>Ga0256826_1002448_pt1 | contig 11297 bp, 9 predicted proteins | sample CV79metaG_FD_185975 | JGI IMG/M metagenome (GOLD analysis project Ga0256826, IMG submission 185975) | Hydrothermal vent microbial communities from East Pacific Rise, Pacific Ocean - CV79 | ecosystem: Environmental > Aquatic > Marine > Hydrothermal vents | place: Pacific Ocean: East Pacific Rise... | reverse complement strand
TTTTTAACTGCTGTGTATTCATTTTTGTTTGCATAGAGTTCGCCTTGCATCTTTGCAATATTATTAGTAACACTCTCTGCCTCTGTTATTTTACCACTGTAGCTAAATTTTTCTACCATTATAGGAGCTAAAAAAGCAACTAACAAAATAAGAAATGAGAGTAAAAGATTTGTTTTACTCCATGTTGATAGGTTATTCATTTAATTTTCCTCTATGGTTCTTCATGTAATCGTGCATAAGAGATTCCCCCCTCCATAAAATCGTCAACATCTATATCTGTACCATCAATATTAATATCTCCTGTAAGTCTAGCAGGAAATCTAAGTAGTAGAAAACGGTCAGGATTATTAACTGGATAGTATTGTTCTACCCAAGCATCTTCATCAAGAGTTCCATTTTGTTTACAAATAGCACCACCACTATTACAAGTATTCCAAGTATCTCTTCTTAATGTAGCTCTGACAGTAAAGTTACCATCGATATTATCAAAACCATCATATCCAACACCTGTTGTAATAGAGTAGATGAAGTTAGTTGATTGAGATAGATTGATTCTTAGATTAGCAAATATCTCTTCTTCATTTGTAACTTCACGATTAGTAGGAAAATATCTACCATTCTCCTGTCTAAACCTCTCTTCTGCAAACACAATAGATTGTATAACAGCCTTAGCCTCATCACTTTTTGCTTTTAAAATCATCCTATCGTAAATGGGAATGGCAGTAGTTGCTAATAAGGCTATTATAGAGATGGTTATCATCATCTCTATAAGTGTAAAAGCTTTTTTTTTATTCATAACTATTTTAACCACGTACCACCAATATTGAATTTACTATTGGTTCCATCAGCATTTACATAGTCAATAATATGAACCGTATTGTTCCAAATCTCTGCATCATACTTAATAGTAGCAACTAAGTCACTACCTTCTAATGGAGCAAACATATAGATAAACGGACCATCAGCTGTTGTGCCATTTTTAGTATTGTATGCTTTAAGCATAGTAACATTTTTATCAGTATTAACCTGCATCTCAAAGGTAAATTGACTAGCTGGCAAGGCTACATTTAAAACACGTAAACTTTCAGCCATACTTGTCTTTCCATAAAATTTTCCATTATGTGAACCTTTGTAGGCAGCTTGTCCATCTATAATTGCTCTCATAAGACCTACGGCTTCTGTTGTTTCAGTTTTTCTAATATTCCCCATAAATCGTGGAATTGCAACCCCTGCCAAAATTGCAATAATTGCAACAACTATCATCATCTCTACAAGGGTAAAACCCTTTTTAAAACCTTCTCTTTTTTTCACTTTTAATCCTTTTATAAAATTATCCAACTGTATCACCCAATTCAAAAATGGGTAAAAATATCGCAAACAGTAACCCTGCTATAGCAATTCCTATAATAACCGTTGATATAGGGTTAATCAGACTAACAATAGCCTTTATATCATTATCTACTTGGTCATCATAATAGTTTGCTGTACTAATAAGCAGTTCATCTAAATTCCCTGACTCCTCTCCTGAACTTATCATCTGAATAACAATATCAGGAAATAGCCCAACCTCTCTAAATGCCTCTGCAATTCCATAACCCCTCTCTATCATAGCTACAATATCATCTATTGACTGCTCAATAACAACATTTGCAGATGAAGATTTTGCTAGTTTTATAGCTCTTAGTATTGGTACATCTGACTTAACCAATACACCAAATGTTCTAATAAACTTAGAGATTGCAGACTTCTTATTTAAAATACCCAATAGTGGCATTTTGATTTTTATTGAATCTAACCTCCTCCTTCCTCCTTTTGTAGCGATATAGAGTTTAATTGAGACTACAACAAGCACTGTAGTTACAATAAGAATTCCCCAATGGTTTTGCAAAAAATGAGAGAGTGTAATAGCAACTTGTGTAGGTGCAGGTAACTCTTTTCCTGAACTTGCAAAGAGCTTCTCAAACATAGGAATAACAACAATTAACATCATTATAATAATAACGCTCATTGCTAAAAACATAAAAATGGGGTAGGACAATGCAGACTTAACTTTATTTACCGTTTCTGCTCTTTTAGTAATATATATACTAAGTTGTCTAAGTGTCATATCAAGCTTTCCACTAGCCATTCCTGCACCTACCATATTAACGTAGACGGTATCAAAAGCATTAGGATGTGTTGAAATTGCATCCGCAAAATCAACTCCACGTTTCACATCATCACTAATCGTCTCTAGCACAGGTTTAAAATCTTTATCGGTCATATCCTCTTTAAGATTATCAATGGTTTTAACTAAAGGAATATACGCACCTATCATTGAAGCAAACTGTGTGGTAAAAGTAACAATGGTGTTTAATTTTATATCTCTAGCCATACCTATCTACTCCCCAATAACACGAATAATCTCTTCGATGGTAGTAATACCCTCATCGACCAAATCTAATCCATTCTCAAGAAGTGTACGCATTCCATCTCTTTTTGCAATGGCACGAATTCTTGCTTCATCAAAATCAGGTTTTAAAATCTCTTGATTTATCTCTAAACTTGGTTCAAAAAATTCAAATACAGCTTGTCTTCCACGATAGCCTGTACCTCGACAATCTCCACACCCTTTACCATAAGCAGTGTCTACCTCTTCATCAATAGTGATTCCCATTGACTTTAGTTTACTTTCTGTAATTCCATTCTCTTCTAACTCTTCTAGTAGCTGTTTACCATTTTTATAGTCAACACAACTTGGGCAAATCTTTCGTACAAGTCTCTGTGCAACGGTTAAAGAGACTGATGAAGAGACCAAAAAAGGCTCTACGCCCATATTAATCAAACGAACAATAACCCCTATAGAGTCATTGGTGTGCAAGGTAGAAAAGACAATATGACCTGTTAATGAAGCTTGAATTGCCATATTTGCTGTCTCTAAATCTCTCATCTCTCCCACCATAACAATATCTGGGTCTTGTCGTAAAATAGTTCTAAGTCCACTGGCAAACGTTAACCCTATCTTATCATTGGTCTGCATCTGATTCACACCCTCTAACCGATACTCTACAGGGTCTTCTACGGTTAAAACATTTTGTGTATCTTTATCAATACTAGAAAGAGCAGAATAGAGTGTGGTTGTTTTTCCACTTCCTGTAGGACCTGTAATCAAAATTAATCCATAAGGAGAGTTAATTTTATTCTGTAATAACTCTAAATCTTCACTATCAAGATTCAAATCTTCTAAAGAGGGCTTTAAAGAGTCCTGTTCGAGCAATCTCATTACAACTTTCTCTCCATAAACAATTGGAAATGTTGAAACCCTCATATCCATCTTACTTCCATTAGAGTCTGTAATATTAAATCGTCCATCTTGGGGAAGTCTCTTCTCTGCAACGTTCATATCAGAAAGAATTTTAATACGTGAAATAATCTCACGATGGACTTTAAGAGGCAAGGTTATCTCTGTTTGCAAAACACCATCTACTCTATAACGAATAACAGTCTCCTCTTCTGTTGGTTCAATATGAATATCTGAAGCTCCTACTTTTTTGGCTTCCAATACAATATACTGCACAAATTCGATAACAGGTAAATCGGTTGTCTCATCATTAAATCTGTTCAAATCTTTTTTTGTAAATCCATTTTGATGTTCATGACTAATAACAGCTCTATAATCTTTTGTATTGTTTTTTTGAAACTTTCTTAATATTTTTTTTATATGTTGAGGTTCACTCAATGATATTTGAATTTTTTTAATCTCTAAAGATATTCTGTTTTGAATAAAGTCAAATGCTTCATAATTAAATGGATTAGAAGTCACAATCTCCAATACATTATTGCGGTTTTTAAAAATTAGAATATTAAAATTTTTTAAGAGTTCATCCGAGATTATCTCTCTGTCTAACATAGATGTTTTTGACTCTAAAGAGTGAAGCTCATTATAAAAAGTTAAGCCCATTTTTTTAGATAGAATAGAAAAAAATTTATTTTGATTAATAGAGTTAAGCTCCAATATCTCTTCAATATAAGATTTAGATGTATTATTGAATAGAAGTCTCTCCTTTTCTGAAATCAAATTATTATTTTGAATTATTTCTTTCAATAAGTTATTAGTTATAATTTTTTTATATTTTATTTTGTTTTCTACGGATTTTGGAAGTTCATAACTCTCTTGACATGTATTTTCTTCGTCTACCTCCATATAGGTCTCTTCATCTATTTCCCTTTTAGACATTTTAATAATCCTTTAACAACTGCTTAATTACCATAGAATAGCACCTATGCTCTTAAAAAATAGTTATATTTATGACAAAAAAATTTAAAATATATTAAATAGTTACAGTACAGTACAGTTAATGGTTTATTTTTATTTTTTAACGTTATAGCAGTAAATAGTTACACTTATTTTATTGATAAAAAATTAATCAAAATTATTTTAAAAATAAATATTGATTAATATAATAAATGTTAACATGAGTAAAGGTTTATAGATTAATGTATAAGAGGGAACAGATGATAACATTAAATATTAACAATATTAAAACTCTAGATGCTGTAGAAGAGACAATAGAAATAGGAAGAAATAAAAACATTCTAGATAATATTGAAATATTTAATAATGAAAATTCTAATGTCAATATTTTCTTTAAAAAAGAAAAAGCTATATCACGAAAACATTGTGAAATTTTTAAGCAAGACTCTCAATGGCTTGTTATAGATAAAAAGAGTACAAATGGAACTTTTTTAAATGGTAAAAGAGTCCAAACAAGTTGCAAATTAAAAGACGGGGATAAACTATCTTTAGGTAAAGAGACCTTTATATTTATACAAATAGAAGATGATTCAGAACATACTATTTTTGAACAAGATATAGAAGTTGAAGAGAAGACCTCTCTTGTAGATATGGAAGAGGAATTCGACAACCATTTAAAAACACGAGTTTTTATAGAAGAAGATACAATAAACATCATTGAACTCTCTCCCTCTACTATGCTTAATAGAGGTCAATATCAAGTAATTAAACCACTAGGAACAAGCAATAATTTTAGCTTTACCTACTTAGCTAAAGACATACAATTAGGTTCACATGTAGCAATTAAAGAGTATTTTCCACAAAAACATGCAACCAGAGACCAAGAGAACAGAGTTATTCCTACAAATCAAAGTGATTTTAATTTAAGATATAAAGCGTTTAAAGACGAAGCAAAAATGGTTGCGAACCTACCAAAGCATCCTAATATTATTAATATTAAAAACTTTTTTGAAGAGAACAATACCCTCTACTATGTTATGGATTATATCCAAGGGGATAGTTTAGAAAGTTACTTAAGTAAAAATCATCCTTTTACTCAACAAAGCATAGAAGCCATTATATTTCCCCTATTAGAAGGTGTTAAACATATACACCAACATAATATTCTACATAGAGATATTAAACTCTCTAATATAATGATGTGTAGAAATGGAAATCCTATTCTTATTAATTTTGATACAGTAAAAGAGAAACCAAACTCTCGAAGAGAACATTTTCATACCAAAGAGTATAAAGCAATTGAACAACTTACAGGGGCAAAAGAGGAAGAGTATACGGATATTTATGCTCTTGGAATGGTAATCTATGCACTCATAAATGGAATTGTTAATGAAAAGGAACTCCCCTCTTCTAAACAACGATTAAATATCTTGAAAACTCAAGGAGATGCTCCTCTAAATTTTTACAATAAAAAGAAATTTTCAAAAAATTTTATTAATGCTGTCGAGAAAGCTCTTGAAATTCAACCTCAAAAGAGACCACAAACAGTTGAAGAGTTTACTAATCTTTTAAAAAATCAGAAAAAAGGTCTTTTTAATTGGTTTTTTTAAAAAAGAGTTAAACACAAAAAGGAAAAATAGTGAAAAATATACTACCCATACTAACAATGCTTATGCTATGGGGCTGTAATCCAGCAACACCACAACTAACAACAAATAAATCAATTCAAGTAGATACTACTACTGCTACAAAAGCAATCTTACGACTTGATACTTATGGACATACAGCCATCATTGGCGATATTATCGTATCTAAAAGTAAAGATATAATATCGGCAAGTGATGACAAAACCATCCGTATTTGGGATAGCCAAACAGGTAGAGAGAAACGAAAAATATTGGGAGAAATTGGAACAAAAGGAGAGATATTTGCTATAGCACTTAGTCCAAACGAAGAGTTTTTAGCTGTTGGTGGATATTTTAAAGGGGTACGTATCTACCACTATAAAACAGGTAAACTTATAAAATTGCTCAAATCTCATACAAATGTTGTACTAGATTTAGCTTTTAGTCCCAAAGGTAATTACCTTATTTCGGGTTCTTCAGATAAGAGTGCAAAAATTTGGAAAAGTAAAGATTGGACATTAGAGAGTACTATTACAACACACTCTAAAGCTGTTAATGCTGTCCAAATTATAGAAGAGAGTGGAAAACTTTTTGCAATAACAGCCAGTTATGATAAAAAGTTAAGTAAATATAGCCTAGAGAGTAAAAAAACAGTAAAAACCATTAAAACAGATAATCAACTAAAATATCTTGCTAGCTCATCTAAACATATTGCAACCTGTGGGAAAAATAGAGAGATAGAGATTTTTGATTATAACTTAAACTCTGTTCATACTATTAGTTCACAAAATAAGCCCTCAGGATTGGCTTACTCTTCAGATGGAAAACTACTTATTGCAGGAACATCTAAACAAGAGGTAAATGTCTATAGTAGTAGTAATAACTACAACAAAATAAGTACATTTAATAAACATACCAACCTTACAATGGCTGTTGACTTTATAGATAATAAAACGGCAATCAGTGCTGGTGGAAATAATAAAGAAATCTATATTTGGGATATAGCAACCAATAAAATAAAGCATAAAATTGAAGGAGCAGGAGAGACTGTTTGGAGTGTGGGAATTAATAAAAATACCGTTGCATGGGGAAACCAAGGTAGAGATGTTCACAATCCAGACTCTTGGCAAGTAACAAAATCTATTAACCTAAAAGACTTTTCTATATCAGAACAGATAAACCAAGCAAATTTCAGTAATATTCCAACTACAAAAGATGGTTTCTCTTTATCAAATCAAAGTAGTACCTACAGTAATTCTACTCTTAAACTGATAAAAAATAGTAAAACTGTTGTCTCTATTAAACGAGATAGAACTAACGGTTATGGACATAACTGTTATGGATTTTACAAAAATTTTATTATCTCGGGTGGAAGCAATGGGCATCTTGAAATTTATGACTTTAAAGGAAAAAAAATAAGCAATCTTGTTGGTCATACAGGCGAAATTTGGACACTTGCTATAGATGGAGACAGATTGGTATCAGGAAGTGGAGATCAAACCATTAGAGTATGGGATTTATCTAAAATAACCAAACAAAAAACCATCTCTCCTTCTCTTAATATATTTGTAAGTAGAAAAAATGAATGGGTTATTTGGAGTGACAAAGGTTACTTTAATGCCAGTGTTAATGGAGATAAATATGTAGGATACCACGTTAACCGTGGAAAGGAACACGAAGCACAATACATAGGAAGCGATAAGTACTATCAAACTCTCTATCGTCCTGATGTTATAGAAAATATTTGGAAAACAGGAAATGAAGTTACAGCTATTAAATTAGCTTCTCTCAAAAGAGATGTCAAAGATGTTAGTGTATTAACTTCATTACCACCTGTTCTTTCACTTTTAAGTCAATCATCGTTTACAACAACCAAAGACAGCATCAATATTAACTATAAAGTAGTGAGTCAATCTAAAGTAGAGAAGATACTCATTACAAGAAATGGTCAAAAAATAAACAGTAGAGCTGTCAGAATCAAAAGTGCATCACCAACTCTTAGAATTGATTTAGAGGAAGGGACAAATATAATTAGCATTCGTGCCAAAAATAAATCTGCTATGAGTGACTCATTAATTGTTAAAGTTATAAAGAAAAGCTCTACTCCTAAAGACATTTATAAACCAACACTTTATCTTTTAAGCATTGGAGTTAGTAAGTATAAAAACAGTGATTATAACCTAGGTTTAGCTGATATTGATGCAAGAGACATTAGTAGTATGTTCAAAAAACAAGAGGGGAAAATATATAAAAAAGTTGTACAAAAAACACTTCTAAATGAGCAAGCAACCAGTGGAAATATTATGGATGCTTTAGATTGGATAGAGAAAGAGACAACACAAAAAGATATAGCAATCATCTTTATAGCAGGTCATGGAATTAATGATGAAAAAGGAAACTACTATTTTATGAGTCATAATAGTGATACTGAAAAATTAAGACGTACAGCTGTAAAATGGATTGAGATAGAAGACACCATAAAAGAGCTTCCATCAAAAGTAGTCCTTCTTGTTGATACTTGCCACAGTGGAAATATTAGAGGGTCAGGAAAAAGAAGAGACATTACAAGTGCTATAAAATCTATTATAAATTCAGGAGTAGGAAGTGTTATTATGACGGCTACAACAGGTAGAGGGTACAGCTACGAAAAGAGTGAATGGGGACATGGTGCATTTACAAAATCTCTTATAGAGGGTATTGGTGGAGCCAAAGCTGACTACAATAAAAATGGAGAGATTAGTATAAAAGAGATAGATTTGTATATTACAGAACGCGTGAAAGAACTAACCAACGGAAAACAGAAACCTACTACGGTTATTTCAGAGAGTATTCCTGACTTTACTATTGGAGTTAATTTATAGGGATTTAATAATGGTCGGTAATCACCGACCCTACATTACTTTACTGGTTTAGATAAGTTTAAATCGGCAACAGCCTTACGAACTTTTGCCATAAAAGCATCCCCTGGATCTGACTTTTCTGTTCTGTATCCTGCATCCATCTCTAACCAATGTTCTGTATTCTCCATCTCACGATACTCATGATGTCCTATCATAGTTGTAATACTTGGATATTTTTTTGCCAAATAACGAACCAAGGCAATATTTGATTTTAGTTGAGCTTTAGTAAGGTCATCTTTTTTATTTCCTTTACCCCCAACATTTTCTACACCAATGGTTGTATAATTCAGACCAATTACATGTCGTGCCATCCAATTTTCTGGCATCAATCTATAAATCGTACCATCTCGTTTAATCAAAAAATGAGCCGAAACATTCAATGCCGAAGCTTTTACAATATCTTTTCTATCTGAAAAGAGCTTTTGAGGTTTAAGACGATTAAAACTCTTTTTAAAACTCATATCAGCAGTCCAGTGAAGCACAATAATTTTTGGTTCTATCTCAATATTTTCCACTTCAAAACCGTAATGTTTTTTAATATACTCTTTGGTCATATCAATTCGATCTTGACCAAAATCTATGGGTTTATCTATAATCTTAATCTCATTGGCTGTAGAAAGTGTAAAAAGTACGGCTAAAGACAATAGTGTTTTTCTCATCGTTTTAATTCCTTTATTATAAAGTAGGCTATTTTAGAAGCCACTCGTTGAAGTTTTGGTTTTAACCAATCCATCTGTTCATCACAGGTTATTTCGCCCAACTCTAAAACCAAAAAACCTTTTGTTGTATTAATTTGGCTAAAAGCATAATAGTTTTTTAAATCATCAGTAAAGTTATCTCTGTGCCATTTAAATGGAAAAAAATCACTGTACTCTTTTTTCCAACGTCTAGCCATAGACTTAGATGCATACGAACCGTTATGACCAATGGATGCACCCGTACTGCAAGGTTTCTCTGAACCATCAAAATGCAAAGCCACAGCTATTGTCGCATTGGCAACAGGTACTCTAGCCCCAGAAGTAGCTACATCAATACCCTCTTTTCTTAATATTCGCTCTATCTCTTGACCTACCAAATGATTCCAATCTAACTCTTTAATACCTCTATGTACCGAACCTATATTTCCTGTAAGCCTCCCTACATGTCCCTCTTGTATAAATACGGTTGTATTGATAACACGACCATTGTAAATAGCAATCAAAAAAACTACAAACAGTCCACCAATAAACCAATTTAATACGGATTTAACACTCATTCACTCCCCTTATTTATGGATAAATTAAATATTTTTGACGCATAATTTTAAATTTTTTTAACCCTTTTTGCCAACTCTGTTTAATCTTTTTAGCTGATGTTCCTGCTTGAATCTGTTGACGCAAGCGTGAAGAGCCTGCCAACTTATCAATAAATCTGTTTTTCAAGAAAAACTTCTTTTTAAAACGATAGTTTTTATACGCATCTAAAATATAAGATACATTAATCCCTTCTGAAGTCGTTATAAACTCCCCTCGTAAATCAACCCCATAACACTTTTTATTTTGATACTTTGGATATTTTGCACCCTCTCTTGAAACAGGATTAAAGGTAAATGCTGTTTTTCGATAATAGGGGCTTCCATAAACTTGAAACTGCATGGTTGTACCACGACCTGCTGACAAAGGAGTTCCCTCGAAAAATGCCAATGAAGGATAAAGGTAAATAGACAAATCATTAGGCAAATTAGGAGAGGGTTTAACAGGCAAAGAGTAAGGAGTATCATGAGTATAATTACCCAAATTAACCACTTGTAACTTGGCTCGTTTATGCCCTTTTAACCAACCTTCGCCATTTATCATTAATGCATACTCGCCAATGGTCATCCCATAAAGAATAGGTACAGGGTGCATTCCCACAAACGATTTATATTTTAAATTTAAAACCTCGCCATCAATTCGCCCACCATTTGGGTTTGGTCTGTCCAAAACAATAACAGGAATCTTTGACTCTACAGCCGACTCCATAATATAATGCAGAGTAGAAAGATAGGTATAAAATCGAACCCCCACATCTTGAATATCAAAGAGTAACACATCAATATTTTTTAAATCTTTTCTAGTAGGTTTTTTATGCTTGCCATAGAGTGAAACTATTGGCAAACCTGTGTGAGAGTCAATCTTACTTTTAACATGCTGACCTGCATCAGCTTTGCCACGAAAACCATGTTCAGGAGCAAAGATTTTAACAATATTTATCTTTTTGGAAAGCAGTTTATCCACCAAGTGAGTACCATCTACCAAAGAGGATTGATTAACCACAAGGGCAATATTTTTACCTTTTAACTTAGACAAATATTCCACAGAGTTTTGAGCACCTGTAACAATTTGAGCAAAAAGAGAAAAAGAGAGGGTAAGGAGTAGAAGAGTTATTTTTGTTAGCATAGTATTTACTTTATTTTTTAAAATTATAGGGTAAAAATAGAGCTAATATTAAACGACCTTTGACTTCGTCTAAAATTAACTCTATCTATCCCTAATGCAGAAGATGTAATTGGACTCTGCA
>Ga0256826_1002446_pt1 | contig 11301 bp, 9 predicted proteins | sample CV79metaG_FD_185975 | JGI IMG/M metagenome (GOLD analysis project Ga0256826, IMG submission 185975) | Hydrothermal vent microbial communities from East Pacific Rise, Pacific Ocean - CV79 | ecosystem: Environmental > Aquatic > Marine > Hydrothermal vents | place: Pacific Ocean: East Pacific Rise... | reverse complement strand
TACTGCTGAGGTTGTGACATATTTTGATGCTATACCAGTTTTGTGCGATATAGAATATGATACTCACAATATGGATATAAGTAAAATAGAAGCACTTATTACCCATAAAACAAAAGCTATTATCCCTGTACACTTTGCAGGACAACCTTGCGATATGGACGAACTTTACGAAATAGCCCAAAAGTATAATTTGAAAATTATAGAAGATGCAGCTCATGCAATTCCTAGTTCTTATAAAGGAACAATGATAGGAAATCTTGATAAATCAGATATAACCTGCTTTAGTTTCTATGCAACAAAAACTCTCTCAACAGGTGAGGGTGGCATGGCAACTACAAATAGTGCTGAATATGCAAAACATATGAAAATAAATAGACTTCACGGTATCAGTCGTGATGCTTGGGATAGGTACACAACAAAAGGTGCTTGGCACTACGAAATAGTAGATAATGGTTGTAAATACAACACTACAGATATAAATGCAGCTATAGGTTTGGTGCAACTTCAAAAGCAAAATATTTTAAGAGATAAACGAGCTAATATCGCTGTGAAATATAATGAAGCTTTTAAAGACTCTTCAAAAATTATACTCCCTTTTGTGAAAGATGATAGAGAGACTTCATGGCACTTGTATGTCATAAAAGTAGATAAACGCGATGAGATTATAGAAAAACTAAAAGAAGCTGGAGTTGGCTGTAGTGTGCACTTTATCCCTATTCATAATCATCCTTACTATAAAGATAAGTATAATTATGTTAATGAAAATTATCCAGTATCAAATGCGGTGTATGAAAAATCTCTTTCTCTTCCAATCTATCCAGATATGAATGAAGAAGAGGTGGCATTTGTTATAAAAAATGTCAAGGAAATTGTTGGTTAATGTATAAAGCATTTGGAAAAAGAATCTTTGATATAATTGCATCAATTAGTGGAATGATACTTTTAACTCCAATATTATTAGTAATTATTATTTGGATAAAATTTAGCTCAAAAGGAGCTCTTTTTTATGTCCAAAAGAGAGTTGGTAAAGATTTTAGAGAGTTTAATCTCTACAAGTTTCGATCAATGATAGTCGATGCAGATAAACAAGGACCTAGTGTAACAAGTAGTGGTGATACTCGCATTACAAAAGTTGGGAAGATTATACGTCGAACTAAAATAGATGAACTTCCACAACTCTTAAATGTTTTAAAAGGAGATATGTCTCTAGTTGGACCTAGACCAGAAGTGATGAAATTTGTCTCACAAAAAAAACAAGAGTATAAAAAAGTTTTAAGTGTTAAACCAGGCATTACTGATAATGCTGCTATTGAATTTAGAGATGAAGAGAGTATAATGGAGCAGTACGAGGATAAAGAGAAAGTTTATATAGATATAATTTTACCTCAGAAAATAGAGCTATATAATAAATATATTAATAGTATTTCTTTTTTGAATGATATTAAACTCATTTTACAAACATTAAAAGTTATATAGGATTCGCATGCTTAAAATAACAAACCTAAATAGAACAATATTTTTTCTTATACTCGATGTTATCTCGATATATTTAGCAGTATTTATTGCATTTATGTTACGATTTGATTTTTCTATACCTTGTCAATATATTGATAATATGCATAGTATGGCATGGATTCTAATTATTTTAAAAACAATGCTTTTTTATTTAGGTTCAGTCTATAAAATTTCATGGAGACACTTTAGTTTTAGAGATAGTGTATTGATTATGTATTACTCTATCATTGTAACTATCATGTTCATTGCTGTAGTCTATTTAACTAGAGATGGCTTTTTAAATGGCTTCCCTCGTTCAGTGATACCTATAGAGTTTTTCATCTCCCTATCGCTTATATTAAGTTCACGAATGATAAAACGATTTTTCTTAGAGCTTTTTAATAGGAATGCTTTAGGTATTCCAACTTTGGTCGTTGCAACACCACACAAGGCGAATGAGATAACAAGAAAAATGCTCTCATCTGATAGGTACTGGCCAGTAGCAATTTTTGATAATCATTCTAGTACGACAAAAATAAATGGCATATATACAAAAACTATAGAAGAGCTTGAAAAGTACCACTCTGGTTTACAACAAGCAATAATTTCTGATGAGTTTGAGCTTGAAGAGATGTATGAAATTTTAAAAAATATAGGTGTGAAAGAGTTTAAAAAATATAATTCCGAAGGTGGAATAGAAGATAACTTCAAAGATGTCACAGTTGAAGATTTATTAGCTCGCCACCCCAAAGACTTAGACAAAGAAAAAATCAAAACTTTTATAAAAGATAAAATTGTATTAGTAACTGGTGCTGGTGGGAGTATAGGGAGTGAGATATGTCGTCAGTGTGAGCTTTTTGGTGCTAAAAAACTTATACTTTTAGATAATAGTGAGTACAATCTTTACTCAATTGCAGAAGAGATACAAAGTATTGAGTCTATCGCTATCATGCAAAGTGTGGTAAATAGGAAATCTATAGACGAGAGTTTTCAATTATACAAACCAGATATAGTAATACATGCGGCAGCATATAAACATGTTCCCCTAGTTGAAGCAAATATATTTGAGGGAATTGTAAATAATGTTATAGGAACTAAGAATATTATAGATATATCTATAAAATATGGTGTTGAAAAATTTGTAATGATATCAACAGATAAGGCAGTTCGTCCAACAAATGTTATGGGAACTACAAAGCGTATTTGTGAGCTCTATGCTCAAAACTCAAATGGACAGGGGACTGACATAGTAGCTGTGCGATTTGGAAATGTTCTAGGAAGTAGTGGGAGTGTTATACCAAAGTTTAAAGCACAAATTCAAGCTGGAAAAAATATCACAGTAACTCATCCAGATATTACAAGGTACTTTATGCTTATACCAGAAGCTTGTGAGCTTGTCCTACAAGCTGGGGCTATAGGAACAGGTGGGGAAATATTTATACTAGACATGGGTGAACCAATAAAAATAGTTGATTTAGCAAAGAAAATGATAGATTTGAGTGGTAAATCAAATATTGAAATAGAATTTACGGGATTACGACCAGGTGAAAAACTCTATGAAGAGTTACTTATAGATGATAGTGATGCAACAACAGATTATGAATCAATAACAGTTGCAGAACCTACACCTTACGATTTAGATAAACTAAACTTAGATATCAAAGAACTTTTAGAGAGTAAAGAGATATTAGTAAAACTAAAAGAGATTGTTCCAGAGTTTAATCATAATAAAAATACTAATTAGCCATATTAAACTAGATTCTAGGTCAAGCCTAGAATGACGATTATTTCGCAACCTTAAACTTCTGTCATTCCAAACTTGATTTGGAATCTAACTAAAAATCTACGAAAAAAGGATACTTCTATTTTAAAATATATTACACTGTTTTTACTTACTTTTTCTCAGCTATTCGCATTAGTAGATATTAACAATGCTACTGCCGAAGAACTTTTAGAACTTAATGGTATTGGCAAAGCAAAATCTCAAAAAATTATTAACTATAGAGAAAAAAATAGCTGCTTTAAAAGCATAGATGAACTTGCAGATATTGATGGTATAAGTAAGCAAATAATTTTGACTAACAGAGCTAATTTAACTCTTGGAAGCTGTAAAATAGTAAAGGTTGAAGATGCCAACCCTAACTCTTCACTTAAAGATGTTCTTCTTGACCCTATAAATATTATATTTGTAATCATTATCTTTATTCTCGGTTTTCTTGATCAAAAAACAGGTAAGGACTTAAAGAGTCAAATTGTCAGTGTTGGTGTTCTTGGTACTTTTGTAGGAATATTTATAGGTCTTCAAGCCTTTAATCCGGCAGATATTACAAATAGTGTAAATGAGATTTTAGTAGGACTTAAAACAGCCTTTTTTACCTCTATTGTTGGTATGAGTGTCTCTACAATCCTTTCAGTCTATCAAGAACTCAAAAATAAGTCCGAAGATGAATAAAGAGTGGATAAGTATATCTGACATGATGTCGGGTTTAATGCTTGTTTTTCTATTTATCGCCATTAGTTTTATGATCGAAGTTGAGTCTGAGAAGCAGGTGATGAAAGATGTAGCAATTTCTTACCGAGATACTAAAGCAAATCTAAATGAAGCCCTATACTCTGAGTTTGAAAATGATTTAAAGAGTTGGGATGCAACTATTACTAAAGACAATAGCATTGTTTTTTCTTCACCTGAAGTTCTGTTTGAAGTAAGCAAGAGTAATATTAAAGAGGAGTTTAAAATTATTTTACAGCAGTTCTTCTCAAGATATATACAGATTTTGACTTCCAAAGAGTATAAAGATGAGATACAAGAACTCAGAGTCGAAGGGCATACTTCCGATAGTTGGAAAAGCACTACATCCAAAAAAGAGATATACCTAAAAAATATGCAACTTTCACAAAGTAGGGCTTATGAAGTTTTATCTTACTGTTATAGTTTAGAAGATGAAACTATAAAACAAAATAGACCTTGGCTAGAGAAACACTTTAGAGCAAATGGAATGGCTTTTTCTAAGCTACAAGAGAGAGAAAAAGCAAGACGAGTAGAGTTCACTATCCAGATGAAAAGTGAAAACAAGGTTTATGAAATTTTAAAATAGTTCGGTCATTCCAAACTAGACCCTAAATTCCAGTTCTCCGTCATTCCAAACTCGATTTGGAATCTAGCTTATGAGTCTTGTAAGAAGTCTAATATCTCTTCTCTCACCCTATTATGTCAATATTTATTTAAAGTTAAACTATAACATGCCCCACAAACTTACTCATATTATCCATAATCTCATCACCTTTCCTAAAACTCATACCACAAGCTTCATAGGCAAAGAAAACTCCTGCTTGGTACTTATTTCCATGAACATCTTTAGGAAACTCTACATACTCCTGATAAACTTTTTTATAGTTCTCATAAGGTCCATCAGTCTGCTCAATTGTAGTGCCGTCTGAGTCAATTATTTTAGTATTTGCACCTTCTCTGCCAAATACAGCTTTCTCAACCTGTTTGATGCCTTCAAGTGGCTCGTAAGCTGTCTTTAAAAGATAAGGTGAGTCTGGAAAGAGGTCACACATGATTTTCATTATTCCTTTTGATTGAAAAAGAAGAGTATAGGCTGGATTGAGTATGATAGCTTTTTGATTTTGCATGATATTTGTTAGAGTTGTAGCTAGTTCAGGCTCATCATGTGCTATATCTTCCCAAGGATAAAGTTTAAACCAGTACTCATACTCGTTTTCATTTGCATCAAAAATACCATTCTCATCAAAGTGAGTGTTTTCCAGATACTCAAACGCGGTGTTAAAGCCAGCATCAGTTGCCATCTGTTGGAGTAGTCTTGTTGTCGCTTCCTCTTCAGGGTTATCAGAGATACTAGAGAAGAGTATTTTCCAACCATCATAACGCTCATCAAAAACATCAGTATCATCAAAAAGGGTAATCAGTCTTTTAAAGTTATTGCTTATAGCCTCATAAACATTGTTAAACTGCTTAGCTTCATCAAGATCATTATGCTTTAAAAGTGCCCATTGAAGTAGGGCAGTCTCAAAGAGTGAAGTTGGAGTATCGGCATTGAACTCTATAAGCTTAATAGGCTGACCATCAACTCCACCAGCTAAATCAAAACGTCCATATATATGCCAATGAACATCATTTTCCCAACTCTTTTTTATAGTATCAACCAAGTTAAAAGGAATTCCAAGATCAAAATAGAGCTCATTTTCTATAACATACTCAGCTGCTTCAATATACATATCATATATCGCATTTGTAGCCTCATAATACTCTTCAGCTTCCTGCTGTGAAATTTCCACAAGAGCATCACTTACATATTTACTACCATCACTATCTGTATGCCACTCAAAGCCAATCTCTTCTAAAGTGGCATCATCAAGAGGGTTTAAAGTTTGAAGTGTAATCATAATTAACCTCCGAAAAATCCACCAGAGCGACTAGAGGATTTTTTAGAGCTTCCAAAGAAACTCTTTTTAGATGAACTTTTTGTTTTTGATCTTGATGCTGCTGAACGGCTATAAGCACTCTTGTTGGAAGATGCAGAATTTTTAGAGAAGTTTTTATTATTCATCAAAGAATTTCCAATCATATTTCCAAGAAGTGAACCTGCTGCAACTGCTAAAATAGTCCCTGCAAGACCCATACCGGCACTTCCTCCACCATCTTGTATAGTCTCTGATGTACCATTCTGAACTTTTCTGTACTCTTGTTCAGCAAGTGCTTTCATCTCCGCTTCATTCATAAAACGTTCTGTTACCATTCCATTAGCATCACGTTCACGAATAATAGCCCGTGAAGGACCTTCAGTTGGCATCTCTTCAACTACTATATACTTGCCATTTGTCTGTTGTTCTATAACTAAAAATCTATTCTGTTGCTCTTGCTGTGGTGCTTCACATCCACTTAAGACACCCATCATTAAAACACCAGCACTACCGAGTGCTACACCACCTGCTATTGAAGAAATATGTCTACGACTCGGCATTTAGTGCCTCCCTGCATTGAAATTTATTTCTTACCATTATTTTAAATCCTTTTTTTCTAAAATTATAATTCTGTTTAGTTCCATATCGTAAAAAGTTATAGTTGTTCTACCGCTATAATAAATATCACCTATAAAAGTATGTCTATCATCGTGAAGTCTTACATCTTTTTGAGTAAAGAGCGCAGAGCCAAGGGCAAAACCAACTGAAGGTATAAGTGTTAAAGAGACTAAGAAAAATAGACCTCCTAAAACAATAGTACTCACTCTATTGTTATTTAAGTAAATGATTATAAACCCTAAAAGAGCACTTAGTAGAGTGTAAATTAACCAGCATTGGTTATCTGCAAAGAGTATGTTGTAGTAGAGGTCTATTTCATAAAAATCTATATAGTTCTCTTTAATCCCTAAAAAAAGAAAAAAGTCTAAAATAAAAGTAAAAAATATACCTGTTAAAAAAGCTTGAAAAAACTTACTCATCTTAGTCTCCTTTTTTTTTCCTGCCCTAGTTTATAAAGTGATGAAGAGGAGTTCTCACTCAATCCATCTCTATTTTGGATTATTATATCAGCTTTTTGTTCACAAAACTTTATATTAAAGTTTTTAGCTGATTCATTTGCTGATGTGGAGTAGTTCCATTTTAAATCTCTAAGAATTTGAGAGTTCAGAGTTGTGTTAGCAACTCTAAATGCGGTGCCCTTGCTAATAAAGCTTGTTTTTTTGGCTCTTCGTAGAGCTCGTTTATGTCTATTTGCTACTCTAAGTCCAGAGTTAGAGAAGTTTTTTAGACTCGAAAAAACTTTAATAAAAGGTTTAGAGCTCTCACGTGATTTTATCTCAAAAAGTTTTTGTGCATTTTGAGATAAAAAACCGACAGTAGTGTCAGTTTGTGTGAGTATGATAGACATCTCTAATTTAGGAAGTCTTGTATAGCTGCAACATCAGACCATGAATCATTTTTCATCTCTTCGAGTGCAAGTATAAGTGCACGAGCAGCACTGAGTGTTGTAAAGTAAGGTATAGAGAGTCTCAGAACTTCTTGACGGATAACCGTAGCATCTTTTTTAGATGTATTGTTATCCGAAGTGTTGATAGCCATAGTAATCTCACCATTTTTCATACTATCTTCAATGTTTGGACGACCCTCAGAGATTTTAAGAACTCTCTCACAAGCAATTCCCGCTTCTTCTAAAACAGCTTGAGTTCCTTTAGTAGCAACAAGTTTAAAACCATTCTCTACAAGACCTTTTCCAATTTCAGCAGCATGAACCTTGTCAGTATCTACAAACGATAAGAAACAAGTCCCTTCTGTTGGGATTTTATTTCCAGCGGAGAGTTGAGATTTTGCAAAAGAGATACCGAAGTTAGAGCTAATTCCCATAACTTCACCTGTTGATTTCATCTCAGGGCTTAAAACTAAATCAGCACCAATAAGTTTGTGGAAAGGAAAAACTGCCTCTTTTACCGAAACATGACCTTTAAGTTTTGGACGACGAAGACCATTTACTTCTTCAACTATGTCATATTTATCATAGAACTCTAAAGAGCTAACAAGCGTCTCACCCATCATAACACGAGTAGCAACTTTTGCCAAAGGCATACCAGTTGCCTTAGAAACAAAAGGAACAGTTCGAGATGCTCTTGGATTTACTTCTATAAGGTAAATTTCATCTTGATAGATTGCATACTGAACATTCATTAGTCCAACAACACCAAGACCAAGTGCAATAGTTTTAGTCTGCTGCTCAACTTTTTCTATCATCTCTTGAGTAAGGTTCATTGGAGGAAGTGAACAAGCAGAGTCACCAGAGTGAATTCCCGCTTCCTCGATATGCTGCATTACAGAACCGATGTAAACCTCTTTACCATCACTAATACAATCAACATCAAGCTCAATTGCTTGATCAAGGAACTTGTCAATGAGAACAGGAGCTTCATTTGAAACACTGATTGCTAATGCCATGTACTCCTCTAACTCTGCATGAGAATAGACAATTTTCATACCACGACCACCAAGAACAAATGATGGACGAACTAGAACTGGAAAACCAAGTTTTTCAGCGATAGGTCCTGCTTCCTCTTTTTTACGAGCCAAACCATTTGCCGGTTGTTTGAGACCATGACGATTTACAAAGTCAGAGAACTGTTCTCTATCTTCAGCAAGATCAATCACTGCTGAAGTCGTTCCACTTATTTTTGCACCAATTTTTGTAAGGCCATCAGCAAGTTTAAGTGGTGTTTGACCACCAAAGTGAACTATGATTCCATCTGGTTCTTCATTTTCAATTACTTCACGAACGTGCTCAAAGTCAATAGGCTCGAAGTAAAGAACATCAGAAGTATCATAGTCAGTTGAAACAGTTTCTGGATTACAGTTGTACATAATGGACTCTATACCCATCTCTCTTAAAGCAAACGCGGCATGAACACAACAGTAGTCAAACTCAATTCCTTGACCGATACGATTAGGTCCACCACCTAAAATGAGAACTTTTCTCTTCTCACTGACACGATTTTTTACATCTGGAAGTTTTGTGATGTTTGTTGTTGAATAGAGGTAAGGAGTAAGTGCTTCAAACTCAGCTGAACAAGTGTCAACCTCGTTAAATTCTAACTGAACCCCAAGAGCTTTTCTCTTCTCATAAACTTCATTTTCACTTACATCATGATTTGAGTTTTTCTTAATAAGTTGGCTAATTCTTTTGTCTGAGAAACCATCAACTTTAAGGGCTCTCATCATCTTCTCATCAAAAAGAACTTTATCTGTAACTTCTGCTTCATCATCAATCAACTCTTTAAGTTGGTAAAGAAACCATGGATCAATCGCACAAGTATCAAACATCTCTTCAATACTCATTCCACGACGGAAACCTTCCGCTACATAAAGAGCTCTGTCCGCGTTTGGACGACGAATTTCATGTTGAACAAAGTCCATATCCGCATCAATCTCATTAAAACCACAAAGGTCTGTCTCTAGTGAGCAGAGAGCTTTTTGCATAGACTCTTTAAAAGTACGACCAATTGCCATAACTTCACCAACTGATTTCATAGATGTACTTAGTGTATTGACAGCTTCTGGAAATTTTTCAAATGTAAAACGCGGTATCTTTGTAACAACATAATCTATTACCGGCTCAAATGATGCAGGAGTCCCTGTGATGTCATTTGTAATCTCATCAAGAGTAAAACCAACTGCAAGTAGAGTTGCTACTTTAGCGATAGGATAACCAGTAGCCTTAGATGCAAGTGCAGAAGAACGAGAAACTCTCGGGTTCATCTCAATAACAATCATACGACCAGATTTAGGATCAATTGAGAACTGAACATTAGATCCACCCGTATCAACACCAATTTCACGTAAAATGTCAAAAGAGGCATTACGCATTCTTTGGTACTCTTTGTCTGTAAGAGTAAGGGCAGGAGCAACGGTAATACTATCACCAGTGTGAACACCCATTGGATCAAAGTTTTCTATTGCACAAACGATGATACAGTTGTCATTTTTATCACGGATAACTTCCATCTCGTACTCTTTCCAACCTAAAAGAGACTCCATGATTTCAATCTCATTGACAGGAGAAGCTGAAAGACCTTCCTCCGCAAGTTTCTTGAACTCTTCCATGTTGTATGCTACACCTGAACCACCACCAGCGAGTGTAAAAGAGGCTCTACTTATTACAGGAAAACCAATCTTTTTAACAACTTCGATTGCTTCGTCAACTGTGTATGCATTTTCACTTTTTGGTAAGTCCATACCAATTTTAATCATCGCTTCATTAAACGCGGAACGGTCTTCACCTTTATGGATAGCCTCAGGAGTTGCACCTAAAAATTCTATACCTTCAAGCATTCCTTTTTCATACATAGAAGTCGCAACATTAAGTGCAGTCTGTCCACCCATAGTTGGAAGAACTGCATCAACATTCTCTTCTTTAATGATTTTAGCAATTACGTCTTCTTTGATTGGTTCGATATAAGTTCTATCAGCAAATTCTGGATCAGTCATAATTGTAGCAGGGTTAGAGTTGATAAGTACAACACGATAACCTAACTCTTTAAGAGTTTTAACGGCTTGAGTTCCAGAGTAGTCAAATTCACAAGCTTGACCGATAACAATCGGACCAGAGCCTATAAGTAAAATAGTATTTATGTCGGTGCGTTTTGGCATTTTTTACCTTCTAAATTAGTTGTTTGAAAATTTAGTGATTATAGCTAAAAGGCACTTAAAATTTGATGAGTTTTAGTGATGTTTTTGAAGGGGCTTCTTGTAAAACTTCTAAATTAGATTCCAAATCAAGTTTGGAATGACGGAACATGAGTTTGGAATGACGGAATATGAGTTTGGAATGACGTAACATGAGTTTGGAATGTCAGGAAATTCAGCCCTCTGTCATCCTAAACTTGATTTAGGGTCTAGTATCTACATTAATTTTAATATTCAAATGTATAAATGAGCGAGAGCATACCAGAGTAGATATAATCTTCATCTACAAGTGGACTATTTGCCGCTTCATCTGAGATTTTATCTGCTCTTAGATTAACTAATGCAGAGAGTTTTTCAGTGAACGGATACTTAATATATGTCTGTACACCCAATAGAAATCCATCATCAGGAGTGTACTCATTGAAGCTTGTTCGTGCTGCTTCATCTGATTTAACTCCATAGTAGTAGTTAATAAAATCAGAAGATTGATAGATTACTATTAGACTTGGATAAAAAGAGAAGTTAGCTACTTCAAAATCATATCCTACTTCAGTTTTTAAAATCCATGAATCATATCTATCAAACATATCTGTAAGTAACATAGTTTCAATATATGCTTTG
>Ga0256826_1002444_pt1 | contig 11322 bp, 11 predicted proteins | sample CV79metaG_FD_185975 | JGI IMG/M metagenome (GOLD analysis project Ga0256826, IMG submission 185975) | Hydrothermal vent microbial communities from East Pacific Rise, Pacific Ocean - CV79 | ecosystem: Environmental > Aquatic > Marine > Hydrothermal vents | place: Pacific Ocean: East Pacific Rise... | reverse complement strand
TCAATGAAAGAAAAAAGTTCTATAAAAGAGGTTATTTTAAGTAATAATGGTAATCTATTTGATATTAAAACTATGCCTACATTATCTCTTTTATATACTATTAATACTTTTATAGAAGAGTTACCAAATCTAAAAAAAATTATTATAGAATCTAGAATTGAGTATCTTAATGAACATCAACTTAAGACAATTAATGAAGTCCTATCTGCACATGAAGATAGAAATATTCAAATTGAGATAGCACTAGGTTTTGAAATTTTTGATGATGATATTCGTAATGGTTATTATAAAAAAGGTTTTTATAAATCAGCTCTTGAAAAATTGATGCCTCTTTTCTCAAAATATAAAATTTCATTAAAATTTTATATGATGTATAAAGCTGTACCAAATATGAGTACACAAGAGGCTATCGCAGATATTAATAATGTTTCTAAATATGCTTATCATTTAGTAGAAGAGTTTGGTGTTAATATTAATATTCATATTAGTCCAACCTATGTAGCTGTAGGAACACAGCTAGAGGAAGAATTTAATGCAGGTAATTATACTCCTCCTGGACCAAAAGAGGTTAGTATGCTTTGTAATGCTCTATCTTTATACGATAATGTATCGTATTATATTAGTTTAAATGATGAAGGACTATCTTCAACACACATTGAAGATGAGTATAAACTATTTTTAGATTTAAAATCTAAAGTAGATTATTTTAATTCATTTCAGAAATGGAAAGTTTAAACTTTCTATTTCATCAACTCTAAAAGCTCTGCTTCGTTTACTATCTCTTTATCTTGTAAAAGTTTTGCAAGCAAAGAGACTTTTTCCCAGTGTGTTGTTATCAGTTCTTGAGTTCTAGTTTGTGCTTCATCTAGCCAAACTTTTACCCTCTGCTCAATTTTCTCATCTGCAAAAGGTTTATCATCAGGAATTCCTTTTGTATTTAAGTATCCAATCTCTTCATCCATACCATAGTAAGCTATAGCGATATAAGCATAACGAGTTGCCATCTTTAGATCATTGAATGCACCTGTATCTAGTCCTGAAATACCGTACTCTTTTAGTTGTGCTTCTCGACCTGCAAAAGCAACACATAGTTTGTTTTTGAAATCATCTCTACTCATATTTCCAAAATGACCATCTTGATCATATGATACAAAACCAAGGGCTTCATCACGAGGAACAACAGTAATCTGCTCAATAGTAATCTCCGGCATAAGTATATGTGAAATAACAGCATGCCCAGCCTCGTGAACAGCAGTAGAGGCTATCTCTTTATCTATATCTTTATGAGTGATTCTTGAACCATATTTTATAGTATTTATCTGTTCTATAACTATCTCTTGTGTAATTGCCTCCAGATTATTTCTAAAAACATATAGAGAACTCTCTCTTGCAACTTTTTCTAAATCTGCACCGGTCATACCTGCCGTGTATGTAAGAATTTTTTCTTTGTCAAATGTACCACTTGTTGGTTTATCTAAAATTCTATTTACAAAAAATTCACGTGCTTCTCTATCAAGTGCATTTATCTCTACATGAAGGTCAATTCTTCCAGAACGAAGTATTGCATCATCTATTTTCTCTTTTAAGTTTGTAGCGGCTACTATAAATACTTGTTCCTCAGCATTATCAGAAAAACCATTGATTTCAGTTAGAAATTGATTTATTCTTATATCTAAGTTTGTACCATTACGTCTTCCTATAGCATCTATTTCATCAACAAAAACAATAGAAGGAGCATACTCTCTTGCTTTTTTAAAGATCTTTTTCATAAGATCTATATCGAGTATTTCACTCCCTGTTGTCTGTATAAAAGGAAGGTCTGCTTCATTAGCAAAAGCCTTTGCAAGCATAGTCTTTCCAGTTCCTGGTACACCATAAAGAAGCATACCCTTAGGAGCTGTGATATCATACTCACTTAGTCTTTTTGGCTCTTTGAGTATGTTTATGATCTCTAGGAGACGTTTTTTTGCTACTTTATGTCCAGCTACATTTTTAAAACTAATGTTTGGTACTTCAAAAACAAGACCATCATCCCCACTAAAGTCAACAGAGCGAGCTAGCTTTTTGCGTTTAATCTCACTATATGTAAATGTTAAAATATTATTTTTAAAATCAGTCGCAAGTTCATATGTAAATGTTTCATTTTTTCTAAAGATATTATGTAAAAAACTTTTTTGGGCATTTACATCTAATGACAATAATTCTTGATTTAAAAATGCTATTGATGCTTCATCAATATTAAAATTAATTTTACTAATTTTGTTATCATTACTTCTGATGAAGTCTGTAATTAAGTCAAAAAGAGCTAAAGGCAGACGTGATTTAATCTTGCGTACATCTATCTGAGGTGCAAAAGATAGTAGTAGTAATGATAGTATAGAGTTAAATGAGTTATACTCAATATTTAGACCAAATTCTCTTTCAAAGTTCTCTTGTACATCCAAAACTTTTGATTTTATAATATTTAAAAGTGCAGAGAATGGTAGCTTATTAAATAGAACTATTTGACCTTGTGATAAACGAGAGAGTAGCTCTGGGCTAAGTGCTTTTCTCTGTGTCCCATCGATAATTCTCTCTTCTCTTCCGATAGCTTCAATGATAGTACTATTTGCTTCAGCAGGATTTTCACCCATCATTTTAATAAAATTTGAATTGTTATATAGTTCAGAACCAAGATTAGAAGTAAAAACAACTATTGTCTCTTTAAAGTTAACAGTCTCACCTGTAAAACCATCTTCTGCTTCTCCAGCAGATAACAGCATTAAAAAATTAGAGAGTACATCTGGGTGTGTCTTTTCTATCTCATCAAAAACAACGATTGATTTAGGGTTCTCTTTTACAAATTTTGTCAGTTTACCCTCTGTCGCATCTGTATAACCTTTTTCTAGTCCAAAAAGTCCAAAACCATCTTTTGAACTACTATACTGAGTCATATCAAAAATTTTAAAAGCATCATAACCTTCAAGCTCTTCACCCATAAGTTGAGATAACATAGTTTTACCAGTAGCAGGGGGCCCTAAGAAGAAGTAAATTGCTTTTGGAGTGTCAGTTGCTATGTTATAGCTTGATTCTACTATTTTGTCACAAACGGCTTCTATCGCTTGATCTTGACCAAATATTTTTGATTTTAAAGACTCTTCAAGTTTTTGAATTCTATTTTTTATAGCTTTAAGATTGTTTGTTTTTTCTATAAAAATACGAGAAACTATAGAAGATAAGGCAAAACTATTCTCTTCTAGGTGTTTTTTGAATTTTAAAACATTATCATCAAAATCAATTTTATCATGTTTTGCAGCTGTATCGAGATTTTCTTTAGTAAATAGTGATGAGGGTGTCGGTGAAATTTGTAAGTAGTCTAAAACAAGTTTTTTTGCATCTTTATCTACAAATTCTAGTGTTGTAAGTGCTTTTTTTAAATGCACAAGTGTAATTAAAGATGCATCATCATCTATGGCAAATTTTTTAGCCGTTAAAAATAGTGTTCTCAATTGTAATCCTTATAACAATATTTCAAATGGCTACAAGGGCGGGTAGTTATATACTACCTGCACCTTGAAGTTTTGCTAACATTGCTTCTAATTCAGCAATTTTTTTAGCTGCATCATCACCCTCTAATGGGAGTTTACCATGTGCAAGAATATGTTTAATATTTCCTGCTTCTTCTCCAGCACTCATCATAAGATTAACAATTCTTTTTAACTGTTTTTTCGTAAGGTTGTTATCTTCAAGAGGAATTTCAACAGCAAAACTGATAGTTCCATCTTCACTATCAAATTCCCAAGTACCAAATTTTGTTTGATAGTTTCTAAGTAAAAGGTATGACATTAAAACATTAGTATGAGCACTTCCTTTTGCATCTATTTGATCTCTATTATCATCTAGTAAACGAGCTAACATATCAAAAAGTTCACCATTCTCACGAGCTCTAATGAAAAATGCTAAAGTATTTTCACTATTACCACCTGCTGAGTAGATTAAATCATCTTCCTCATCTAATTTATGATTGAAATCGATTTCATCTAAAACTGCTGAAATTTCTTTAATTGACATTGCCATATGTAAACCTTTATTTTAATTTGAGAAAGTATTATGCTCTTTTAAACATTAATATAAACTTTTTTTCACGTTTTTATAAATCTTTTTCTTCAATACAGAACTCAAGACTTGTAAACCAATCTGCAATTCCTTTATCATTGTACTGATACTCTCTTTGATTTATAGGAATAGAAGAATTTCTTATTTTTGAACGAATAATTCCCATAATGATAAAAGTTAAAATAAGCACTGCACCTGCAATAAAGTAGTCATAAATATACCAAGCTATAAGTGCAGATAGAGGAGTTGCATATTGAAGAAATATTTTTATAAAAAATGAGATGGTTTTGCATCTTTTCGACTTGAATTTAGGTGTTGGTTCTATCATATTTATATAATCTGTTTGCATGTATGAAGTATATCTTATTTTTGTGAAATTAGCATCAACTAAGAGTTCTTTAGTCTTTGTGACTAAACTCTATTGATGATGATTGCATATATTAACTATTTTTTGATAAGATAACAAAAATATAATTAAAGGTTTAAACAATGGCAAAACATCAGTTTCAAACAGAAGCAAATCAAATACTAAACTTAATGATTCACTCACTCTACTCAAATAAAGAAATTTTTATTCGTGAGCTAGTTTCAAATGCATCAGATGCACTTGATAAATTAAACATGTTAGTTTTAACTGACGACAAATATAAAGAAGTTACATTCTTTCCTCGTATAGACATCGTTGCAAATAAAGAGGCTAAAACTCTTACTATAAGAGATTCTGGTATAGGGATGAATGAAGAAGACTTGATGAATAATCTCGGTACGATTGCAAAATCAGGTACTAAAGCATTTTTAGAGAACCTAACAGGAGATCAAAAAGAAGATTCAAACTTAATTGGTCAATTTGGTGTTGGTTTCTATGCTTGTTTTATGGTTGCTGATAAAGTAGAAGTTACAACAAAAAAAGCTGGTGAAGAGCAAGCTCTTTTATGGACAAGTTCAGGTGACGGATCTTTTGAGATAGAAAATGCTACTCAAGAGGGACACGGTACAACAATTGTTATGCACCTTAAAGATGATGAAGATGAGTTTTTAGAAGTAAATCGTATTGATAGTATCATTAAAAAATACTCAAATCATATTCCATTTCCAATTTTTATGGATAAAGAGAAACATATACCAGCAGTTATGGATGATGAAGGAAAAGAGGAGTTAGAACCTTCAAGAACAGAGATCGAAAATGAGCAAATTAATCGTGCAAATGCTCTATGGACTATCGCTAAGAAAGATATTTCTGATGATGAGTATAAAGATTTTTATAGCTCAATTGCTCACTCATCTGAAGAACCTTTAACTTGGATGCATAACAAGGCTGAGGGTGCAGTTGAGTACACTACACTTTTCTATATTCCATCTAAAGCACCGATGGATATGTATAGAGTAGATTATCAAACAGGTATTAAACTTTATATTAACCGTGTTTTCATTACTGATGATGAAAAAGATTTAATGCCAACATACCTGCGTTTTTTACGTGGTGTGATTGATTCTAAAGATTTACCACTAAATGTTTCTCGTGAAATTTTACAATCAAATGCAGTAATGGCAAAAATTCAAAAATCATCTGTAAAAAAAGTATTATCTGAACTATCTAAAATGGCTAAAAAAGATAGTGAAAAGTATGATGCATTTTACTCTGAATTTGGAAATGTTCTTAAAGAAGGTCTTTACAATGACTTTGATAACCGTGAAAAGATTTTAGAACTTATGAAGTTTAACACTCTTAATTCTGATGAAACTGTAATGATTGAAGAGTTTGTTAAAAATGTTGATGAAGAGAAGAAAGAGATTTACTATTTAACTGGTAAAACTTCATTAGCGATGTTAAAATCTTCTCCTGCACTAGAGCGTTTTAAAGCAAAAGGTATTGATGTTTTAGTTTTAAATGAAGAAGTAGATACTATTATTTTCCCAATGGTAACTGAGTATAAAGAGTATAAATTAGTACCTGTAGCTGATGCAAAATTTGAAGAGAGTGAAGAAGAGAAAAAAGCTGAAGAAGAAGTTGCAAAAACTTATGAAGGCTTAGCAAAAGAGTTCAAAGATGCTCTTGGTGAATCTGTTAAATCAGTTGAAACTACTTCAGAACTTACAGACTCTCCTGTAGCTATTAAGATTGATAAAGAAGATCCATCTTATATGATGGCTCAAATGATGAAGCAGATGGGTCAGGGTGGTGATACTCCAGAACCAGCTCCAATTTTACAAATAAATCCTAAACATGAGTTAATTGTAAAACTAAAAGAGTCAGTTGATCAAAATTTAATTAATGATGCTGCTCATGTACTTCTTGATCAAGCAAAACTTTTTGATGGTCAAGAGTTAGAAGATACTGCTGATTTTATTAGTAGATTAAACAGAATTATCACAAAAGCTTTATAAGCAACGAGAATATTATGAAATGAGTCTATAAGTAGCACTCATTTCATTATTTATTGTGAATAAAGAATTGTAGTTAAAAAATTACAAAAATTATGTTATCTTATTTTTATGTTAAGAAAACTAGGCCTTTTTAAAAAATTATCAAAAAAACAAACTATAGAAGAGACACTAAAACAAGCAGATAAACTCTGCTTTGAAATAATCTCTACAGAACTTTCTCACTTAGATATCTTAGGATATACATACACTACAGCAGAAGCGATAGATGAGCTAGGCTTAGATGATGATCTGATGCATCAGTTAGTTGAAGATTATGTGATTCAAATTATAAAAGCGAGTATACAGTTTGATGAATATTTAGAACTATTAGAACTTTCACAAAAAAATAAAAATAGACTTGACTATACACCTTTTAGAGAACTAGCACATAAAAATTTAGGTGTTGCTAGAAACTTACGAATAAAAGATGCAGAAAAACTCTTATATGAACTGATGAAAAAAGATGAATTAACATACTTAAAATCATGTTTAGAAGCTCTTAAAGCTTGTTCTATTAAGCTAAAACCAGAGTGTGCTTACAATACACTAAATCTTATTGCAGTAAAAAATTCTTTTTAAAATTATTTGTTTTTTATAGATTGAGAAATTTGTTCTAACTTCCCTTTTGGTTTTATGGAAGTAAACTCTTTTTTTTCTTTTACAGGAACAGCAAAAGCTAATAATATAAAAACAAATGAAAATACTATGCCACCCAATAGACTTAGTACAAGTTTTAATTTAAAATCAGTCATGTTTTTCCTAAAAATTTATTCAAGTTAATTATAACACGTTAAAATAATATATGAATAAATTAGTATATATGATTTTTTTAGGATTTTTTCTTTTATCAGAAGCAAAAGAACCTACTTTAGGTATTTTAAAAAAGGTTAACTCTAATACAAAGCAGTTATTTACTATTTCAAATAGTACTTTTGTTTGTGAATCATATGCAGTTATTGGCATAGAAAAATTAGCAAATAGTAAAAATCTTGAAACTCCCTGTAGAGATAATATAAATAAATTTTATAAAAAGAACCCAACGGCAAAATATTACTCACAATCCTTACTCTATGTAATGCAACGATATCATATAGAGTTTAAGAGAGATGAGTGTTTACTCTTTGCAAGTGGAGAGATAGTACTATCGGAAATATTACTTAGAGAAGGTTTAGCTGTATTGAAACCAGGTTTTAAAGATGAAGAGTATAAAGGTGTTTTTAAAATTGCTCAAAAAAATGCAAAGATTGAAGAGAAGGGAGTCTGGAAAGATTCAATAGTTCGAGATTGTATAGCTGAGATTTATAAAGAATAGCGATTACTCTTTAATATGATCATTTGTCATATAAATCCAAAACTCCTTATGTGTAAAACCTTTATTTAGGAAAAAAAGTTGTAAAATAGTTACTCTATAAAGAGTTATTAGCATTTTTGCAAAAGGTATAAAGAGACTAATACTTACAAATAAAGATTGTTCTTTATCACCTTTTGAGCTAATCATCTCTTGCATACCAATATTTTTACTTAGATACAAACCAAACATTATAGAAATTGCGAAGTTTAAAATTAGTCCAAAAATCATATAAGCAATAAAATCCTGTTCGTACATTCCAGCAATCATTATATATTTTGTCCTATCTAATAGTTTTGAGTGTATTTTATCAAAACTATACTTTCATTATTCATAACTTTTAATTCTTTTTTTTGTAAAAAATGTTCCAAAAGGTATAAGAGAAGCAATAAAAAAGATGATACTCTCCTTAATAGACCATTTTGCATCTTGCCATGCAGTCACTAGAAGGTATATAAAAGTTATAAATAAGATACCATGTATCATACCTACAATTTTTGTTACAATTGCAATTCCCATAATATATTTTAATGGCATTGCTACAAATAGCAGTAAAAGGTATGAGTAGCCCTCTGCACTATTAATTATTCTAAATTTTTTAACGCTATTGTTCATTTTTCTCTCTATGCTTTAAATTTTATGGAAGTATATAATCAAAAGGTAACAATTCACCTACATTTTAAAAATAATAAATATAAGCCAAACATTTTTTAAACATCTTTATACTATACTAGCCGAACAAATTATGAATAAAGGTAATTTTATGGAAACTAACCTCATAGTAGAAGGGTTTAAATTTATGGGACTAGGAATGGGAACAGTGTTCTTATTTTTGGTTGTTATGATTTTTAGCATGAATATCATGTCAACAGTTGTGCATAGATTTTTTCCTGAACCAGAAGTAAATGCAGACGCAAAACCATCTGCTCCTAAAGACAATAAAAATGTAATTGCAGCAATTACTGCTGCAGTTAAATATCATAGAGAAGGTTAAGGATAATAATGGCTAAGAAATTTATAGATGTAATGGATACAAGTTTTAGAGATGGCTTCCAGTCAGTATATGGTGGCCGTGTTTTAATGAATGACTTTTTTCCAGCTGTAGAAGCTGCAAAAATGGCAGGAATTAATCACTTTGAATTTGGTGGTGGGGCTAGATTTCAGTCTCTTTACTTTTATTTGAGAGAAGATGCATTTGAAATGATGGATAAATTCCGTGAGATAGTAGGGCCAGAAGCAAATCTTCAAACTCTAGCTCGTGGTGTTAACACTGTTATGCTTGACACAGGTTCAAAAGAGCTTATTGATCTTCATGCAAAAATGTTCAAAAAACATGGTGCTACAACTATTCGTAACTTTGACGCACTTAATGATGTTGAAAATCTTAAGTATTCAGGTGAGAGAATAGCACATCATGGTCTTAAGCATGAAGTTGTTGTAACTATGATGGACTTACCACCAGGTTGTACAGGTGCTCATACTGTTGAATTTTACGAAAAAACACTTCGTGATATTTTAGATAGTGGAATTCCATATAGCAGTATCTGTTTTAAAGATGCTTCTGGTACTTCAAACCCTCAAAAAGTTTTTGAAACTATCAAAATGGCTCGCTCAATTGTTCCTGAAGGTACACATCTTCGTCTACATACTCACGAAACTGCTGGTGTTTCTGTTTCTGCTTATATGGCGGCTTTAGAAGCTGGTATTGATGGTATTGACATGGCTGCTTCACCAGTAAGTGGTGGTACTTCACAACCAGATATTTTAACTATGTTACATGCTACAAAGGGAATGAACTTTGATCTTGGTGGACTTGAAATTGGAAAAATATTAACATATGAAAAAGAGTTACAAGCTTGTTTATCGGACTATTTTGTTCCACCAGAAGCTACTATGGTATCTCCAATAATTCCTTTCTCACCAATGCCAGGTGGTGCTCTTACTGCAAATACTCAAATGATGCGTGATAATGACATCTTAGAGAAATTTCCAGAAGTAATTGCTGCTATGCAAGAGGTAGTTGAAAAGGGTGGTTATGGTACATCTGTAACACCTGTTTCTCAGTTTTATTTTCAACAAGCTTTAAATAATGTGATGCAAGGTCCATGGAAAGCTATTGCACCAGGGTATGGAAGAATGGTTCTTGGATATTTTGGTAAAACACCAGTTGCTCCAGATCCAGAAATTGTAAAAATTGCTTCAGAAAAATTAAACTTACTTCCTACAACGGAAAAGGCATTAGATTTAGCAAGTGCTGACTATTCAAAATCTTTAGAGAGCTGGATTAATGTTCTTAAAGAAGAAGAGATAGAAATTACTGAAGAAAATATTTTTATTGCAGCAGCATGTCAAGAAAAAGGTATCGCATTTCTTAAGGGTAAAGGCGAGTTAAATATACGTAAAATTTCAGAAATGAAAAAAGATTGTAAAGAAGGAGAATCAAATATGGGTAGTGGAAATTATACAGTAGTAGTAGATGGTCAAAAGTTTAGTGTTCAAGTTGCAGAAGGTGATGCAGATATTCAAGTAGTAGCAGTAGATGGAGAGGCAGCAATCGCAGCTCCAACTCCAAATGCACCAGCTGGTGAGGGTATTGAAATTAAAGCTCTTCTTCCAGGAAGTGTGTGGAAAATTACTACTAATCCAGGTCAGAGTGTAAACGAAGGTGATGTTATCATGATTCTAGAGTCTATGAAAATGGAGATTGATGTTGTTGCACCAAAAGGTGGAGTACTTAAATCAATTAATGTTGCTACAAACGATAAAGTTGTAGAAGGTCAAGTTGTAGCCGTAATTGGATAAATAGGATAATTAGATGAAATTTTTTGTTTTAAAACTGCTTACACTTTTAATGGTGTTTAGCTTTACTTCTGTCAGTGCAAATTCAGCGATAATATCTTCTGAAGTATCTACTGCACATAAAGAAGAGACATACCATACTAAACCATTCTCAGAGATGATTATTGGTTTTTTGAAGTCAACAGGAATCAATGCATTTATGAATCCTGATCCAGATGAACTTAGTGCAAACGGTTCACAAATGAGTGATTTTCATAAATCATGGGGTCGTATTTTAATGATTCTCCTTACTTTTTTCTTGTTTTGGTTAGCAATTAAAAAGGGCTTTGAACCTTTATTGCTTTTGCCTATTGCATTTGGTGGACTTCTCGCAAATATTCCAGTTGCTGGAATTGCAGGGGATCATGGTTTCTTAGGTGTTATTTATGGAATGGGTCTATCTAATGAGATGTTCCCTATTATTATATTTATGGGTGTTGGTGCTATGACTGACTTTGGTCCATTACTTTCAAACCCTAAAACAGCACTACTTGGTGGAGCTGCTCAGTTTGGAATTTTTGGAACACTAGTAGGTGCAGTTGCACTTTCTCAAATGGGACTTGTTGACTTTACTCTTCAACAAGCTTCTGCTATCTCTATTATTGGTGGAGCAGATG
>Ga0256826_1002443_pt1 | contig 11323 bp, 8 predicted proteins | sample CV79metaG_FD_185975 | JGI IMG/M metagenome (GOLD analysis project Ga0256826, IMG submission 185975) | Hydrothermal vent microbial communities from East Pacific Rise, Pacific Ocean - CV79 | ecosystem: Environmental > Aquatic > Marine > Hydrothermal vents | place: Pacific Ocean: East Pacific Rise... | reverse complement strand
TAGGTTGTCTACATTTTTTTCCATATTGGCTTTAATGTAGTCATAAGACTCACACAAAAACCCTGCACTTCCTACAGCTCCATCGTAAACCTTTTCACCAATGGTAGGATTGGTCACTTCTATCATGGCTCGAATGAGAGGTCTAGGCGTATAGTACTGCCCTCCATTTCGCCCTGCGTTACCCATGTTTTTAATCTTGGTTTCGTAAAGGTGACTTAGCTCATGCTTGTCTTTGTGAGAACGAAACGGCAAAGAGTCGGCTAGGGTAAGAATCTCACGCAGACCGTACCCACTTTGAATCTTGTTGTTCAGTTCAGAAAATATCTCACCTATTTTGTACTCAATGGTCTGAGCATCATCGGTTCGCTCTTTAAACGAAGCCATATAAGGAAAAAGCTTATCGTCTACAAACTCTACAAGGTCTTTACCTGTCAAGGCTACATGGTGGTCAAGCTCTCCGTTGCTACCCTTTGGCATCGCCCAAGTGTTCCAACGAAACTCAGGGTCGATGATGTACGCATACTCACGCCCTTCAAGCTCTGCCTCATCGGCTTTGTCTAGCTCTAGCTCATCAAGATAACGCAGAAACATTACCCACGAAGTCTGCCCTATGTAGTCCAGTTCAGAGTCAGCACCCGAGTCTTTAAAAAGTATGTCATCTATGTTTTTGAAGGTTTGTTCGAACATTGAGTTTCCTATGAAATATTATTGGGGTATTTTAGCGTAATATTTTTGCTTATTGTATTTTTCATCGGCTAAAGCCAACCCTACAAGTCCCGAACATTATTAAAGCTTAAAACTCTTTTTTGCGTTGGCTTCAGCCGACGCATACCCAACACAAGATTCAAAATTCACAAAAAACATGACAATATGCAAGATTTCAAACAAAAAATTTTTAGCCACACAAAGAGATTGCTTTAGTAAGCAAGAGAGAGACAGTCAGATTTTAAATTCATATTTTTTCTTTTTTAATAAGGATTATAACTAAATGTTCGATAAAATCGAACCTAGAAAAAAGGCTAACTTATGACAAATAAAGAACGAAATAGCATCCAAGAAAAAATTAAACATGATATAAAAAAACTTAAACAACAGATTGAAATTTTAAAAGAGAAAACACAACCTGTTGCACCTGACTGTTCATTAGGTAGACTGACCAGAGAAGAAGAACTCAATGAACAGATGATGAACAAAGGTATCTTAAATGAAGCTACATTAACACTGACACGTTTAAAAAATGCGTTAAAAAGAGTTAATCATGAGATGTTTGGCATTTGTATTGTCTGTGAAGAAGAGATAGATGTGGAGCGTATGCTTGTACGTCCTGAAAGTGTTCGTTGTGTGGAGTGTGCGAATTAAGAGAGTTTCTGTAACGACGTTAAACGTCGTTACAAATCAACAATACTTTGGAAATTAAATTCCAAAGTTAGTTGCTTGAATCATTGTATTAATGTATTCAAGTAATGGATTAACCATAAAGATTGAAGCAACAGTTACAATTACTGCAAAACCTAAAATAGTTAACAATGGTTTAGAAACATTGTAGTATGTAGTCTCTTGAGTTACTTGTTCTGTAGGCTCTTTTAAGAACATGAAAACAATTAACTTTAAGTAGTAGTACGCTGCAATTGCTGAGTTAAGACCCATAACAACTGCTAGCCATAAATACCCAGCATCTACAGTTGCACTCATAAGGTAAATTTTACCCCAAAATACAGAAAATGGTGGAACACCAGCTAAAGACAACATGAACAGTGCCATTACAATCGCACCCATTGGCATGATTTTAATCATTCCTGAGAACTTCTCATAAGGATGATCGTAACGAGCATGGTGAATTCTATTTTTATGACGACTTACCCATAGCATTGCAAATGCACCAAGGTTAGTAAACATAAAGAGTGCATAGTACAAGAACACACCTGCATTTGCTTTGTCTGTTGCTAAGGCAATTGCTACCATTACGAAACCAGCATGAGAAATTGAAGAGTATGCAAGCATTCTTTTCACATCTTCTTGAACCAATGCCATTAAGTTAGCAATCGTCATGGTAATAACAGCTAAAACAATAATCATGGTCTGTACCCAGTGAATTTGAAGGTCAATGAACATCTCAAAAATTCTCATTGAGACAACAAATGCTGCCACTTTTGGTACTACTGACATATATCCAGCTAAAGGAGCAGAAGCACCTTCGTAAACATCTGGAGCCCAAGTATGGAATGGGAACAATGAAAGTTTAAAGGCAAATGCAGTTAATAGTAACCCTGCTCCTCCTAAAATTAAAATTGTAATGCTTCCGTCACCCATTCTATCTGAAATTGCAGCAGCAATTTGACCAAGTTCTAAACTTCCACTTAGTCCATAAAGAACAGCAGAACCCATAGAGAAGAAACCAGCTGCCAATGCACCCATAGTAAAGTACTTAACAGCTGCCTCAAATGAGTTACTTCTGTTATGAAGTGCAATCAGTGTGTAGAGTGCTAAAGAAGCTGTCTCCAACCCGATGAAAATCATAATTAAATTATCTGAACTTACCATAAACTGGAATCCAGCAATCATAAACAAGAAAAGAGCAAAAAACTCTGGGTAAGAGTATTCGTGGAATCTTTTTGAAGTTAATGACAATGGAATAAAGAGCATAGATGCCACTAAAATAAGTACTTGCGACATAATGGCAATACCATCCATTAAAAGAACTTCAAAAAATCCTTTCTCTTCTGGTCCAAAGTTAAGTCCCATTGTTGCCCCAAGATCAACCAATAAAATCAAAATTGTTAACATAACATAGAGAGACTTATGAAGATTATCTTTCACTAAGTCAAGTACTAAAATAATCAAACCACCACCAATAGCAATAAGCATTGGCATAAGAGTAGAGATATTTAAAATATCCATTGTTATTTCTTTAGGATCTATAAACATTATTTCTCCTCCTTTTTACTAATTACTATAGCCTCTTTAGTTGTTATAGTGTTCGCTTTATCTTTCATTTGAACTAACAGTGCTTGTACAGAGTTATCAATTGGTTTTAATACTGGATTAGGATAAACACCCAACCAAACAACAATTGCAACTAAAGGAAGTAACGCCGTTAATTCTCTTCTATCTAAGTCTAATAAATCTTTGTTTTTCTCATTTGTAAGAGGTCCAAAAAATGATTTTTTGAAAAGTGCCAACATATACACTGAACCAATAATAATAGTTGATCCAGCTAAAATAGTTCCTATTGCAGATACTTTATAGAATCCTAAAAGAACCAAAAACTCACCGACAAATCCAATAGTTAATGGAAGCCCTACTGAAGCCATAAGCATAACACCAAAGATGGTTGCATAAACAGGCATAACAGCTGCTAATCCACCAAATTCACTCATAAGTTTTGTTCCTCTACGCTCATAAATAACACCTACAAGCATAAACAGAGCCCCTGAGACAATACCGTGAGACAACATTAAGAAGATTGATCCACCAAGACCTTCTGTATTCATTGCAAAGACACCTAACATAATAATACCCATGTGTGAAACAGATGAGTAAGCAATTACTTGCTTCATATCTTTTTGAGCAAAAGCAATCATTGCTGTGTAAATAACCATAATTAATGATAATCCCATAATAAATGGTGTAAATGTTACTGATGCATCTGGTAAAATTGGTAACGAAAATCTAACAAATCCATATGTACCCATTTTAAGAAGTACAGCTGCAAGGATTACTGAACCAATAGTTGGTGCTTGTCCGTGAGCATGTGGTAACCATGTATGAAATGGAAACATTGGAACTTTAATGGCAAAACCAGCAAAGAATGCTAAGAACAACCAGAATTGTCTATCTTCCGATAATGGTAATGTATACCAATCTAAAATATTAAATGTCCAAACTCCATTTGCTTCGTGGTAGAAGTATGCCATTGCTAACAAACCAACAAGCATTACTAATGAACCAGCAAAGGTATAAAGGAAGAACTTAACAGCTGCATAAACTCTTGTTGGTCCACCCCAAGCACCAATGATATAAAGCATTGGTACCAAAGAAAGTTCCCAGAACAAGTAGAAAATAATTGCATCTAATGAAAGGAAAACGCCTACCATTGTCATCTCTAAAAAAAGAAGAGAAATAATCATATTCTTCATGTTCTTAGTATCATCTCTAAGTAAAATAATTCCAAGAAGTGTAATTAATGCTGCCATAATAACAATGAAAAGTGAAATACCATCAACACCAACGTTATATGAAATTCCAAAATCTGAAATGAGTGCTGATTTTTCAGTAAACTGCATTCCTGCATTTGCTGTATCAAACTGCATCCATAAACCTAATGCTAACAATAACTCAATAGTTGCAACAGCAACACCATATGCTTTCGCAGAGTTTTTGTCAATAACAAAACCTAAAATCCCTGCTAATGCAGGGAAAAATATTAATATACTTAATATACTATCCATCTCTTCTCCCTTAACCTATCACTGATGAAATTGCAGCAACAAGCACTAATATCAAGGCACCAGCACCCATCCAGTTAAGGTACGATGAAAGGTTACCATTTTGCATTCCTCTAGAAACATCACCCGATTTGTAACACGCTTTTCCTAGTTTATCAACTGAACCATCAACCATTTTTTGATCAATTTCCCAGAATTTAGCTGATGCAATTGTATATGGTTTAACAATGTATTCATCATAAAATTTTGGTACATAGTATTGGTTTGCTACTAATTTGTAAATAAATGATGCTTCAAACTCTTCATCTCTTTTCCAAGCATCAGAACCTTTACCAGCATATTTTTTGTACGCAATCACAATACCTGTAACAGCAATAACAATAACGATAAGTCCAAGTAACCAAGCCCAATGGTGAGTAGTATGACTCATCTCATAAGTAGGCATAACTTCTGGGTTTTTAGTAATAAACTCTTTAAAGTTTTCCATAAACCAACCAAATGAAATTGCAAGAGCTGCCAATGGAGCCATTGCAATAAGTACATATTTGTACATATCGTGTGGGTGGAATCCTAATGCTTTATAACGCTCTTCACCATGGAAAGTAAAGAATACTTGTCTAAAGCTGTAGAACGCTGTCATTCCAGCTGTAATAACTAAAATTCCCCAAATAATGTAACTACCATCATTAAATGCAGTTTCAATAATCGCATCTTTAGAGTAGAAACCTGCCATAATAGGAAGACCTGCCAGTGCAAATGATGCGATACCCATATAGATATATGAGCCTCTCATAACTTTTTTCATTCCACCCATTTTAAAGATGTCAAGTTCATCATCCATTGCATGCATAACGTTACCAGCACCTAAAAATAGAAGTGCTTTAAAGAATGCGTGAGCTGCAAGGTGGAACAATGCAATCCAATAAGCACCAAGTCCAGCTGCTGCAAACATATATCCTAACTGTGAAAGTGTAGAAAGAGCAACAATTCGCTTAATATCTCTGGCACTGAGTGCCATTGATGCTGCATAGAATGCAACAAATGCACCAAGAGAAGCAATAAACATAGAAACAGCATGAACCTCTTCCATACTATATAATGGGTTTGCACGAATAATTAAGAATACCCCAGCTGTTACCATTGTTGCTGCGTGAATCAGTGCAGAAACTGGTGTAGGACCTTCCATTGCATCGGTTAACCATGTATGTAATGGGAATTGAGCTGATTTACCCATTGCACCAATAAAGAGTGCAATAGCAATTGAAACTAAAAGACCATCTGCTAAATGAGGAAGTGCTTTAAATACTACATCATATTGTAATGAACCTACATTCCAGTAAATAAGGAAAATACCAACCAACATTCCAAGGTCAGCAATACGGTTCATAATGAACGCTTCGTTTGCTGCCCATGATGGAGAAATTGAAGGATTTTCTTCAAATGGTTTGTCTGCTTTGTGATACCAAAAACCAACAAGTAACCATGAACAAACTCCAACACCTTCCCAACCAATGAAAAGACCAACAAAGTTATCTGACATTACCAAAATCATCATCGAGAAAACGAATGCTGAAAGGTAAGAGAAAAATCTATTGTATGACTTATCATGATCCATATATCCTGTAGAGTAAATATGAACAATGGTAGATACTAAAGAGACAACTACCATCATGGTAACTGAAATTTCATCTACAAGAAAACCAAAGGGAATACTTAAATCTCCAATTGAAATCCAATTCATCATCTGAACATGAACAGCACCATGTTCTGCAACATGAAGTGCCAATGCTACTGATGATATAAATGTAACAGCAATAAGTGCTGAGTTAACAACACCTACTAGATGAGTTCTTGGACTTCTTGCAAAAAAGAGTCCAGCAAACAGTGATCCAACAAAAGGAGCAAAGAGTGCTATGTATACTAAATTTTCCATTCTTCTTATCCTTTCATTGATGAGATAACATCAAGATCTAATGAACCATACTTTTTGTAAAGTAAGATTAAAAGTCCTAAACCGACAGCTACTTCAGAAGCTGCAACTGCAATAACAAAGAAAGCAAACATCTGCCCTGATAAGTCATTGTATCCATGTCCAATAGCAGCAAACGCAATATTTACAGCATTTAACATAACTTCAGTAGCAAAGAAGAGCATCAAAAGATTTTTTCTTCTAAGTACACCAACAAATCCGATACTAAACAGAATACCTGAAAGTACAAGATAATGATTTACACCAATCTCTAACATTATGCATCTCCTTTTTTAAGAACTTCAGCATCTAACTCTTCATCTGACGCTTCACACTCAGTTAATGAGTAATCCATTTTCTTACCAGCTAAAATAATACCTGCAATCATTGCTACAAGTAGCATTAATGCTGCAACTTCAAATGGCACAAGGTATTTCGTAAATAAGATATGACCTACATCATGTGTATTTCCAGCAATAATATCTGAACCATACGCAGCTAACACTAAATCTTTAGCTCCACCCACAGGGTAAAGTGCATCAATATTATCACCAATAATTGGTGCAGAGAACATTACCACCATAATAAGTGCCATTAATCCACCTAGTAAAAAGACTAAGGCAGGATTTTGATGTTTCTCTTTAATATCTTTAGTTGCATCAAAAAACATCATTGCAAATGCATAAAGTGCCATAACAGCACCCACATAAACAATAAGTTGAACAACACCTAAGAAGTCTGCTCCCAAAAGGAAGAAGAATCCTGAAATCATTACCATTCCAGCAGCAAGGCTAGTCATGGCATACAGAACGTTTTTACTCATTACGGTTATCAAGAACAAAATTGTTGTTGAAATCGCAAAGACGTAAAAGGCTATAAATTCATACATTTTCTTCTCCTTTTTAGTACGCTAATGGCGTTGGTTTAATGTTCTCATCAGCATTTGGACTAACAGCACCAAACCCATCATACTCTTGTTGAAGATTTAACTTATCAATTGGGGTTAACATATCTTCAAAAAGAGAGAAACTTGCTCTCTGCTCTGATGCTGTCTCGTAACGTTGCCCATGAACAATTGCAAGTTCAGGACATACTTCTGCACAATATCCACAGAAAATACAACGACCAAAGTTAATGGTATATTCAGATACCTCTTTTCTTTGGTTCTCATCATATCGTGTGTCCATTGAAATACAGTTAGAGATACAGATTTTCTCACAAAGACCACATCCAATACATCGGTAGTGACCAGACTCAAGAAGTCTTAACATATCGTGAATAGCTCTATATCTAGGAGAGATAGGTAACTTCTCAAATGGATAAGAAGTAGTGTGCATTTTTCCTCTGAAAAGTGCATTAATCATCTCTCTAAAAGTTACCCAAAGTCCTACAAAAAGCTCTGGTTTAAATGTTCTACTTACTACTTGTTTAAATTGACACCATCCACCTGTAGGAGAATGATCTAAGTCTAACTTAACGTAGTTCTGTGTTCCAACATTTCTGTTTTTAAATTGTTCTAAACTCATCTCTACTCCTCTCTTAATTTAACACCATCATTACGATACCCGTAATAACAACATTTACTACTGCCAATGGCATTAATACTTTCCAACACAACCACATAAGTTGATCTGGTCTAACATGAGGCCATGCTGCTCTTACCCATAACATAAAGAAGAATGAGAATGCAATTTTACCAATAATCATAATCCAACCTGGGAAAATCCAGAAGTCATTGTATCCACCAAGGAAAACAATTGATGCAATAACACCAATGGTAATCATGTTCGCATACTCACCAATAAAGAAAAGTCCCCATCTCATACCAGAATACTCTGTTACATAACCAGAAATAATTTCTGCTTCATGTTCAAGAAGGTCAAATGGTGTTCTGTTAGTCTCTGCAAACCCTGCAATTAAGAAAAGAACAAAGGCAACTGGTTGGTAAACCACAATCCATGTACCATCTGTTTGATAGTTGTTAAAGTCAACAAATGACAAAGAACCAACCATCATAATAGGTGCTAAGATTGAAAGACCTGTTACAACTTCATACGACAAAAACTGAATTGCTGTTCTTGCTGAACCAATAATTCCCCATTTATTCGCTTGTGCCATACCTGCTAAAAGTGGTCCATAAAGACCAGCTGCCATCATTCCAAGTACGAAAAGAATTCCTACATTAATATCTGATGCAATTGAAGGCACTAAAATATCAGTAAAAGGAACATAAAAATCTGGAAAAACAGGAACAGCTGCCAAGGCAATAAATGCTGTTGCTGCTGTAATTACAGGAGCAACGGCAAATATAATCTTATTGGCATGCTGAGGAATAATATCTTCTTTTGTAAAAAGCTTAATTCCATCTGCTGCTAATTGTAATAATCCATAAGGACCAACATGCTGTGGTCCAAGCCTTCTTTGCATAAATGCAAGGATTTTTCTCTCAATGTAAGTACCAAATCCTGCAATTGCTGAAATAACTGCTAAAATCAAAACTGCTTTGATAATAACCCCAGCAGCTGTAACTTCAGGTAATACTGTTGTAGCGTCCATATTTACACCTCTCTTATTGTTACTGTTTTGTATCTTGATCCAGAAAATAGATCATAGACATTTTCAGCAGATTTAAAATCTGAAAGAGCAACAATGTCGCCTTCCATCTTATCATCAACGATTACATCAACAACGATGCTTTCCTTTTCAAATACCACTTCTACTTTTGAACCCAGTGCTTCAGCACGAGCAGGACTCGCATAAAGACCAAAGGCTTCAAAAATTTGGTGAGCTTTGTCAGAGAAGTCGTTAAACTGTCTTGGTGGATTACATCGGTAAACAATGTCACCATCAAGTACATCTTCTTTGTTAAATTTCTCAACGTTAGGTAATTCAACTTCAGTTTTTGTTACTTCTAACTCATAACCACGATTGTCATTACCAGCATTGTCAAAAGCATTTGAAAGGGCATCGAACTCTATAGCTTTAAACCCCTTTTCTGTTGGTAGGTGTGTTGTCCAATCAATAGTAAGTTTTGGCGTAGCCATTACTGTTGATAAAACATCATTTAGAACATATCCATTATAGTCAACAGCTACATTGGTTGGTACAACTCTTTTTGAAAGTGTTGTTACTGTTCCCTCTTGCTGATTAAATGCAGGCATATCTAAATCACCTGTACCTAAAGCAGAAAGCTTAAAGTCACCATTTTCATTATAACCAACAGTAAACCCTGTCGATTCATCATCAAGGTCACAAATAAGTGCTACCCCTAATGCATTTGATTTTGGTGGGTTCATAACCACTTCAAAACCAGCTGTCTCTTCAAGAAGAACAATAAGTTTAGCAAGATTCTCAGCATTGTTATGACCATAATAGTCTTCACCAACCATAAGAACAAAGCTCTCTTTTTTCTTCATCATCTTGTCAAAACCAGCCATAAATTTTTCAGAGTCACCACCAAGAAGATTAATTAAACCATTAGTATCAACAGTTATCTCTTTTTCAACTTCTTCTTTTACTTTTTTAGTAACTTCTTTCTCTTCGCCAGTCTCTTCATCAAGTACCATCTCTTTAACTGTTTTCATTACTTTTTCAGTAATGGTTTTAGTCTCCGAACTTTTAAATGATGCAATAGTATCTTTTACATCAGCTGGTAATTTTGCTTCATCTGCAAATAAATCAAGTAGTAAGTAAAGTGATGCTTCTTCTAATCCAGCTTTATGAATAAATGCTTCAACAGTTTTACCAAATGATGGAATAAGTTTATCACCAACTGGGTGGAAGTACATTCCTGCACCCTTATTCATCTTCTGAATGTTGTTAAACGCATATTTTAAACCTGGACTATCATTTCTCAATGCTCCACCAACAGAAACAACAAAGTCACATTTCATTGCACTGTTAGTTGTTGAATCATAAAGAGACTTTCCAGATACTTCAGAATAGAGTTTTAAGAACTTTTGGAATGGTCTTACTTCTGGATTATAAAGTTTAACACCCGTTTTCTCTTTCAATGTTTGAAGCATTAACGCCTCTTCATTTGAAATTAATGAATTAAATCTAACAGTTTTTGCTTTTTTCAAAGCTTCTGTAGCAGCAGCAAATGCTTTTTCATCTTTTTCAACATTTTTATTCTCAAAATCATAAGCAAATCGTGCAGCACCATCAAGTGAAACAAAATTCCATTCGTTAGTAACACGAAAAATTTTCTCTGTTCTATCTTCAATTGAAGCTGGTTTAGTTTCATAATAAATTGCAAAACCATCAGAAGAGTGAGCTGATACAGCTGGAATACGTTTTAAATCCCATGCATTTGAAGTATAAACAAAATCTTTTGATACCAATGCTCCAACTGGACAAACAGCCACACACTCACCACAATCAGAACAGTCAGTTGAATCTGTACCATTGCTAGGAGCAATCACAGATTTTTGAAGTTTGTTCCACATTGAGTAGGCATCTTTAGGCATATTGTCTTTCCACGACTTATCTAATGCTTCACCACCACGTTTTACTGTTTTAATCGCTGCATCACCAATCATATCTTTACAAACGGTGGTACAACGTTCACATACAATACAAAGACCAGCATCGTAATGTAATACACTTGACCAATCTGTTGACTCACGTACTGTATCTTGAATTGAATAACTTTGAGAATCTACTTGTAGCTCAAGTGTATAGTTTTGTAACTCACACTCACCACTTTGATCACACACACCACACTGTAATGGGTGATTAACATCATAAACTTCCATCATTGCTTTACGCTCTGCTAGAATGTCTGGGGTATCAACGGTAATCGCCATGCCCTCTTTAACTTTAGCATTACATGCATAAACCTGCTTACCATCAGCCTCAACAAGACAGATACGACACGCCAGTGTCGGTGAACATCTTGTAAGGTAAC
>Ga0256826_1002442_pt1 | contig 11325 bp, 8 predicted proteins | sample CV79metaG_FD_185975 | JGI IMG/M metagenome (GOLD analysis project Ga0256826, IMG submission 185975) | Hydrothermal vent microbial communities from East Pacific Rise, Pacific Ocean - CV79 | ecosystem: Environmental > Aquatic > Marine > Hydrothermal vents | place: Pacific Ocean: East Pacific Rise... | reverse complement strand
ATGCACCAATTCCTAATATAATAAACTGAACATACCAAATAGTTACAGATGCAATATAACCTACTAAAATTGTCCAAGCATATTTCATATGAGAACTAAATGTATAAATTCCATGAAGTTTTCCCATCACGCCCACTCCAGCAGCAGAACCAAATGATATTAAACTACCACCCACACCAGCAGTAAGAGTAACTAACATCCATTGAGCTTGTACCTCTACTCCCATATCAGGGTTAGATTTTAAAACAGCACTCATAACGGGTACATTATCTACAATAGCAGATAAGAATCCTACTCCAATATTTACTGTAGTTGCTCCAAATTGAGAGTATAAAGCTGTAAAGTATTCTAAGAATCCAAGGAAATGAAGCCCACCCACAGCGGCTAAAATACCAAAGAAGAATAGTAGTGTATCATTCTCTATTTTTGCAATATATGAGAATATATTAATATGTTCCTCTTCATCTTCTGTAGTTTCATTTAATTTATAAGTATAGAGTTTAAGTGCTGATAAACCAAACATCATACCCCACATAGCAGGAAGGTGTAATAGTTGATGAGATATAACGGCAGAAAAAATTGTAAATGCAAAAAGTCCTATAATAACTCTACCACCTCTTAAAAGTTCTACTTTTTTTTCTGTATCAGAAAATGGAGGAGTACCTTCAGGGATATATCTACTAAGTAAAAATGCAGTAATCCCCCAACCTAAAAATGAGGCAGGAAATAGGAATAAAAACTCAACAAAACTACCTTTTCCATCAACCCATACCATTAGAGTTGTAATATCACCAAATGGACTCCAAGCACCACCAGCATTTGCCGCAACTACAATATTAATTGCAGATGGTACAACAAATTTTAGATTATCTTTGTCTATAGTAATTAAAACTGTTGAAAGAATCAATGCTGTAGTAAGGTTATCAGCAACAGGAGAGATAAAAAATGCCAAAAATCCAGTTATCCAAAAAAGTTTTTTATAATCATAACCCTTTGATACAAGATTAAAACGCAAAACAGAAAAGACATTTCTATCTATCATAGCTTCAATATATGTCATTGCAACAAATAAGAAAAAGAAAATTCCAGCAATCTCTACAATTAAAAGATTTATTTCGTGATGAAGATGATTTCCATCTAGTCCATTAAGAGAGTAATATACTCCGATTAACATAAATATAAATGTACCAGCGAAAAGTGCAGGTTTTGCTTTATTAATTCTATATTTATCTTCTGTTGCGATAAAATAATAGGCAATAATAAAAACAGCTAAAGCTGCTATTCCTACCCAAGTAGTGGTTAAATCAGTTCCGTGCATATAATTAATCCTTTTAGTTATTTTCTGTTGATATATTATCATAATCATTATCAAACTTTACCATTTTATACTTTTTATAATTGATATAATAAAACGATGTTACATATCTAATAAAAGGGTATAAAACTAAGTACTAATAAAGTTTATTTTAAATAAAATAGAATACTACAATTTAAACTAAGGACAAATAATGAAAATAGAAAAGTTATTTATGGGTCTGTTGATATTATCTTCTGTATCATATTCAACCCAATCTCTTGTAGAAAAGGCAAAAGAGAATAATCTTCTTGCTATTCCAGAGGATAAAACAGAATTATATAAAATTATAGACCCAAAGGGTTTATTAACACCACAAAAAGTTTTGCTTGGGAAAAAGTTATTTTTTGAACCTAGGTTATCAAAAGCTTCTGATATTAGTTGTGCAACTTGTCATGATTTAGGAACAGGTGGAGATGATAATATTCCAGTGGCAACTGGTCATAAAGGTGGTAAAAATCCATTTCACTTAAACTCTCCAACTGTTTTTAATGCTGTGTTTTTTGATAGACAGTTTTGGGATGGTAGAAGTCCTGATTTAGAAGACCAAGCAAAAGGTCCTATTCAAGCTGGTGTTGAGATGGCGGCAACTCCTGCTCTTGTAGAAGAGAGAGTAAATGCGATACCTCAATATGTAAAAGAGTTTAAAGAAGTTTATGGTAAAGATGTTAAGATTGACTTTGATTTAGTTACATCTACAATTGGAGCTTTTGAAAGAACTTTAGTAACACCATCAAGATTTGATGATTTTTTAAATGGTAAAAATAATGCTCTAACAAAAGAGGAAAAACAAGGCTTAAATACTTTTATAGATAAAGGTTGTACTGGTTGTCATAAAGGTATTGGGATTGGTGGTTCTATGCAACCATTTGATGTGGCTGCTGAATTTAAATTCTCTAAAGTTGGTGGATTTAAAGGTGGTAAAGGTGGTTTGATTAAAGTTGGAACGCTAAGAAATATTACTCAAACAGCTCCATATTTTCATAATGGTACATTTGATAAGCTAGAAAATGTTGTTAAAGAGATGGCAAGAATACAACTTGGAATTAAAATAACACAAAAAGAGGTGGATAGTATTCTTCTATTTTTGAACACATTAGATGGAAGAAAGTCTAATACAGAAAAACCAGAATTGCCAAAAGATATATTAAAAAAATAAAAGGAATAAAGATGAAAACATATATAAAAAATACAGTTACTACAATATTTATTCTAATGCTATCAAGCTCTTTTTTATTCTCTTTAGAGATAAAAAACTCGATAGATGCGATTAATATTGTAGGAAAACAGAGAATGCTTTCACAAAAAGTATTAAAAGAGTATGCTATGATAGGTATGAATAATACATTTGGTAATTGTAAAAAAGAGATTAATAACTCTATTAAACAGTTTGAAGAGGCGTCTAAAGCTCTTACCATTTATACAACAAATAAAAAGATACAAACAGAGTTACATAAATCTAAGAGATTATGGAATGTAGTAAAGAAAACTCTTACAACAAAGGCTGTTAAAAAGAATGCTATTACACTTCAAGAAAATCTTGAAAAGATTTTAATAATCAATAATAATATAACTAACTTTTTTATTAAAGATACAAAAAGTGAAATTGGAGAGATTATTAACACTGCTGGAAAACAGAGAATGCTTTTTCAAAGAATGGCATCTATTTATATGTTAAGAGTGTGGGGAGTAGAGAATCAGGCTGGATTTGATACAAAAATAAATGAAGCTATGAAACTATTTAGAATTTCTTTAGATAAGTTAAATAATTATAATAAAAATAGCAAAGAGGTAAAGACTCTTTTAGTAAAGGTTGAAAAATCATTTCTATTCTTTGAGATGATGAGTAAATCAAAATCTAAGTTTATACCATCACTTATATATAAAAAATCAATTGAAATTCTTGAAGATATGAATAATATAGTAGTTTATTATCAAAAATTAGAGACTAAGTAAAAGGACATAATAATGAAAAGAACAGTAACCGTAGGCTTTAAAGCAGTACTATTTTTGACTCTTATACTTTCATCAAGTGGGGCAAAAGAAGATGTAAAACCAGATACACCTCAACAATACAATAAAATTCAAATTATTGAGATGGCATCAAAACAGAGAATGTTGTCACAGACTATAGCAAAAAATTATTTTTATATAGGAAAAGAGATTGGAACAAGTAAAGCAAAAAGACAGATGAAAGAATCTTTAAAAGAGTTTGCTGATATACAAAAAAAATTATCTGTATCTATTAAAGATGAAGAGATAAAAAATCTTTTGGCATTTGTTGAAATGAGTAATGAAGATTTTATTAGTACTCTTAAAAATAAATTTAATCTTGATGACGCTCAGTTGGTTCTTGACTTTAGTGAAACACTATTAGAGGGTAATCAATATATAATAGAGTCTGTCAAAGAGTCTATTGACAAAAAAGAGCAGATAAGTATGAGAAAATCTATTTTGATAGAACAAGCAACAAACCAAAGAGTTTTGGCTCAAAGGATTGCAAAATATTATATCTCTTATCAATCAGGGATTAAAGATAATAATACAATCTATCAAATGCAAACAGCAGTAAAAAAGTTTGACAAGATTCATAAAATGTTAATTAGTAATGAGAATAATACTGATTTAATTAACAAAAAACTACATCAGATAGATAGATTATGGAAAATTGTATATAAATTTTATCTTAATATAGAAAAAGGAAGACTTCCTTATATTGTATTTGTAACAACTAATGATATTACAAAAAAAATGAGTGCTGTCAGTCAGATGTATTTAGATTTAAATAAGTAATAATTATGAAAAAGATATTATATCTATTTTTTTTTATTTTATCTATAACTTCAATAACTCAAGCATCTACTAGAGGGGATGCTAAGATTATTGAAACATCAGAAAACATTAGATATCTTAGTCAAAAAATTGTTAAAAATTATCTCTATTTATATAAACATCCTAAAAAGATAGAGATTAAAAAAGAGATTAGAAGAGAGTTAATTAAACTTGGAGATAGTTTTAATATTATATCGGCTATTGTTAAAGATAATGATACTAAAGGTATTATTGAGTTCTTACACTATACGAGAGAGGAAATTTTAGAGATACTTAAAACTATTCCAAATAGAGAAGATGTTCTGTTAATGCTAGATTATAGTGAGATTATTCTTGAGGGTACTGATACTATAGCAAATATATATAAATATGATTTTGTAGATGAAGAGAAAATGATTATGACAACTAAAAATATTGAGTATCTACTTGAAAGAACTGTAAAGTACTATATGGCATTTAAAATGAATTTTAATAAAGAGATGAGTAAAAAATCTATGTATGTAACTATAAATTCTCTTGAAGATAATTTTAAAAAGATAGAGATTTATAAATATCCAACTATTCAAACTAAGAAGCAGATAAATATTATAAATTTATGGAAAGTAAATAGAATGTTTATTAATAAAGGAGATAAAGTATTTATCCCTAACTTGTTAATCCCATCTATCTCTAATTTGGAATATGCAGTTAAAGATATATCTTTGTATCATACAAAAAATCAATAAAAAAGATAAGAGGAGTCTAAAATCAAATTTTTAAATAATAAAAAGTTATATATTGTAATTATCTTTATTGTTTTTGCAATATTTTTTTTAATTTCATATAATACATATATTGAATATAAAAAGTATAAAGAAGATAGAAATAGTTATCAAGTTATTAACTTTATTAAAAAGCTAGATAAACTTTTAAATGATATAGAGAGAGAGAAGCTAGATAGTGCTTTATATCTTGCAAGTAAAGGTAAGTCAAATCTAAAAAGTTTAAAATCAGATAGAGAAATTGTTGATGAACAGATTAAAGAGTTGGATATATTTGTTAATAATAATTTAAAATTTTTGGATGATAAGATTAAAATAGAAAATTTACAAAATAATATAAACTATATTAGGACAAAAGTTGATATTATGAGTTCTGATTATGAGAGTATATTTTGGGGTAATTATCATACCCGAATTGTTAAACTTATTATAGATAATATGAATACCTTATCTGATAGATTTGATTTAGATATTAAAACAAATTTAAAAAATTATATTGAATTTTCAAAATTCAAAGAGAACTTAAGTAAAGAGGCTACATTTATATCTTTTGTACTAAGCAGTTCTCGTAAAATAAGTGATTCTCAGTTAATGTTATGGGATGAGATTGTTGCAAAAGATACTCTACCTCAATCAAAGCAGTTAAAAGAGAGTGACCTTGTTGCATTAAGAAATACAAGAGAAGAGCAAAGAGTTACAATCTTTTTAAACTCTCAAACAGGAAATTATCCTATATCAACCTCTACTTATTTAAAAACATTTAAAACAAAAATAGGTAGGATAAAGTTTATTCAAAACAAGATAATAGATGAAGCAAACTTATACTTTGAAAATAGTAAATTTAAACAACAAGATAGAGTTGTTAATTACTCTATCTTATCACTATTCTTTTTAGTTCTTTTAATTATTTTACTTGTAATATTTTACCATATGACAAGAGATAAAAAAATGTTAGAAAACACACTTAAGGATATTGAGTTTGACTTAAGTAAGAGTAGAAAAAAAGAGTTAAAAACTATTATTAAAAATAGAGATACAAATGCTATATATAAATTCTTGGCTGATGTTATTAAAGAGTCTAATCAAGCAAAAGACCTATTTTTAGCAAATATGTCACATGAAATTAGAACACCATTAAATGGTATTGTTGGTTTTACTCAGTTACTTAGAGATACGACTTTAACAAAAGAGCAAGAAGATTTTATGATTATTATTGAAAATAGTTCAGAACATCTATTAACTATTGTAAATGATATTCTTGATTTATCTAAAATTAATGCAGGTAAAGTTGAATTAGAGACTATTCCTTTTAATGTTCTTGAAAAGTTTGAATCAGCAATAGAATCTTATGGGGCAAAAGCAACTCAAAAAAATATTGACTTAAATATATATATAGACCCTACTATACCTGAGATGATAATAGGTGACCCTACCAAAATTTCTCAAATTATTATTAATCTACTTAGTAATGCTATTAAGTTTACAGATTCAGGTGGTTATATAGATATTCTTATTGAAAAAGTAGAAGAAAGAGATAAAAATATATCAATCAAATTCTCTGTTAGAGATTCTGGAATTGGAATTACCCAAGAACAACAAAATAAAATTTTTGATGCGTTTTCTCAAGCAGATTCAAGTACTAGTAGAAAATTTGGTGGTACTGGTTTGGGTCTTGCTATATCTAGTAACTTTACATCTTTAATGGGTGGTAAACTTGATATATTTTCTAAAGATGGAGAGGGTACAACATTCTTTTTTACTCTAACATTTAAAGAGGTAGAAAATTTAAAAGTTATAGATAAATTAGATATGAAACTATCTACTGTAGGAATACTTTGCCATGATGACCAAAATAGTCAAATATCTAATAATTTAGAGATATACTCTTCATACTCTAATGCAAAGGTGACAAAATATAACTTTTATGAGATAATGAATTTAGAAAATTTACCAGATATACTATTTTTTGATTATAGATACTATCAAAGTAAAGAGCAATTAGATAAGTTATTAGGATTAAATACAAAGATAATACTTCTTTTAGATATGAAGTTTAAATTTAACTTAGAAAACATAGATGATAAAGTTAATAGTATAATCTATAAACCTCTAAATTTAACCAAAACTATTAATGCTTTAGATATTGCATATAAAAAATCAAAATCAAAAAGAAAATCTGATACACACCATACAGATGAGGCGATATTTGAAAATGTGAATGCTCTTGTAGCAGAGGATAATATAATAAATCAAAAATTGATTAAACATATACTAACAAATTTTGGTCTTAATATTACATTAGCTAATGATGGGAAAGAGGCTCTTGACTTAAGAAAAGAGAATGACTACGATATAATATTTATGGATATTCAAATGCCTGTTATGAGTGGTATAGAGTCTACTAAAGAGATTATTCTTTTTGAACAACGAAATAATAAAAAGCATATACCAATTGTTGCTTTAACGGCTAATGCTTTAGCAGGAGATAGAGAGATATATATAGAAGCTGGAATGGATGATTATTTATCTAAGCCTATCAATGTTATTAAGCTTAAAAAACTTATTGGTAACTATTTTAATAAAAAACCTCTTCAAGAGAGTACAGATATAGAAGAGAAAGAGGTTAAAGAAGAGGTAAAAGAAGAGATTAAGAATAAAAAATATAGTATATTATTATATAAACATAATAGACTATTAGAGAAAATCTTTACATCTATATTAATTAAAAATGGATATGATGTAGATGTGGTTCACAGAGAAGAGAACTTCTTAAATGATATTAAAAATATAGATTATGATTTTGTTCTATTTGATTCAAACTTTTTTATAAATAGAGAAGATATGGTTGTCTCTTTAATAAAAGATAGTGGTTCTACTCCTTTTGTATTTCAATCATATAAAGAGGATAGTAACTATAAATGTGAGAATTTAGGTGATAAATTAGATATTAATGTATTAAAGCAGAAGTTAAAAATAAAATAAGGTGTATTTAAATACACCTTATTAACTATAATTTTTTAGAAAAGATAATTAAGTTCTAATCTATATTCATTATATGAGTTATCAAATTTTGCACTATTTTTTGTATCTGCATTATATATTCCAAGACGCGTTTTTAACTGTAGCTGAGGAGAAATATCATACCAAGTATCTAAATGCCAAATTGTACCATCAGGAGAGATATTCAATTTATCATTATCAAAATCTTGTATAGCATATCTTAAACTTGCTTTAAAATCAGGATTAAACTTATATACACCTCTTATCATTACAGTTTCTGTATTAGCATACCAATTATATTGTGCCATTGCTCGGGTATATCCTCCTGTTGGAAAACCTCTCCAAGGAGCGACAATATCTGCCTTATCCTCTACTTTAGAGTATCCTAATCTAAAAAAACCTTTTTTATTTGGCATAATTAAATCAGTCCTTAATGCAATTAAAGAGCTATCTAATGATGTTTGTACATCAGCATCATATCCAACTGCCTCTTTACCATTTAAGCTTGTATATCCAGCAATAGCTCCACCACCATCATCCATTTGATAGAAATATCTTATTCCACTAGAAATTGCCCAACCGTTATCAAAAGGAATTTTATAGTTTGCCTCTAAAACAATATCTTTGACAATGTCAGGTACTTGAAGAAAACTAAAATTTAATTTTAAATTATCTATATATTTTGTCTGAAAATCAGCTAAAATTAAATCATGTTCAACATCTTCTCCTGCATCTACAAATTTTTGATAAGTCAATCCTTTATGAATAGCCGCATCATCATTATTTCCCCAACTATCTCCATTAGAATCTTTAAATGTAATTACATCATGAGCTTCATCATGGTCTCTTAACTTCTGTTTATCAAAAAAAGCAAATCTAACTTTAGTTTTTTTAGCAATCTTTGCACTAAGAGAAACTCCATCAAAAGTATTTGGAATCATTTTAGTATCATTAGAAGCCGTAAAAACAGATTCAAAAAATTGACGACCTAAAATTACATTAAACATACTATTTTGATATTTAAGATAATTCTCTCCAAAAGCATATATTCCATACTCTGAATCATTTTTTACATTATATCTACTAAAAGTATCTTTCCCTGCTTTTGCTCCTGCAACTTCATCTTTATCCATTCTAAAAAAAGATGGATTAAAAGAGCCATAATAACTCATTGTTGCACTAAAACCATTTAAAATAGCCGTTTTATAGATGGCACTACCACCCATTCCCATATTCTTATTATCTAATAAACCTTTTTTACTCTCATCATTCCAAGTCTCATTTTCCCAGTCCCAATAAAAACTATTAGAACGCAAACGACCATAAAATACTCCCTCAGAGAATAGTTTAGAGGCTGAATCTACCTCTTTAGGTAAAACATTATATTTAATACTCATATTACCTTTTGTAACTCGTTTAGGTGTATCTTCCTCTATAGAACTTGCCATGGCAAAATTTAACATTAATAGAGATGAGGCAGTAACGACTCCCAAAGTTATAACTCTTTTTTGCATAAGATATCCTTTTAAATTTAAACTATTTATTAAGAAATGATAACACTTCTAAGCTGTATTATAGTTTCAATATTAGATTGTATTATATTGTCTTTGATTATACTCAACAATAAATTATACTTAAATTTATATTTATATGGTACTTTTTTAATCAATAATTACATATAATTAGATAATTGTATACTTTTACTATAAGTTAGCAATTAAATAAAATTTTAAAGGATAATCATGAAAACGAAAAGTATCATAACGCAGAGGATGAGTTTGGCTCTTGTGACACTATTATCATTTTCTCAGTTTGCATTAGCTGGGTCAAATAAATTAACTACTCTTGAGTTAATTAATATTGCTGGAAAACAGAGAATGTTATCACAAAGAATATCTAAGGATTATTTATATAAAGGTGGAAATATCGCTGTGAGTAAAGCTGATACTCAACTTTCAGAAACACTTAAAGAGTCTCTTGATGCTCAGAAGATACTTCAAAAGTCAATTGATAATCCAAAGATTACTAATCTTATAGAGTTTGTTGCAATGAACTATGAAGATATTGCAGAGAAAACTAAAGAGAAATTTAGTAAAGATAATGCTCAATATGTTTTGGATTTAAGTGAGTCAATGCTAGAGGGTAATGAGTATATTATGACATCATTAAATAAATCATCCAAAGTACACACATCAAAACTTATTGATATGTCTGAAAGACAAGCTATGTTGTCTCAAAGAATTGCCAAATATTATATAGCTTATCAACTTGGAATTAAAGATAAAAATACAGTGCATCAAATGAATAAAGCTGTAAAGTTATTTTCAGATAATCACAAAATATTAATGCAGAACAAAACAAATACTCCTGAAATAAATTTAAAATTTAAAAAGATAGATAGACTATGGAAAATAGTTTATAAATTTTATCTTGATATAGAGACAGGTGGTTTACCATTAATTGTATTTAATACAACAGATGATATTAGTGCTAAAATGGATGAAATCGCATCTATGTATTTAAAAATAAAATAAGAATTAAAGAGGAAATTATTATGAAATCATATAAAAAAATAAAACTTTTTATACTTTTGACTATCCTAAGTTTAGTAAATCTTCAAGCTGGAGACCAAAAAAGTAGTTTAAAATCTATTTTAGATTTGGGTTCTCAAATGTCAAATATGAGAAATATGCTTGAGACATACTCTCTGATTGCTACAAAAGTTAGTTATAAAGCACCTGATAAAAGACTAAAAGATGGTATAGCAGAGTATGAAAATAGTTTAAAATATATTGAAACAAACTTTTCAGATGATGAGCTTAAAGCTAGTATAAAAGCAAGTAAAATTGCATGGAAACCTGTAAAAACTGCACTAATGACTGCTCTTACAGATAATGATAGTAAAAGAATGATGGATGAGGGACTATTTATTCATGGTAATATTAGGTCTGTTATTAAAGAGTTAGCAAAGATGAAAATGTATCTTTTGAAAAAAGTAAAAGTTAAGGATAGTGAACAGTTAAATGCGTCAATAGAGATTGCAGCATCTTCACAAAGATTATCTGCTCATTATATGATGAAAATGTGGGGACTTCCTGACCCAACAATTCAAAAACATTGGGATAATGGTGTAAAAATCTATACAGATTCAATTAAGAAGTTAAAAGAGTCGCCATATTACAAAGATGCTAATTTTAAAAAATTATTAGATAATACAGAAAAACATTTAAAATACTTTAAAATGGTTATGACATTTGAAGATAAATTTGTACCTGTATTAGTACATGATAAAGCAAATGAAGCTTATACTAATGCTAATAAGATGAGTAAAATAATATTAGATAAAATCTCAAAATAAAATTAATTACATCTTTAGAG
>Ga0256826_1002441_pt1 | contig 11328 bp, 5 predicted proteins | sample CV79metaG_FD_185975 | JGI IMG/M metagenome (GOLD analysis project Ga0256826, IMG submission 185975) | Hydrothermal vent microbial communities from East Pacific Rise, Pacific Ocean - CV79 | ecosystem: Environmental > Aquatic > Marine > Hydrothermal vents | place: Pacific Ocean: East Pacific Rise... | reverse complement strand
AGGATTTCGATCTTCTAAATTGTCTCTACCTCTAGGATTTCTATCTCTATCAGCACGATCATTATTTTTTCTAGGATTTCGATCTTCTAAATTGTCTCTATCTCTAGGGTTTCTATCTCTATCAGCACGATCATTATTTTTTCTAGGGTTTCGATCTTCTAAATTGTCTCTATCTCTTGAGTTTCGATCTCTTCTATTAGTTTGTTCATCTAAATCATCTTGCATATCATCTGTTTTATCAAAACGATTTTTTCTAGGATTTGGGCGAACCTCATCACGATTATCTTTATCTCTTAAATCATTGTCACGGTCTTGGTAATTATTTTTTTCAATTTCAGGAGTTTCAATTGGTTTTGGGGTTTCAACTTCCATCTCTTTTTGCGGTTTTCTAATCTTTTTTTTTCGTTTCTCTTTTACAATAAAGAAATCTACATTATTATCATTTAAAATTGAGATACCATCTTCTAAATCTGTTCTACTTTCTGATGGCTCACATCTTAAATATAGATACCGCCCCTCTTTAAGATAGCAATCTAATCCATATCTTTCAAGTTTTCTTTTTTCTCTTTCAGCAGATTTTTTATAACTACTTTTTGTAGTTAAAACTTGAAGAGCATAAATATTAGTTGTCTTATCTCTATCTTTTTTTAAACTTCTAGTTCGCCTTGGTTTAGGAACTCTTTTTCTCACTTTCCTTTTCTTCAAAGACTCTCTATCAGCTAAAGGCTTGACATCGTTAATTCTATCCTCAATTAATTGAGAAAAATTATTAGAGTTTTGGTAATCTTTATATAGTTCGTATGCCTTACTATATCTATTATTTTGTTCATAACTTTTACCCAAATTAATTATCTGCTCCTCATAAAGAGAAACAGCACTCAATTGATGAGGTGCATAAATTATGGAAAAATAGATTAGAAAAGCACTAGTTATCTGTTTCATTTTATACCTTATATCAGTTCGAAGTTTATATAGCAATATAACAACTTCTGTTATTTAAGTTTAAGTATATCAGTAAATAAAAATAAACTAAAGGAGTAATAATTATCAGCTTCATACTTTAGTCCTCTCTCAATTCTACTCTTTAATTTCTTTGATGGAGTAATTCCAAATAGTTTATAAAGATAGTCATAAACAACTAAGAAACCGTAAGGTGGGTGTTTAAACTCAATTTTATTATTTTTGAAATCAACTTTATAGATAAATTTATCAACCATTTTTATATATCTAAGAAATACGACATAACCTTTTAAAATATGTTTAATATTCTTAGATTTATTTAACTTATATTGATATGCTAGAAATAGAGGAGTTCTAATAGAGTCAAAACCAAACACTGACTGATTTTCAAAATAAACATATTTCATAGTTCTACGATCTAATTTAATCCAATCAGGGTGAATTTTTAAATTACCTAAAGCCGAACCTCTAAACATACTTATTGAATCATGAACTAACTCATTCCAGATATGATTTTTATCATAAATTGCAAACTTATCAAATATGAATGGAATCGTATATGATGGATTTAATTTCACATAATCGTTTTTAACGAAACCATATTGACTTGGTAAAAGTAGAGTTTTGCCTTTAATTTTAATTATTGAATATTTTCTAATCGCTTCAATTAATTTTTTTGCTTCATACATATATTCTTTAATATTCCACTTTTCGTAAGCTAAAAGTAGAGAGTATGCTATCCACATATCTCCATCAGTTGCATTATTGGAATCAAGCATTCCCCAACTATGATCTGATTTTTTGCCCCATTTCCAACCATAAAGATCTGTTTTTCTATTTTTAGATAAATTCTTATGTAACCAATGTCTAATTTTCTTAAAAGTTTTTTGGTCACCATAAGATACTGCAAAAAACATTCCATATCCGATAGATTCTGTATGTGATATATTGCTGTTGAATCTATCAACTACTCTTCCATCTTGGGTTACAAAGTTGTGTTTATACTGTTGCCAGTAATTATAATTAAGAGCATTTAAATTAATACTCATTAGAAACATGGAAACTATAACGATAAATTTAAGATGTTGCATCTGAATCCGCATGATAACGAGCCTTATAAAGAAGTAATACTTTTCGTAATAGATATGTAATTAATATCAATAGAAAAATTGAGAGTGAGACAAAAATAAGAGGATTTTCTCCAATTGCAAAATATATTTGACTGCTAGTCGATAGATTACCTATATAATATTTATCTTGAACATCAAAATTAAATATCTCTCTATCTGTTGTAGTTGTAAGTTTAGAGATAACTAAATCGCCTTGAACTTTAGACCTAAATTTAGTATCTAAAACTTGTTTAACCTCATCTTTAATACTGCTTTTATCTCCATTAAACATCAATATGCTTTTGTCACTATTATATGGAGATTGAAAAAACTGACTTATTAGATATTGACTACTTTGAGTTGTTTCAAAGATACGAATAAATCGTTCTCTATCCTCAAGATTTTCATCAATATTTTTATCGTCTAACTCTTCAAGACTATTTGCAAAACTATTAGATAGATCAATATCACGAATATAACCATTTTCAGCCAAAATCAGAGGAGCATTTTGATAAATTTCAGAAAAATTCTTATTATATTTTCCAATCATAATAATATTTTTATCTTCCGATTCAGAATCAATTTTTCTACCTATATTCATGTAATATGGAGGGTATTTAATATTTTCACCTAAAAAATGAGAAATTTGCATCAAAGTTTCCAAAGTGCTATCTTCATTATCAGTTAATAGGAAAAAAGTATCTTGCAGATCTGGATAGATTGAAAATGGAAAAGCTGATGAGGTAAAATCTTTTAAATCCGCCATTCCCAACCAATGTTGAGCTTCAGGGATTTCAAAATATGAATCTTCGAGAATAGTAGTTTGAAGAGATGTTGAGTTCCAATTTAGAGGAATCATTGTCATTCTCACTTCTAAACTATTGTAACCACCTTTTAATAGTTTAGTTCTATATTTGCTTGGACTAATTGTATCCATCAAAAGATATTTTTTAAGAGTTTGAACTTCTCTCTCTTCTAACATTTTAACTTGAGAAACAAATAGATTATTTATAAATATATTAGAAATTGATTCATCTTGAACAGCAAAAGGAAAAATATAATCAACATAGATATTTCCCGTTTCCTTATTTGGAAAGAATAGGTCAGGATAAAGTTTGAATTTTATATATAGAGGTTCAGCATTAAAACCCTGAAAAGTTTTAGTTTTATATCTCATATCTTTAAAAAATATTTTCTGTCCATCAGCTATAAATTCAGGGGCAGAATATGGTTTAGCTTTTTTTGGATAGATAACTTTTTTGACTATTTTACTATTTCCACTATTAAGATTAAGGTCTAAACCAAAAGTGGAAAAAAGAACCTCTTTTAATCTTTTTTCTGTTTTAGCTGTAATTATAATTATTGCAAGAGTTTTATCTTTAGGATTTCTAAAAATATTTACATTTCCATCAATTTTAAAGCCGAAACCGTTTGCATCAAAAATATTTTTAAGTTCATCAGTTGTTGCGATAATAAGATTATCTCTATCATAAACTATCTTTTTTTCAGTTATTGAAAAATCAACTTTTCTATATTGCAAAATCTTTCCAAGAATAGAGGAGAAAAAAGCATAATTATAGATAGTATTTTCATTTTTATCATGAAAAATATAGTTAATTTTTTGTTCAACAGGATTATATATATCAAAAATAGAGCCGATTAAAGAGGATAAATCTTTCTTAATCTCTTTAGGTTCAACTTCTAATTCAATAAAACTATCATCAATATTTATTTGTGTCCAAACTTCGGGAGCTTGATTCATATTTTCAGTGCCACTATCTGAATAGTGCTGATAAAGTTGAATTGTAAAACGGTTATGTTTATAAAGTTTTTGATGTGGAATCTCTAAATCAATTACTAATTCACCGCCATCTAAAAATTTATGTGGCATTAGTTGATACTGTTTTAAAGTGTAGTTGTCTAATTTGACACTCATAAAAGATCGATTCTCTTTTAATGCAATTGATGGAGTATATTTTATAACAGCTCTAGCTTTTTTAACTTTCCATCGATTTGCAACGGGAAGATCTATTGAAAAAGATGGTGAAAGTCCAGAAAGTGTAATTTGATTTTGAGAACTATTTTCATGGTTGAAATAGATATGAATTATCTTATTCCCATCTCTCAAAGATTTTTCAATTATGCCATCTCTCAAAACTTTAATCTGTTCAGAGTGCAGAGAGAATAAAAATATAGAAAAGAGAGAAAGAATATGAATTTTATTCAAATTAAAACTCCTTAATATCTTGATATATCGGTTGAGAAAAATCTATTTTATACCCATCTACAATATCCTCAAGAAGATAAGGTTTTTTCAATCTATAAGATTGACTATGTTTTTTATTAACATCATAGATCCAAGCATCTCCAAAAAACTGACCAATATTATTTGGATTTAAACCATCTTGAACTCCAGTTAAAAGAGTGCTTGAATTTGTAGATGAAATCTCAAAAATTATCCTTTTCGGATTAAATATTGAACGGTATGTTTGAGCAATAATAAAGTGTGAAAAATCTCTATGCTCCTCAATTTTTCTAGTTGTATCATACTCTTTCATATACTGCTCTTTAATAATTCCATAATCTGTAAATTTAACGGGGGCATTTTGATAAAGTGGAGCATACTCTTTAATTTGAGGACCAACTACAATTATATCTTTATCTAAAACAGAGTTAATATTATAAGTTGTAGTTAAATAGTATGCGGGATAATTTACTTGTTTGCCTAACTGAAATGAGATTTGCATAGCGGAAGCTATTGTTTCAGCACTAAAATCTGTGATTAAGATTCCTGTATTTTGTAAATCTGGATATATTGAAAATGGAAAAGCCATTTGAGAGATATAACTTAAATTTGGATATTTAACTTTTGGTAATATTTTTGGAATCTGAAAACTTGAAATATCTAAAATTTTAGTTTTAATATCTTCAAGACCAAAATTAACACTCTCTTTAATCGGATATTTAACAATCTCAACATCAATACGATTCATTCCCTCTTTTAATAAACTAAGGTTAATAAATCCATTTTCTTGAGTAACACCAGAGATAGATTTAAGTTTATCTCTTTGAACAAATTGTTGAGTCAAAACATTATTGATATATATGTTAAACATAAAAATAATATTTGGAGAGTTAATTGTAAAATAGTTAATGTTCATATCTATATATTTATTTATCAAATCTTTTTTTGATGCGATAATAGGATACATCTGAAAATCAGCTTTAAAAGTTGAAATATATGCATCTGAACACTTACTCGGTTTAATTAGAGTTTCATCTGAAAAAATAATATTTTGTCCAAAAGGGACAAATCTTGGAGATGTAAAAGGTTTTGCTTTTGGTGGTCGAACAATATTTTTTACAATAAGTTGCTGTTCCTGATTATTTTTTAAACTCTTATCGGCTAATTTAAATATAGCACTCTCTATATCTGATTGAGAATCACCCGTAATTACTAAAATCCCTTTTGAATTTTCAATTGGATTTTGAATCACATTCAAGTTCCCTGCAATCTGATCATCATAAGAGAAATCAAAATCTTTCAAAAATTTTGCATACTCTTCATAACCTGCAAAAGAGACATTATTTTCTTCAACAAAATCAGACATCAACTCTGTTGCAGAATCTCTTTTCATAATTACTATATTATTAAATCGATTATCAATTGTTGTAGAAACTGAAAATTTTATATCTCTAAATTTTAGAAGGTAACCTAAAATATTGGTTAGTAATCCATAATTATTTATATCATTTTCAGTTGGACTTTCAGGAAAAACTAGATTAATTCTTGCATTAATCAAATTTTTGTTATCTATAAAATATCGATATATAGATTTTAGTTTCTCCTCAAAAGGCTTCAATTTAAAATCATATTCTATATAACTATATTCTGTATAAACTTGAGTCCATACTTTTGCACCGCCTCCACCAGAAGTTCCTTGTCCAGCTATCGGTTTGCAAATATGAGAAGCTTGAGGATTTTTTTGCTCTTTTGGTATAACAGGACCTGAACCTGATTTATCTACAATTCCATTTTGAATTAGATTAGTTTTATATGAATTATATCCATCATAAATTTTATCAATAGGAATTTCATATTGAATAGTTTCTAAAGTTCCCGCCCCTAATTCCGTAATTAGAGGGGATTGAAAAACTATCTGATTATTTACCATCTCTAAAATATATGAATTTTTAGGACTAACACTCAAACCAGTTTTATAAATTAGAAATTTTCTCATTCCTGTAATTTCAAATCTATCAGGAGTTGGTAAGTTATACACTAAATTATTTATAGGTCCTACAAGCTCTCTTTGTGTTTCGTAAGGATTTTCATGATTAAGATATATTCTCATTCGATATTCATCTTTAGCAATTTGAGAGATTATAATTCTTTGAGAATCTCCAAGTTTTTTTGCATTTAAAGATACTCCGATTAAAATTATAGTTAATATAAAAATCCTTAAAAACATAATTAATCTTGCCCTAAATCAAAATCTTTAGAGATATTGTTATCTTCAATATCAACAATTTTATCAAGAACATAACTCTCTTTTAATCTAAATGAGAATGATTTATCTGTTTTTGTATTGTAAAGCCAAGTATCACCATTAAATCCACCCATGTGGATTGGAGTGAATCCATTTCTAACACCTTTAATTAGAGTTGCAGGATTATGTGCTGAAAACTCTAAAACTGTCCGTCTTTTATTAAATGGTGATTGATAAGCTTGAGCTATAAGATAATCTTTGAAATTTAAAGATTCAGTCATTTTAGTAGTTGCTGTATGATATTTTATTCTTTCAGAACCGCTAATATCTTTATATTTTGAGTTTAAAGCTATCTCTTTAACAACACCATCTTTAGTAAATCTAATAGGAGCATTTTGATAAAGTAGAGCATATCTTTCAACTTGACTTCCAATAGAGATAATATCTTTATTGATAATTTTATTAATATCTGGAGTTACAGTTAATCTATAAGCTGGATAATCTACCATTTTTCCAAGATAGAAAGAAACATACATTGCAGATGCGATAGTTCTACTATCAAAATCTGTAATTAAGATAGCTGTATTTCTTAAATCTGGATAGATTGAGAAAGGAAAAGCTAAATCAGCAGCATATTTTAAACTTGGTAACTCAATTTGAGTTTTACCTTTAGGAAATGAGATGATTGAATCATCTCGAAGAGTTAGTTTTAAAATATCATTATTAAATCTAAGAAGAGCTGGACCACCAACTGGAATCATAGTAAATGATATTTTTAAATTGTTTTTTCCTTTAGATAGAAGAGCAGTAGGAATTATATGTTTATCAGCAATCTCAAATCGTTGAGTTGAAGAAGCTGAAACTCTATCTTCACTATTTGTAATTCTAATTTGGTAAGCTAAAATATCGTTTAAAGAGACATTTGCCGTTGAATCACTTCTAATAACTCCACCCTGTATAATATTTAAAGTGGACATGATTGAATCATTTTTATTAAAACTAACTGTTGGATAAACTTTAAAATTTAAAGATAGAGGTACTGAACTTTCACCAAAGAAAGTTTTAGTTTTATATCCAAGATCTGAAAATGGAATTGTTTCGCCAGTTGAGATAAACCCAGGAGTTGAAAAAGGTTTTGATGGAGGAGGAATTTCAACATTAAACACATCTAATCTCTGCTCTTCAAAAAGTAAAATATCTTTATTTACAATTCTGTAAAGAGAGTTCTTAATCTCTTGCTGACTATTACCTGTAATAACTAAAATACCTTTATCTGATCTTTTAGGATTTTGAATAACATTAATATTTCCAGAAATTTTCTTATCAAAATCTTTTATTAGATACATATACTCTTTAAAAGTGTTGTTTAAATCTTTTCTAGGCATAATAATTACATTGTTTTTGCTTTTAATAATTTTAGTTGAAACAGAAAAATCCATATCTCTAAATTTTAAAATTTCACCAACTAAATTTGCCATAAAAGTGTAATTATAAAAATCATCATCTGTTGGCATCTTTGGAAAAACAAAATTTACAGAATCTTTAATAATATTTTTGTTATCAAACATAAACTTTTCAATAGAACTAATCTTTTCCTCAAAATCTTTTAATTTAAATTTAATTTCAATAAAACTATTTTGTAAATCTATTTGAGACCAAAGTTCAGGAGCTGAAGTATCTTCCGCTGCTTCATTTGAACCTTTTGTATAATGTTGAACAATTTGAACACCAATTTTATTGTAATCATCTAAAATATTTGTTGGAATATCTGAACGAACTCTAATTTTTCCACTATCTTTATATCTTTGTTCATTTAATGCAAATTGTCTAATGATATTATCATTAGCAATAATTGAAATTACTGAACGAGCATGATATAAAACTAATGATGGAGTATATTTAATCTCTGCTGTAACAGATTTAACATCAAATCTATCAGGCATAGGAATTGTTACAAAATGGTGTGCCATTCTGCCTCTTAAAGTTATTTGAGTCTGATAAGGATTTTCATAGTTAAAAAAGATTTTCATCTTGTAGGTATCATTATCAACCTTTGATACTATGATTCTCTTTTCATCTAATGGAGAAGAAAAAAGCTGTGAATATAGAACGGATATAAATACTAATAGTTTTAGTATCTGCATAACTGTAACTCCTTTGAGTGTTAATTTAATTGTAAAATTTAGAGAGTATTGTATCAAAAAAATCTTAATCATAATTTTGTAAAAATTATATATGTAAGTGATATAAAATAGTTTTTTTTAACAAAAATTATATTTCTATATAAAGCATAAAAACGATGATATACTCTGATTTAGAACTATCTAAAAATAGAGTTTATCTTTATGTTTTTATACTCTATAAAATATAAAACTATCTACTTTTATATTATGTAGGCATTCCAAAATTTTTAGCTTGAAAAACTCCATTTTTATCAAAAGATAAAAGATATAAAGTATCTTTTTTCACCTCATCACCTAACAGATATTTCAAACCTAAATTAGCTTGAAAAGAGGCAATTTGCATAACAATTGGAGTTGAGACTCCTTTTGGTTTAATATCTGAATTTTTAAAAGTTTGAAATGAGCTTTTATCAAAAAAACAAACTTGACCATAAAATGATTCTACCGATCCATAAATCCAATTTATATCTCTATTTTTGGCATATTGATCTATTTCAACTCTTGTTTTGAGATTATCTGTTGCATCAAAAATAAGATCAAATTTTTTATGTTCTCTTTTTGAAAAGTCCTGAAAATTTTCAATAAAAGTTTCAACATCAGTAAATTCTGAACGACTTTTAATCATTGATTTTACAACATCAGCTTTAAACTTTTTATTATCTTCTAATTTGAATGCAATTTGCCGATGAATATTATGAATTGCAACCTCATCAAAATCAATAATAGAGATTTTTCCTATTCCAATTGAGCCTAAAGCAAAAGCTAAGGAACTGCCTAAACCTCCTGCACCAACAATTAAAATAGATTTCTTAGAAAGTTCTATCTGTTTCTCTATTCCCCACAACTCTATTTGCCGTTTAAAATATGTTTCCAAATTAATCCTCTCTTCCATAAATAAATATTTTCCAACTCTCTAAAACTCCTGTGTAACCTCTCCGTTTATCAAAAACTTTTAAAGTCCAATCTCCATTCGAGTTTTCATCTAAAAATTTTAAAGAGTTAAATTCCCAATTTGATAACACTCCTCTCATTTTTTTATCTCCATACATTAAAGTTGAGACAGTTCCATTTGGAGATGTCAAAGTTATTTTTAGATCCCCAATAGATTTATGGGTAGGAATATTAATCTCAATTGCGACATGTTCAATTTTAAGATCTTCTTGAATCTCAATTATGGAAAAAACTCCTGTTTCACTATTATCTGGAACTTTTTTATTTGGAAATGCTTTTTTTTCAATACTTACTTGTTTTGATAAAAGTTTAAAACTTTCAGCCATCTCAACTGAATCGATGAGGTTTATAACTCCAAAACCATAATATGGTGAAAAATAGATTCCCGCTCCATTCTTCTCCCATCTATATTTCAAATTATTACTATTTGAAACTTTCGCTGTTTTTGAGAGAATATATTTTACATCTCGATAAGTTAATTTAGGATTTGCTTGAAGAATTAAAGCTATAACTCCACTTGCGACAGGAACTGCTGATGAAGTTCCGTTCATTAATCCAGTGTAATCACCATTATATTTTTGCAGAATCTTAAGATATTGATTTTTATTGTTAAATCCATATACTATTCCTAATAGATCGGTTGTAAAAATACCTTGATTATCATTAAGTTTCTCATCTCCTGCTGGAGCTGTAATTAAAACATTGTCGCCAAAATTTGAATAACTTGGAACTTCACCACTTTTTACAACAGCACCAATATTAAAAACAAATCTACTTCCATGAAGAGTTGAATAATTTGCATTATTTCCCTCGTTTCCTGATGCAAAAGTGTAAATAACTCCCTTTCCATTTCGACCTAATTTAATGCCATTTTCAATTCCTCGCATCGAAGCTGGATCATCATAAAGAGTTGTGGAAAGCTGTCCGCCCCAACTATTACTAGAAATATCAACATAAATATTTCCAAGAGCATCTTCGAAATCAGCATCTTCACCTGTTGAAAAAGTGTTGAAACCTACTATATTGACATTTGGTGCAACTCCAATAACACCTTTTCCATTCCAACCCTCTGCTCCAATAATTCCTGCACAAGCAGTTCCATGAGCAGATTCTTCAGGAGAATTTCTTAACTGTTTGTTATCAGGTGATGGATTATTTGAATTATCTGAATATCTTTTGCTCAAATTAAAGTCTATATTATTAATTAAATCTGGGTGTTTTGCTTCAACTCCTGAATCTACAACAGAAACTTTGATAGATTTTCCTGTATATTTTGACCAAATATTTTCTGTTTCAAGGGTTTTTAAATGCCACTGATAAAAATATATTGGGTCGTTTGGAGTTCCTGAATAAACACTACTTTGTTGAGAATCAACTTTAAATGTTTTTTCTGTTTCTAACTTCAAAGGCTTTTCAATTTTCTCACTATTATTTTGTGATAAAACATCTACAATTAAATCATCAACAAAACTTCCGCTATTAGAAGAACTATTTGTATCTATACGAATATCAATTTTTCTTAAATCTTTAGAATCGCATCCAAAAAAGAAAATTGGATAAAAAACAAAAATAGATTTAAAAACTATCTTGAGATATTGTTTCTTCAAATTTTGCATGTAAATCTTTAATCCAAAC
>Ga0256826_1002440_pt1 | contig 11334 bp, 8 predicted proteins | sample CV79metaG_FD_185975 | JGI IMG/M metagenome (GOLD analysis project Ga0256826, IMG submission 185975) | Hydrothermal vent microbial communities from East Pacific Rise, Pacific Ocean - CV79 | ecosystem: Environmental > Aquatic > Marine > Hydrothermal vents | place: Pacific Ocean: East Pacific Rise... | reverse complement strand
TATTTCTTGACCTGTAAGTGCAAATAGTGAGCTAAGTGTTAATGAGGCAATTAGTAATGTCTTTATAATCATTGTATTTTCCTATGTTTTAGTTTTATTATTATAATAACTATGCGTTAAGTGAGTGTTAATAAAGAAACAATATGAAGAGTTAATAATTATATTAGTATCTAGTATACCCAATAGTCTCGCGGTTTTCTTCTTGCTTGTGCTGATGTAAGAAGAATTTTTAAAGAAGATGTTTTTGTATATATACTTATGATATTAGATAACTCTAAGTCTAATCCGAAAGTTTCAGCATATAAGATAATTAATTTTTTAGCATCTTTATAAAGAGATTTTTTTATATAGTAGTGTATTCTCGTTTGATATGCTAGTCTTAGTAAATCTCCTATTTTAGAGCTTCTTGAAGGGACTTTTTTTAGTGCTCCAAGTTCTTTTTCAAGTTCATCTATTTTTCCTTTTATTGCATGCTTTTCAGAAATATCTATCATTAGGTTCCATTTACTTTCTAAATGTTTTGCTAAATCTGTATTTTTTAGTAAGTTATTCGCATCAAGAAGTTTATAACACAGAACCAGATTATCATCGTTATAAGCATCAAATAATTTTTTTACATTTTGAGATTCTAGACGAAGTTCAACAGCTATACTCTCATAATGAGAATCTTTTTCCAGTCTTTCAATAATAATTTCTGCAAGATTAAGATTTCCAATTTTAATTAACTCTTTGGCTTCTGCCAAAGAGTGCTTCATCTCATTATTTAATGTTTGGTAATGATTTAGATTTGTAAAAGTTTTATTTTCTTTTGCAATAGTATTGATTTTAGAAAATTCTTTCTTTTCAATTGCTTGTAAAAAATTGATAAATTCTTTATTTTTATAGAGTATATGTTTGATAACAGGGCGCTTAGAAGGTACCATGATATATTCACTCAAAAGAGCTCTGGCTGATTCAGAATTATTTAAAAGCATCTGTCTTTGTGCTTCAACAAAACTTTTTTGCCAAAATTTTTCTATGCTTCTGTATTCAATGGTTTTTTGTAATGCAGGATACCTGTCTGCCATTGAATAAACTAAGGGGTATTTTTTTTCATGGAAAAATTGTTTAAATTTTTCATAATGATTAAAAGCAGTATAGATAAGTTCTATTTCTTCTTTTTTTGAAGAGATATTTATTAATGGCCTTGTTATATTTTGAGCAGACTCGATATCACCTTTAATAATATATGCAATCGCTTCAGATAAATTTTCTTGATATCGCTCTTCTAGATGTAAATCTTCTTTAGAACCTCTAAGCATTGGAGATTTTTGAAGTAGTTTATATGCTTGATATATTTTATTGTTTTGAATTAAAGATCTTAAGTTATTTATATTAACTAGTTCTACTCTAAAAACAGTGGCATCTTTTAAAATTACTAAGAGTGATTCTTCATCTTTTTGAATCACCTTGTCTATTGTAGTATCAAATTCTAAGTATCTATTATCTATGATTTTCATTGTGTTTATATTGATAAGAGAGATATAGTTTTTATTAGAACTAACTAGTATATACTCTTTATTTGGCATAGCAACAATATTTGTAATATTTGTAAAAGGGGCATTTAACCTTTGAATTTTGGATGTTTCATTTAAATTTATAATCTCTAAAACACCATCTGCATTACCACTAATAAGATGATTATCATCTAAAAAGTATAGTGTTTCTATTTTCACTCTTGATCTAGTAACAATCTTTGTATTGTTTCTAGCATGTAAATTTAAAATATAGATTGCACCGCCATATCCACTACATGCAAACATATCATTATGAAAAGCAAAAGCACTAATAAAGTTCTTCTCTTTTTGAGAAAACTTTTCATCAGGAAGAAGATAAGGAAAAGAACAGAGCCTTGAGAGTTGTAAATTACTATTAAACCTATATTGAAGTACTCTCCCACTACTTGTTCCAACTATTATATAGTTAGATGTGGGATCAAACGATATAATATCAATTCCCTCACTATCTAGTTTAATTGTCTTAATAATCTTTTGAGTTTGAATTACCATGACATAAATTGTATTTAAATTTACAAAAGCTACAAGTCTAGAATCTTGACTGAAAACAGTATATCGTGTTGCTGTATTTAGTTGTTCTGGTAAAGTATTTGATAAAACTGAATAATCTTGTGAGTCAATAATTCTAATTCCACTGTTTGATGTAGCAAAAATAATAGTATCATTGTCAAGAATCTTTAAGCTTAAAATTGAAGAGTAGGCCTTAAAGCATTTTGTAAGTTTTGGCAAAATTTAAACTCCATATCATATAATAATTAGTTTTCTTTATTATTATAATATCTTATTCTTAAAATAATATGATAATGGTTTAAATAATGCCCCAACTTTACTTTGTATCTTTAGTGATTAAAGTAAGAAGTGCAGGACCTAAAATGATATTAGAAATAAGGGCGATACTTATTGCACCTCCAGCTAATATACCGAAGTTTATAAGGTTTGTAAGTGAAGCAAACATATAAACATAAAAACCTAAACTTAGAACAATTGTTGTAGCTATAAGTGCACGACCTGTTCCTAGCATTGTTTTTTCTACTGACTCTCTTGTTGAATAACCTTGATGATGGTACTTTGCAAAGTTATGAAAGAAGTGAACAGTATCATCAACACTTAGTCCTATAACTATTGCCCCAACGAGCATAGTAAACATATCTAAGGGCATATTTGCCATAGACATAAAGCCAATTGTAAGAACAATAGGAAGTATATTTGGAACCATACTTGTTAAACCGATTTTAACACTTCCAAGTAGAATAACCATCATAATGGCTATGAGTATAAATGCTACAACATATGAAATAGCCATTGAACTCATAGCTGCCGCAAGTGTTCTTTGAAAAAGTGGAACCATACCTGTAACTGTAATTTCTACATCATTTCCTAGACCCTTTTTGAGTAGAGACATAAGCTCATCACTAATCTCCGCATACTCACCAGCCTCCATCCAAGGTAGTTTAAAAGTAATACGAGCTTTTGAAAAACTACCATCAACAAAATCTTCCAAGTCATCACTTCCTGAATTTTCAAAAAGTAAAAATTCTTGAGGAATAAGTTTGTTGTTTTTTGTAATAGAATAGTACTCAGCTTTATTCTCATGAAGTCCACGATGAATCTCTTTTAAGACATCTCCTACACTCCATCCCTTACCAACAAAATGTTTGTCTGTTTTAAGATTTTGTGCTTCTTGTACAAGAGAGTCTATTTTTGTTAAGAGCTCAGAGTTATAGAGTCCATTCTCTTTTTTTGTATCGATTATAACTTCCATAGTAACTGAACCACGAAGTTCATGGTCAACAGTCGCTGTTGCTATCTTTACCGGTGAGTTATCGGGTTGCCAAGAGAGAGGATCATGTTTAAACTCTACACCTGTTGCAAAATAGACCCAGATAATAGTAATAACAACACTAACTCCAACAATTTTCTTAGCATTATTAACACTGAAATTAGCGATAGAAATAAGAATTTTATCCATTGTCTCACTGTTCTTTTTCTGTTTCTCTTTTTCTTGTTTAAGTGGTAAAACTACTAAGATTGCTGGAAGTAATATTAGGGTATTTAGAAGAGCTATTAGAACACCAATTGCTGCAAAAATTCCTAAGTCAGCGATGGGAGCTATAGATGCGGTTGAAAATGAAAGAAGTCCGGCTGCTGTTGTAAGAGAAGTCATTATAATAGCAAGACCGGAGTGACCAAGAGAGTAACTTATAGCTTTCTTTTTATCGCCATTTTCATTTAGATGTTTAAAAAACATAGAGAGGAGGTGAACCACGGCACCGATACCAACAGCAAGTAAAAATGATGGAAGAATCTGGGTTGGAATTGTAATTGGTGTACCAACAATAGCCATAATCGCAATAGTTGTTAAGAGAGAAATTACAACAATAAAGATAGGAAGTATAACAGCACTTACTCTACGAAATACGATAAAAAGAAATATCATCATCATAAGAAGAACAAGCTTGACAAACTTTTGCATATCTTTTTGAACTGATTGTTTATTATAATCATTAACAGCTAAAGAACCAGCCACAAAGACTTTAAAGCCCTCTTGGTTAAACTCTTTTGCTATTGTATTAGCTGCTCGAACCATTTGTGACTTTGAAGGATCACTTAAAAATTCTGCTTCTTCTGTTGAACCCTCATCGCTAAATCCATCTAAATCATCTGCACCTTCAACTGTTTCATAAGCACTAGGTTCTAAAATAATAGTAGTCATGTTATGTGCTTCATTGTATAAAAGGTTTTTATACATTGCATTATTAAGTGCAGTAGCCTTGATGATGGCTAACTCTTTTTCATTGTGTGGAAAATTTTCAAATAGATCTTCAACTATAAGTCTATCACCCTCTCCTCGAGTATTTCGAGCATTAATAAGTGAAGTTATATCGTTAAGATGAGGTACTTCATTTTCAAGTTTTGTATGAAGTGTTTGTATTTTCTTAAGTGTTTCTAAATTAAAAATATCTTCAGCTTGTACTACAACAAGTATTTTTTCATCTTGTCCAAATTGCTCTTTGAATTTTTCATATCGAATAAGGGCAGGGTCATTTTCATGTAAAAAGCCTTCTGTAGAAGTATCTATAGTGATTTTAGTTATATTTGAAATAATAATGATACTAAGGAGTATCATAAATATAATTATTTTTTTTGGATTTTGAGTGATTTTTTCACCCATTCTTTCTAAGTGAGATTCACTTTTTGTTCTCCAGTTCATGCCATACCTTTATTGATTGATTATTGAATGTTACAATCTCTATATTAGCTTAATGTTAATGCTCCATTAGAGCTCTTTTTTATAAAATAAATAGTATAATAATGTATATAAGGAGCAATAATGAATAAAGTAAACTGTGATGTATTAATAATAGGTGGTGGTCCAGCAGGTGGTGTTAGTGCAGTGACTGCAAAAATGAATTATCCTCAAAAAGAGATACTTGTTGTTCGCGAGTTCGAGAAGCAACTTGTTCCATGTGCTATACCTTATATATTTGGTGATACACTTGGTTGTAGTGATAAAAATCTTGCTTCTTGTGGTGCAGCGGGAGATATGGGTATTTCTACTATGCTAGGTAAAGTTACTAATGTTGATATAGAGAAAAAAATCGCATATACAGATACTGATTCAATTAGTTTTGATAAACTTATTTTTGCTACTGGCTCTACTCCTTTTGTGCATAAGTCACTTAAACATTCACTCTCTTTAGAGGGCGTTTTTACTGTTCCTAAAAATAAAATATTAATTGACAAAGCAAAAGCTTATTTAGAAGATAAAAATGATGTTGTTGTTGTTGGTACAGGTTTTATTGGTATTGAGATGGCAATGGAATTTGCAGAGAGTGGAAAAAATGTTACAGTTATTGGTGGTAGTAAACATATACTAAAAGGTCCATTTGATTCAGAGATAGCAATTCAAGCAGAAAATATTATGCTTAAGAGTGGGATCACTTTTATAGGTGAAGATAGAGTAACAGCAATAATTGATAAAAATGGTGACAATATTGTTAATGCAGTTGAGCTTAAAAGTGGAAGAATTATAGATGCTGAGGTGATAATCTTAGCAACCGGATATAAGCCAAATACTCAATTAGCTCTTGATTCAGGAGTATCATCTGGTCACTATGGTGGAATCTGGGTAGATGAGTATATGAGAACAGAAAATCAAGATATATTTGCTGTAGGTGATTGTAGTGCAAGACGTGCTTTTATAACAAAAGTACCATCTAAGGTTATGCTTGCTTCAACTTCTGCTGCAGAAGGTAGAATAGCAGGTAGTTCACTTTATGGTATTAAGTATATGAAAGGTTTTAGTGGAACAATAGCAATTTTTTCAACAATGGTTGGAAAGACTGCGTTTTCATCTGCTGGTGTTACAGAAGATGAAGCAAGAGATTCTCATACTGAAATTGTTGTTGGTAGCTTTGGTGGAATGAATCGTCATCCAGAAACTATCCCCGGTGCCCAAAAACAGTTTGTTAAACTTATAGCAACAAAGCATGGTGGACAAATTATAGGTGGGCAAATTGTAGGTGGAAATGAAACAGGTGAGATGATAAATATAATTGGACTTATGATTGAAGCTGGACTCTCCCTATATCATATTCGTTCAATGCAGGTAGCTACACAACCGATGTTAACTGCTGCACCAACAAACTATCCAATAGTTATGGCAGCAATAATGGCGATTAGCGAGATAGAGGCTTAAAATAGATTAGATGACAAGATTCTCAAAAATGTACAACAATCATAAGAAAAATAAGATTTTTAAGCATGAAAATTCAAATATTACTTTTATAAGTAGATCTGGATATGGATATATAAAACGTAGAATTGGCTTACTAAGTAGTGAGATTGATAGTCCTATCTACAATGAAATATCAAAGAAATAATGTCTCGTTTGATATATTTTTTGATACTGTTCTTCCCTCTGTTCTTGGGTGCAGACAAATTAAGTGATGCCTTCACAAATGGCTCAATAGATGGAGAAGCTAAACTTTTTTACTATAATGTAGAAAAAGAGACAGCTTCTAATTCTTATGCAACATCTGCTGGCGGTTATTTAAAATATAGTACAGATACATCACAGGATTTTTATGGAAGTGTACGTTTTAATACTTCTCAACTAGTAGGTAATACTATAAATCCCCATGGAACATATCTTTTTAATAATGATAAAAATGTGACAGCATTAACTGTAAATAGTGAAGCCTTTTTAGCTTGGAGAGGAAGTTCAAATAGAACACTCCGAATAGGAAACCTTATGTTAGAAACACCTCTGATGAATGATGATACGACAAGGATTGTTCCTTGGAGTTATCAAGGCTTAGCTTATACTGGGACAGCATATGATGATACAAAGATTCAACTCTATTATATTAGTAAACTTCGTTCTAATACTTCAGATGTTTATACTACTAAAAGTGCAAGTGGAGAGATAGGGAGTGGTATAACTATGCTAGGGCTGCATTATAATGGTTTTGATGCTTTTGAGTTAAAGAGCTTCTACTATTATGCACCTGATTTATACAGTACATTTATTGCTGAAGCTAAGTATAAATATATAATCAACGAAGAGAGACTTTTCTGTTTTGGGATTCAATATTTTAATAGTGGGAATGCAGGAAAATATAACAATAGGGAAGATCGTAATGGCGGTGATGATATAAATTTAATTGCCTTAAAATTGATGTATGATGCTGAAAATTGGATGGTAAATATAAACTATTCACAAAACTATGGTGTTAGTGGAATTACAAAGGCTTATGGTGGTCTGGCAAAAGTTTTTACTACTTCTATGATTGCAAATGGACGAGGAAATTATAAACCTGAAACATGGATGTTTAAGGGGCGATATGATTTACCTACTACAGTTTTAGGAAATACTGAACTTGCACTGTGGCTAACTCAAACTAGAGTTCATGATGTCAGAGGTAACTCTTTTGATGCTTACTATATGCATATACATCACTATTTTAGTGCATTTTCTTCTCTCTATATTCGTTATGAAAGTATGAATTATTTAAATACAACTAGTGATGCTACTTATCTACGGATGATAGCTCAATATGATTTTTAATATGTTATAGTTAGCCAAATATAAGATAAGGATATAAAAATGTCTCATCATCCAAAAAAGACTCTAAATCAGCATTACTTACAAATGTTTGTTTTTCTTTTAGGCCTAGGAATTTGGTTTTCACCAGTTCCTGAAGGTTTAACACTTCAAGCTTGGCATTTATTTGCTATATTTATTACTGCGATAATTTCTGTAATTTTAAAAGCTCTTCCAATTTTTACCTCTTCAATTATAGCTTTAGCTTTTGTTGTTCTAACTGGAACTTTGACAACTAAACAAGCATATAGTGGATTTTCAGAAGATTTTATACTACTTATTATCGTTGCGTTTTTAATAGCAAGGGGAGTAATTAAGTCTGGACTCGGTAAGCGTATAGCTTTTTTAATCATTAAAAAATTTGGTAAATCAAGTCTTGGTTTAGCATATTCTCTTATTGCAGCAGATATGTTTATTTCTCCTGCTTTTCCAAGTAATACAGCACGTTCAGGTGTTCTTTTCCCAATTGTAAATGCTTTAGCAACAGATAGTGGATCAAAGATAGCAGATGGAACTCGTAAGAAACTTGGTTCTTTTTTGATGATGTCATCAATGGCTGGTATCACACTCTCTTCTACTTTATGGTTAACAGCAATGGCAGCAAATCCAGCTGGAGCTAAGATGGCAGAGGGATATGGGGTACATATTACTTATGGCTCTTGGGCTTTAGCTGCTTCTCTTCCTGTTATAATTTTATTTTTTCTAATACCTTGGGTTATTTATAAGATTTATCCACCAGAAGTTAAACATACTCCAGATGCACCAATAATTGCAGAAAAAGCACTGCATGAGATGGGACCAATTCATAGAAATGAGTGGATTATGGCAGGAACATTTATTGGAATGGTATTTTTATGGGTAATGGCTGGAACATGGGGACTTGATAAAACAGCAGTTGCCTTTTTAGGTCTAGCTGTTTTAATGGTAAGTAATATTTTTACTTTAGATGATATGAGGGGTGAGGGTAATGCTCTTGCTACTCTTGTGTGGTTCTCAATTTTATTTGCTATGAGTGTCTATTTAAATAAATTAGGGTTTATGGGCTGGGTTGGTGATCATATCTCAGTAGCAGTAGCTGGATACTCTTGGCCTGTTGTTTATGTGAGTCTGATTATTGGCTATGTTTTGATTCATTACTTTTTTGTTTCTCAAACTGCTCAGATGCTTGCTCTATTTTCAGTCTTTTTAGGGGTAGCAATTCAAGCTGGTGTTCCTCCTGAAATGATGGCACTTATGCTTCTTTTTGCAACAAACTTTAATGCCATTATAACTCCTCAAGGTTCATCGGCAAATGTTATTTATGTTGGTAGTGGTTATATTGAAGCTGGTGAAATTTATAAAGTAGGTGCTATTGTAACTTTAGTAAATACAGTAGTATTTTTAACAGTTGGTACTGCTTGGATAATGTTTATCTTATAGGATAGTTAAATGATAAAAAATAAGATACTTATATCATGTTTACTTTCGTCTTATGTTGTAGCAAGTAGTATACAAACAGATATTAAAAATGATGATAAAAGTGATTATAAAGCTCCACGTTTAGCTGGAGATTCTTTAGCAATAAAATCCTTAAATAAAGAGAATGAAAACAGTGTTTTTTCTATCAAAGAGATGTTTACAAAAGGTAAAGTCAAAGGGCTTATAAGATACAGCGGACAGTATCGAGATACTAGTTTTCATTCTACTCAGAGTGGGTCTACTCCTAACAATAATAAAATACAGCAATATTCAGCTCTTGGTGGATACTTAGGCTATGAAACTGCTAATTATAATAACATATCCTTAGGTGCAACATTTTATACGGCTCAAAAATTTGGTCCAAATCCAGATGATAGAATAGGTATTGGTGGATTAAATGAAGATGGAGACAAAGCCAACTCTTATGCTGTACTAGGTGAAGCATATTTGAAGTATGAAACAGAGACTCAAGATGTTAGAGTAGGGAGGAGGGAGATGCCAAACTATAGATTTGTTTCCCTCTCAAATATTCGTTTTACACCTATTACACATGAGGGTGCAACTTATGAGAATAAGATGCTTGAAGATGTAAAGTTTACATTTGGATACATAACTACACAAAAGGATAGAAACTCAGAAAAATTTGTGGGTATGGTTCAAGCTGCACGTGTTAGTAAATCTAAAATTGAAGGTGATTACGATATAAGTAACTATACTGGAGAAAACTATAGTGGTCAATCTAAACCTATGTTAATGGGAGCTGTTTCGTATACAAAAGATGATTTTTCTGCTGAATTTTGGGACTATTATGTAGAAGATTTTGTAAATACTGCTTATATTTATAGTGATTATAATTTTAAGATAAATAAAGAGCTAACTATAACAACAGCACTTCAATATGCAAATCAATCCAATGTAGGAAGTAATGTAGCAGGAGATATTGACTCATGGTTTTATGGTCTAAAAGCTCAAGCTACTCTCAAGAGTGGAGTTACCGTGTTTGCAGCATATAATGAAGTTGCTTACAATGAAAACTCATATGCTGGTGGAACTATTTTTGTAAGATGGGGTACACCTCAGATGTTTAACTCTTTTCAAGTACAAGATTCTGAGCTAGCCGGAACAAAATCAGTTGGAATTGGTGCTCAATTTGAGTTAGGTCATATGGGAATAATTCCAAATACTGTAATTAGATTTAGATATGCGAACTATGATATGCCAGACTCTTTATCTGATAGATATGCAGCACAAGATAGATCAGAAGCTACTTTTGATTTAAGATACTCATTTAACAAGAATGATGGATTTGGAATTTTTACAGAGATGGATGGATTAAGTGTACAGTTTAGGGTAGCCTATGATGACTATAAGACAGATTATAATTATGATGCTTATAAAATTGCACATGGATATAATTTTGATGATGTTACGAAAGACTTTGTTGATACTCGTCTTTATATAGATTACCTTTTCTAGACTCTCTTAGTCAATTGAGAGAACAGACCATGTCTGTTCTACAAGAACTCTATTTTCATAGAGTATCTTTCCACAAAAATTCTGACCTATTTTATAGCTACTAACACCTTTTGGTGTTCCACTCATAATGATATCACCATCCTCTAAAGACATAAAAGTTTCTATCTCATTTAGAATATCCTTTGGTTTATGTATCATTAACTCATAAGATGCTTCTTGAATTAATGTGCCATCTATAAAAAGTTGCATAGTTAATTTTGTAATATCACCATCAAATTTAACAAAGGGGCTTAGTACGGCAGAGTTATTAAAAGATTTTGCTCTCTCCCAAGGAAGACTTTTTTCTTTTAGATATTTTTGAGTATCGGCTTTTGTAAGATCAAGACCAAAGCCTACAGCATCTATTTTTTTATCTTTTATCAAAAAACAGATTTCACCTTCAAATCTAGTATCAGATGAAAAATAATAGAGCTTATTAGAAATAGCAGAGTTAGGTTTGTTAAAAAGAACTATACTCTCAGGTGTTTCATTCCCTAACTCTTTGATGTGTTCAACATAGTTTCGTCCTACACAAACAAGTTTGCAAGGAGTTATATTTTGATTATTATATTGAACACTATTCATCTAACTCTTAAATTCCTTCAGCAATCATAGCATCAGCGACTTTCTTAAAGCCGGCGATGTTAGCACCATCAACATAATTACCTTCAACACCATAATCTTTAGCAGTTAAAGCAA
>Ga0256826_1002439_pt1 | contig 11337 bp, 9 predicted proteins | sample CV79metaG_FD_185975 | JGI IMG/M metagenome (GOLD analysis project Ga0256826, IMG submission 185975) | Hydrothermal vent microbial communities from East Pacific Rise, Pacific Ocean - CV79 | ecosystem: Environmental > Aquatic > Marine > Hydrothermal vents | place: Pacific Ocean: East Pacific Rise... | reverse complement strand
ATTATCTCTTTCAAATACAACTTCTGCAAAAGAAGTACATACAAAACTAGCAAAAAAAATAGCAAATCAGATGCTAAACTGGCGTTTTGAAGTGAGTGAAACTCACGGATTTCGTCATGCTGAAATAAGTGGTGGTGGAGTAGATACTTTAGAGATAAACCATAAAACTATGGAGTCTCAAAAGTGTCAAAACCTCTACTTTGTAGGAGAAGTTCTTGACATAATTGGAAAACGTGGTGGTTATAACTTCGCATTTGCTTGGGCTAGTGCTTATATGGCAGCAAAGGACATCTCCAAGTAAAGATGTCATAATTCTTCAACATAGTTCTGCTATAATATTTGCATGTTTAAAAATATTATACTTTTTTTACTTTTCACTTCTTCACTATTTGCTAAAAATGAAGAAGTCACTCTTTTGCTTTCTTGGAAAAATCAATTTCAATTTGCTGGTTACTACATGGCGATTGAAAAAGGTTTCTATAATGAGGTCAATTTAAATGTCACACTCAAAGAGTATGATTTAAAAAGAGATATTGCACAAGAAGTTTCAACAAGAAAATATGAATTTGGAATTAAACATTCGCCAGTTATTCTTGATAAAATAAGTAAATATCCAAATATTAAACTCTTAGCCGCTATAAACCAATCTTCACCTTTAGTTCTTATATCTAAAAAATACAATAATATTGATAATCTAAATGGTAAAACTATAAATCTGACAAAAGATGATTTAGCAAATGCTTCTATAAATGCCATGCTCAATTTAAATGGTTCTAACCGTGACAACTTTATCTCAACAAAAGCTAAATTTCGTTTAGATGATTTTATAAAAGGAAGAATAGACTTTAGAACAGCATATAGTTCCAATGAGCCCTATAGCCTAAAGAAAATGAATATTAAATTTACTATCTTTGATCCTAAAGATTATGGTTATGATTTTTATAGTGATATTCTTTTTACATCAAAAGAGCTTATAAATGAAAAGCCCCAAGTAGTTGAAGGATTTTATAAAGCTTCTCTTAAAGGATGGGATTATGCATATTCACATATAGATGAAACTATTGAAATCATTTTAAAACTCTACAATACTCAAAACAGAACGAAAGGTGCTCTTTTATTTGAAGCAAAAACTTTAAAGAAATTAGCTTTCGTAGATAATGTAGAGTTTGGAAATATAAATCCTATTAAGCTAAAAGAGATATCTACTACCCTTCACCTCCTTGGTTTTGTCCAAAAATATAGCGGTGTTAACTACAATGACTTTATCTATCAAATCGCACAAAGAGATAATTTAAATACTAAATATATACTTTTACGTCTTTATAATAAGTATTCTGATTTAGTAAAAACAATCTCACTCTTACTTCTATTTATCATTTTTGGAGTACTTTATTTACGATATAAACTAAAATATCTATTAAAAATAAAAACTTTAGAATTAGATAAAAGCTATAAACTTTTTGATGAGTATACCATCGCATCAAGAACTGATTTATCGGGAAAAATTACCTTTGTAACACAAGCTTTTTGTGAAGCAAGTGGATATACTAAACATGAGTTAATTGGTCAGAACCATAGACTTTTAACAGAAGAAGGAGCTCTTGAAAAATCTTATTACAAAGATATGTGGTTGAGTATTTCAAGTGGTCATACTTGGCATGGAGAGTTTAAGAACATAACAAAAAATGGTTTAGGATACTGGACGAAAGCAGTTATCTCACCTCTTTTTAATGAAAAGGGAGAGGTAATTGGCTACGAGGGTGTTAGCCATGATATTACTATAAAAAAAGTCCTTGAAGAGTTCAATCAAAAACTTGAAGAAGATGTAAAAGAAAAAACTTTTAAACTTAAAAAATATACAAAGTATTTAGATACTCTTTTTGATATAAATCCAAATATTACATATGTACTGAATGAGAACCAATTAACCCTAGTAAATAAAGCATTTTTAGATTTTACAGATGTAGATTCATTGGAAGAATTTTTAACTAAACATCAATGCATCTGTGAACTCTTTAAAAAAGAAAAGTACAAGCAAAAACTTCAACATGACACATTACATTGTAATACTAATAAGAAGGTAACTATTGTTAAAGATGGTGTTGAATATCTTTTTATACTCACAACTCAAGAGTTTACTGTCGATAGGGTAGAACAACAGCTAATAACCTTAGAAGACATTACAGAGCTTCAAAATCTAGCTGTTACAGACAAACTCACAGGTATATACAATAGAGTAAAATTAGATGAAGAAATCTTAATAAACTACTCATATTTTCTAGAACATAATGATGTTTTTTCTCTTATTTTATTAGATATTGATTTCTTCAAAAATGTAAATGACTCATATGGCCATCTAATTGGGGATGAAGTATTAAAAAGCTTTTCAAATGTTATTAGTCAAAATATTAGAACTACTGATATACTTGGAAGATGGGGTGGAGAGGAATTTTTAATAATTTGCCCACATACTGATTTACAAGGTGCTCTCTTAGTTGCTCAAAGTATCAGAAAAGCAATTGCCAAACATATTTTTTCTAGAAATTTACATATGAGTATTTCAGCTGGAGTATGTGATATAAAAGAGTGTAAAGATATTGATGTACTTATCACAGGGGCAGATACTGCTTTGTACAAAGCCAAAGAAAATGGACGCAATAGAGTAGAGAGCTATCAATGTTAAAAATATTTATACTATCAATTTTATCAGTTTTCATATCTCTCAATGCTCTTGAATTAAATTTTACAGATGAAAAATACGAAAACTTTAATATCTTACATTTTAAAGATAAAAACTCTTCTTACACAATAAATACTCTAAAAAATGTAGTTTTTGAGCCAATTTTAAATACACACTCTTTTAGTGGAAAGACTGGAACTGTTTGGTATAAAATAGAACTTCAAAATAAAACTGAGTTAAAAAAACAGCTTATTTTACATAACAACTTTGCATATTACTCAAAAGAGATAACAATTTATGAGTATTTTCATCAAGAACTTATAAAAGAAAATAGTTTTAATATTTTAAAAAAGAGCCCATTTAATGACTTAACTGGTTCAACACTACTTTACAATATTGAACTAGATCCAAAGAGTACTATTACAGTATACATAAAGAATGTTCCTATGGTCAGCAATCTTTTTTCTCTTAATATATATACTAAAAAAGCTTCGCAAGAAGCACTTGTAAAAGGGTCTTTTTATTCTATACTAATTATATCTATAATGTTTACACTCGCCTTATACAATGCAACACTTTACTTTTTTAACCGAAGAAAAGAGTTTCTTTTATATGCTCTTTATCTTGTTACACCTGCAACAGGTTTAATGTATAAATATGGAATAATTTTCAGTCACTTCTCACTCTACGGTGAAAGCAGTTACTGGTTTAATCTTACCGCCATTTTTATGCCTGCCTTTTTAATTTTATTTATAAAGTATCTATTAAATACTAAGGTAATGGCCAAAAAAATAGATTATATGCTTAATACAATTCTTTTAATTATTGTACTTAATATTCTTTCAGCTGTAGTAATAGACTTAACTTTTGCAATGGAAGCCTTTAAAATAATGTTCCTATTTACAACGATTGCTCTTATCTACTTAACTGTATATCTATTTAAAATTTCACACCCTTTAGCTGTTATATTTTCTTTTGCTTATGGCTCATACGTCATAGGTCTCATCATCACTATTTTAGGTATGTCAGGTTTAATTGAACTTAATTTTTTAACTTTTTACGCAGGTGGTTTTGGAATAATTACAGAAGCACTTATTTTTTCTTACTTAATGCACTACAATGTTAAACTACTTGAAAAAAAGATTAATGACCAAAGAGAAATCATTATCAGTAAAAATAAAAAAGCACAACTTGGAGATATGATAAGTGCTATAACACACCAATGGAAACAACCACTCAGCAGAATGGCTTCAGTTACTACACTACTTGAATTTAAACTCCAAAAAAACATAAAAGTCGATACTAAAGAACTTAATGAAAAAATTCAACTGATTAATTATAATATACATTTTCTTAGTGATACTATTGATGATTTTAAAGATTTTTTCAATCCACAAGGAAGTGCAAAAGAGCATAATATAGCTGAGATTATTCAAAGTGCAATTAAAATAAGTAGTGACTCTGCAGTCCTTCAAAATATACAAATAAATACTGACTTACAATTTAAAAAAAATATCAAAACTTATAAAAATGAACTTCTTCACATTATTCTAAATTTACTCCAAAACTCAAGAGAAGCATTTAAAAATAGTGATGAGAAAATAAAAATTATAAAAATATTTGGCTACGATAAAGATGGAAAAACCTATATTGATATTATTGATAATGCAGGTGGTATTAATGAAGAATATCTTCCATTTATCTTTAATGAGAACTATACAAATAAAGATGAAAAATCTGGTTCGGGGCTGGGACTATACCTCTCTAAAGTCATTTTAGAAGGGCATTTAAAAGGGACTATAGAAGCTTCAAACACTCGAACAGGTGCACAATTTAGGATAATACTATGACAAACAACTTTACTTTACTTTATGTAGAAGATGACAAACTCGTTAGAGAAAATTTCACTGAAATATTTAAGACCTATTTTAACAAAGTGATTTCCACTGACAATGGAGATAAAGCATTAAAACTTTATGCAAAAAATAAAATTAATGTTGCTATCTTAGATGTAAATATTAATGGTTTAGATGGTATTAGTGTTGCTTCAAAACTTAGAGAAACTACTAATGAGGAAGACTTAATCATCCTCATGATAAGTTCCTACTCAGATAGAGAAAAATTAATGCGAGCCATAAACCTTCAACTTCATGGTTACCTTGTTAAACCTGTTGAGAACAAAGAACTTTTTTCTACATTAGATGAAATAATAACAACACTGACAAGTAAAGATATTATTAATCTCACAAAAGAGTATCAATGGAATGACAATTCTAATCAATTATCATTTAAAGATGAAGAGATAAAATTAACAAAAAATGAAGCACTTGCGATTAAAACACTCATTAAAAATAAAAATTCTTACTTGAGTGCTTGTGATATTCAGTATGAAATATTTGCAGAAAAAGCAATCCAACACAATAGTTGTAATAATATAGTACAATTACTATCTAGACTCAAAAAGAAGATAGATACTCAAAACAAATCTTCAAATTATTTTATAGAAAACTGTTATGGTGTTGGATATAGAATAACTCTAAATTAAAGGATAATTATGTCAACTCCACTCATAGTACTTATAGTCTTAGCTATTGTTCTAGTTTTAATGTACAACTCTCTTGTTGCAAAAAAGAACCAAGTAGAAAACATTTTTGCCAGTGTCGATACACAGCTCAAAAAACGCTATGACCTTGTACCAAATCTTGTTGCTTCAGTTAGTAAGTATATGGAGCATGAGAAAAGTATACTAGAAGATATCACTAAACTTCGTTCAGAGGCAAATAAACCAAATATTTCAGATGGACATAAGATAGCTCTAGATGCTAAGATGAGTGCAGCTCTTGGCTCTATAATGATAGCTGTTGAAAACTACCCAGACTTAAAAGCAAACGAAAACGTTATGCATCTGCAACACTCACTCTCTGAAATAGAAGAGCAAATATCTGCGGCTCGTCGTGCTTACAATCAAGCGGTAACTGACTACAACAATGCACTGGAACAGATTCCTACTAACTTTATGGCAAGTGCTATGAACTATAGACAAAAAGATGTTTTTGTCATAAGTGAAAGTGAACGCCAAAATGTAAATGTTAAAGAGCTATTTAACTAACGCTCTATGAAAGGTCTTAGTGAACTCACCGATTTTTACTATAAAACTCTTTTTCCAACCTTAGAGAAGTTAGAAGAAGATAGAAAACACCTGAGATATAGAATCTTACTTATTGGTGGCTTTTATACTCTTATATCTGCAACTATCATTTTTTATATTTTTCAACATCATATTGACCTTGAAGGTTTAGCCTTTTCTGGTATTGCTTATGTTGGTGTTGGTGGATTTATCTATAAATTTCTCATTAAAGATTATACAGCCGAGTTTAAAGAAAAAATTATACGACCCCTTATAACTACTATAGATGAAAAGCTCTCTTATCTCCCTAACTCTCATATACCAAGTCAGCACTTTACTCGCTCAAAACTCTTTACATCTACACCTGATAGAGTAAATGGAAATGACTATGTAACAGGAAAAATAGACAATATTAACATACAATTTTCAGATTTTCATGCAGAGAAACGCCATAAGGACTCCAAAGGAAGAACATCTTGGAGTACTATATTTCAAGGGCTTTTTATAGTGAGCGAATTTAACAAGAACTTTAAAGGCTCTACCGTTGTACTCCCCGATACAGCACAGAGTACTTTTGGAGACCTAGTTGGAAACTGGCTTCAATCTAATAACTTTGGTAGAGATGAGCTTGTAAAAATGGATAGTGTGGCGTTTGAAAAAGAGTTTGTTGTCTACTCAAATGACCAAATAGAAGCTAGATACATCCTAACGCATACTCTCATGCAGAAACTACTCAACTATAAGAAGCGCTCAAAACACCCTGTTTATGTCTCTTTTACCTCTAAAAATATACACATAGCTATAGAGTATAACAAAGACTTATTTGAGCCATCTATTTTTCATTCACTATTAAAGTATAAAATAGCGATGGAATATGTCTCAACTCTTCATCTAGCCATCGGTATAGTAGAAGAGCTAAAACTAAATCAAAAACTCTGGAGTAAATTATGAAACTAAAACTACTACTTGTGGCTCTTCTTGCTACACTAAACTTAAATGCGGCTACGGTAGGAGAAGTTCCTACATCAACTGAAATTTCTGGTGATAATGGCGGATATGTAGAAGATGGTAGTGCTTGGAGCTCAGACAGCATAAAAGATAAAGTATATGTTATGTTTTATGTAGACCCAGATGAGAAAGATGTAAATGAGCACTACTCTGCGGCACTTAAAGCAGAAAAAAAAGCTAAAAGACTTAGTTTTCAAAGTATAGCAGTTATTAACCTTGCTGCAACATGGAAACCAAATTTCGTTATAGAAAAGATACTAAAAGGAAAACAAGAAGAGTTTCCAGATACTATCTATGTTAAAGACAAGGCAAGTGTTTTAGTAAAAGCATGGGAAATCGAAGATGACTCTTCAAATATTTTAATCTTTGACAAAGATGGAAAACTCCTTTTTTATAAGGCTGGAAAAATGAGTGATGAAGATATAGCAAACTCATTTAAAATCATCAAAGAAAACTCATAAATGAATAGCGAAAACAGCATACTCTCTCTTAGTTTAAAAGACCTTTTTACAGGTAAAATGATAAAGTACTCCATACTTCCTTTTATTTTGAGTATGCTAGTTTTATACCTACTATTTTTTGTAGTAGCTGGAATAGGATTAGACTCACTTGGAAGTATGGATATAGAAACATCATCAACAAGTATTCAAAATGGTGTTCCTCATACTGATAACTTTAGTGCTACTCTTGAAGGAACTGCTCTTATACAGTGGCTTATGAGCCATGCTATAACATCTTGGATTGCTTCATTTTTAGTCTATACTATTGGGAGTTTTTTAGTTCTTTACTTCTCTATTTTCATAGCACTTATTATAGTTGGATTTTTAACACCAACAATTCTTCGAGAGCTTCAGTATAGACACTATAACGATGTAGAGATGATAGGTCACTCAAATATGTTTGAATCGATATTTTTACTTGTTAAATGGGTTCTTGTGATGATTATGATGTTTATAGTTTTCATTCCACTCTATTTCATTCCATTAGTAAATATAGTGGCGTTTAACCTACCTCTGTACTACTTTTTTCATAACATAATGACTTATGATGTAAGCTCAACTATCTGCACAAAAGATGAAGCTATGAAGATAAAGTTCTTTCATGCCACTACTTTGAGACTAAAGACATTAGGACTCTACCTAATCTCTCTCATACCATTTGTAGTATTTTTTGCATCAGTTTTTTACATTATCTACCTTGGTCACTCTTACTTCTTAGAGACTCGCAAGATGAGAAGTGAAGCATAAAAGCTTCTTTCTCCTCTACTCTTCATCCTCTTTTTCAGCATTTTTCATAACCATAGCACGATAAGCATCATCCTTAGGAACTAAACCAGCTTCATAGAGAAACTGAGAAGCTAAGAAGTTCTGTTTTTTCACCTTGTCATATCTTGCAAAACTAAGATAGAGCATATCTTTTGCACGTGTGACTGCCACATAAAAGAGACGTCGTTCTTCATCTAAACTTCCACCCCGTTGCATTAGTTTTCGGTTTGGAAAACGCCCATCCATAAGGTCAACGACATAAACCTCTTTATACTCTAGTCCTTTACTTGCATGAACACTCAGGAGGTTTACACCCTCCCCTTGTGTTAAATCAGAAGAGCCAAGTATCATGGCATTTAAAAATCTTTCATGCTCAGAGTAAGGCTTACAAAGCTCTTTAAGTAAGATATTTTTACGCTCTATTCTTGTGAGTGCTTCTGTCTTCTGTTTCTCATCTATACTTCCATCTTTAAGCTGTGCCCGTTTGGTTGCTAGTACATCTGCTATATACTTAAAGAGTTCAGAAGTAACTATTTTATTTACAACTGTTTGTGGTTTTTTGACACCTTTTAAATCACGAAATAGTAAATAAAAATTGTGTAAAAAAGTAGCCGAATCTTTTGTAAGTCGTGGGTGTTTTAAGACAGGGTTTTTCATAAACTTCGCTTCAAAACCAAGCTTTGCATACTTTCCAACAGCACCGAGTTCTATAAAGTCATCAAAGAGTCCAAGTTGATGATTTAACTTACGTTTTTCAAAAGGATTTTTCATAGACTCATCAGGAGCATATAGACCATAAAATATACTGCCCTGACCAAGAGCCTTGAGTGCCAAGTAAAGCTCTTTAGCCATAGCAGAGCCTATACCTCTAGCAAACTCAAAGAGATGTATAAACGCCATCATATCTGACTCATTTACAAGTAGAGTATAAAGATCTAAAACTGCTTTTACCTCACGAGAGTCAAAAAAGGAAGTTCCACCCTTGCGTTTACAAGGTATGTCAAGCTCACGTAGCCCTACTTCTATACCATCAGCAGAGGAGTTATTACGAAATATTACCGCTATCTCCTCTCTTGGCGTTTGAGTATCTCTTATCATCGCAGCTATTGCATGGTACTGGTCAAAGAGTTCATCAAAGGCTATGAGTTTAGGAGCTTGCGCTTCATTTGTCCTTGTTACTTCTAAGTTTTTAGGGTAAATTCTCTCATTATGTTCTATTACTTTTGTAGCTAGTGAGAGTATGGGACGAGAAGAGCGATAGTTCTTTGTAAGTGTATGAACCTTCGCGGATGGAAACTTCTTTGTAAAAGAACCAATTATTCCTATATCTGCACCATTAAAAGCATAAATACTCTGGTCATAATCTCCAACACAGAAGATAGAGGGAGGTTTCATAGCATCTATAAGTGTCCCTTGAAGAGCATTTGTATCTTGGTACTCATCTACAAGAACTTCTTTATATCCTAACTCTTTTGTTTTACACATCTCACGAAAATTTAGAAGCAGATCATTAAAGTTTACAAAACCATACTCTTTTTTAAGAAGTTCAAACTCATCTACAACATCGGCATATATAAGAGCAAACTGCTCATGCTCTTCATACTTCTCTTTTACCCAATCTTCAAAGTTATTGTTAAGTTCAGTATTTTGATAAAAGGAGTACATATCATAAAGGTGATTTCCTCCATATGGAGTTATATCGGCGTTTATCTGCATAAATGAACGTTTTTCAAAGACTGAACGAAAGAGTGTTTTGAGCTCGCGTTGCTGTTTTAAAACAACACGTTTATCATGTTTTTTAAGCCATCTATAGCTTACTGCATGGAAAGTTCCAGCATCTATTTTACCTGCGACATCTTTACCAAAGTACTCTGCAACACGAGCAACCATCTCGGCAGCAGCCTTGTTTGTAAAGGTAAGAAGAAGTATCTCGTTTGGCTTTATACCCTGCCCTAAAAGATAGCCTATACGGCCAACTATGGTAGAGGTTTTTCCTGTTCCGGCAGAAGCAATGATAAGGTTTTGATTATGAGTAGAAGTTGCAGCAGCATACTGTTCTTCATTTAAACGTGATAAAGGCATTTTGGAATTATAGCTTTATAGTATTAAAGCTTTCTAATTTATCTCTATCGAACAATTATTACTTTATATCAAGAATATTTTTTAACCTAAATTATGTTAGTATAGTCTTACTAAAACTAAGGAAAGCATTTGTCAACTGATACAAAAGTACTTCAAATCATTTCTAATGAGACAAGAGCTTCCATAGATAGCATGTCTATCGTCACTCCAAGTGTATATGCATCTATCTTTTCACAATATGCATTAGAACATGGAGAAACTTTAGAAAATGAAAGCATTATTGCTCATGACATTATGCAGATGGAATGTTCAAACTTAACTTCTTTACAGGCACAAACTTCTAATAATGCTGTTCAACTCAGTAATAGTACGACAAAAGCTATAAATGCTATTCAAACTAAAGATGAGGCCTTACTTGCTGAAGTACTTCAAGAAACTCAAAATCTAAAAGCTGAGATAGAAAAGCTTAAAGAAGCCGTTTATAAAGATGAGTTAACTCATGCATATAATAGAAAATGGCTACATGATACATATTTAGAAGGTTCAAATCAAAGCTTTATTGATAATGGAGTTCTAGTCATAATAGACCTGAATTTTTTTAAACAAGTTAACGATACTCATGGTCACATAATCGGTGATAAAGTTCTTATATTTATTGCAAATGAATTAAAAAAGAGTCAACAAAAAGTAGTTCGATATGGTGGTGATGAGTTTATTTTAATCTTTAAGAGTACTACTACCTTAAAAAATGCACTTAAACTATTAGATAACATTAGAGAAGATGTCATCAATAAAAAGCTCAAAGCTCATGGTACTATGTTTAAAACTAGTTTCTCTTATGGTGGAGTTAGCTTTAAAAAAGGAGATCTATTTTCTTTTACAGTTGAAGCAGCCGATAAAAAAATGTATGAAGATAAAATAGAAATCAAAAAAAGAGTAACAGGTATATAAGCCTTCCTTCATTACTTTTTAGCTATAATCGCGCAATTTTAATTAACGATTATAAGGCTAAAACAGATGTCAGACAACAAATACAATCCTCAAGAAACAGAAAACAGATACTACAAACTTTGGGAAGAGCGTAAATACTTCGAGATAGATGGCAACAAAGCCATTCAAGAAGAGGGAAAAAACTTCTCTATTATGATGCCACCGCCAAATGTTACGGGTCGTCT
>Ga0256826_1002438_pt1 | contig 11342 bp, 9 predicted proteins | sample CV79metaG_FD_185975 | JGI IMG/M metagenome (GOLD analysis project Ga0256826, IMG submission 185975) | Hydrothermal vent microbial communities from East Pacific Rise, Pacific Ocean - CV79 | ecosystem: Environmental > Aquatic > Marine > Hydrothermal vents | place: Pacific Ocean: East Pacific Rise... | reverse complement strand
AGGTAAGCCTGAATTTGTAGTGATTTCGGCATAAAGTAAATCAGCTCTTTCTGGAATATTTACGCCATTTTGGTATGCGTATAAATATAGCAGAGCTCCTAATCCTAAGAAAACAAGATTGACAGGTAATAATATAAAGCTAAACCAATACATATTCTTTTGTGCCTCTTTTATATTTTTGCATGTTAAGTTCTTTTGCATCATATCTTGGTCTAAACCTGTCATAACAATAGTTATAAACATACCCGAAATGAGCTGTTTCCAAAAATACTGAGGACTTTTCCAATCGTCGAAGTAAAAAATCTGGCTATATTCCGATTTATGAATGGTTTGATATAGTGAATAAGCATCAAGGTTCATTTCTTTAGCAATGTAAATAACGGTAATTATAACAGCCAATAGCATAAAGAAAGTTTGTAGAGTATCAGTCCAAATAATTGTATTTAAGCCGCCTCTAAAGGTATATATCCAGATAAGTAAGATGGTTATAATAACAGTTACAAAGAAAGGAATATTCCAATAATCGAAAACAGTAAACTGCATAACACTAGCAACAAGGAATAGTCTAAAAGAAGCTCCAATAACTCTTGATAATATAAAAAAAGAGGCTCCCGTTTTATATGTTATTTTGCCAAAACGTTGATCAAGGTATGTGTATATAGATATTAAATTTAACCTATAGTATAAAGGCAGTAAAATATTAGCGACAATAATATAACCTAGTAAATAGCCCAAGGCCATTTGTAAATAAGAGAAATGAGAACTTTCTACCCATCCCGGAACCGAAATAAATGTAACACCAGAAAGAGAGGCGCCTATCATACCAAAAGCAACAATATACCATGGCGATTGTTTGTTAGCCATAAAAAAACTACTGTTATCATTCTTTTTTGATGTCAGAAAAGATATAAGTACTAAGACTAAAAAATATGAAAATATTACAATAAGAATAGTAGTTGCGTGCATTTGTATTAAATCTGAATAATGAAACTTAATTTAAAAAGTAAAAATATATAAAATGTACATTTAATGTTGAAAACAAAAAATATAAATCAAAACATTATATTAATAATATATGTATAATACCATATATTTTATTTATTTTTATGACTAACTATTAAAATTAACTAATTTTTTTGTGTCCAAAAAGAATGGAATTATCGGAAACAGATATAGAATTATTTATAAATACAGTAAGTGAATTTTCTGCTTATGATTTTTCTGATTACTCAGAGAAATCCTTAAAAAGGAGGGTTGAACGCCTATTGGTTGAAAATAAGGTTAATCTGAAAGCTCTGTTGCTTAAAATTAAAACAGATAGTTTATTTCTTGAGAAAATTGTTAAAGATATAACCGTAAACACCACAGAACTTTTTAGAGACCCTGAAGTTTGGCACGAAATAAGGCAGCGAGTTATTAATAAATTAAAAGATAAATCGGAGATTAGTATTTGGCACGCTGGCTGTTCTACAGGACAGGAGGTCTACTCATTAGAGATTATGCTAAAAGAAATGGGGCTTTTAGACAAATGTAAAATTTATGCGTCAGATTTAAATACAGATGTTATTGATTTTGCTAAAAAAGGAGAGTATAAATATCGTTTTAATTTAAATTACTTGTCAAATTTTGATAGAGTACTTAAAGAAAATTTGTATAATTACACTACTGTTAAGGACGTTGAGTACGAAACTTATTTTTCTATAGATAAAAAAAATGATAGAATAATAATGAATGACTTCTTAAAGGAGAAGCCGGTTTATAGAAAAATGGATCTTGTAAAAATGAATAATATTTTCAACACTAAATTTGATATTATTCTTTGTAGAAATGTTCTTATTTATTTTAACTTACCTTTACAAAATCAAGTTATAAGTTTCTTTCATAAGAATTTAAATGATAAAGGTTTTTTAATTCTTGGAAAACATGAAAGTTTGTTAGGTTATCCAGAAAATAACTTTGATAAAAAAGGAAAATTTTATCAAAAGAAGCAATTGAAGTAAGCTTTGATTAATCTACTGTTCTATATCTTTTAAACTTAACTGAATTCTTTTTCTATCAATATCTACGGAGGCTATTTTTACATGTAAATGCTGATGTAATTTAACATATTTATTAGGGTCATCTACATATTCGTTAGCCATTTGAGAAACATGAATTAAGCCATTTTCTTTAATTCCAACATCGACAAAAGCTCCAAAATTAGTTACATTGGTAACAATGCCTGGTAAAACCATACCTGTAACTAAATCCGATATTTTTCTTATATTAGGGTCAAATTCTAATATTTTACTAGCTTTTCTTGGATCGATACCTTTTTTACTAAGTTCTTTTAAAATATCTTTTATAGTAGGTAAACCTACCTCTCTAGAAACGTATTTGTCTGCTTGAATTTGTAAAATGAGCTCTTCATTTCCTAAAATTTCCGAAATATTAGTTTTTAAATCTTTAGCCATTTGTTCAACAAGGCTGTAACGTTCTGGGTGAACTCTGGAGTTGTCTAAAGGGTTTTGTGCTTTAGGGATTCTTAAAAAACCAGCTGCTTGTTCAAATGCTTTTGTTCCTATTCCTGGAACTTTTAACAATGATTTTCTGTCTTTAAATAAACCATTCTCCGAACGATATTTAATAATCTTTTCAGCATTATTAATGTTTAAGCCGGAAACGTATTGTAATAAATATTTACTTGCTGTATTTATATTTACACCAATTTGATTTACAACACTTTCGACAACAAAATCTAAGTTTTCTTTTAGTTCTTTTTGATCAACTTCGTGTTGATATTGTCCTACTCCTAGTGATTTAGGGTCAATTTTCACAAGCTCTGATAGAGGATCCATTAATCTTCGTCCAATTGAAACCGCGCCACGTACAGTAACATCGTATTCAGGAAACTCCTCACGTCCTACTTTAGATGCTGAATAAATAGACGCCCCATCTTCGCTAACTACAAAAACTCTAATTTCTTTGTTAAATTTTAACCTTTTAATAAAGAATTCAGTTTCACGACCAGCGGTTCCGTTACCAATAGATATTGCGTTGATATTGTATTGCTCTACTAATGAACTAATGCGTTTACTAGCCATTTTGGTGTCCTCTTGGGGTTTGTGAGGATATATGGTTGTATTGGTTAGTAAATCTCCTTTTTCGTCTAAACAAACAACTTTACAGCCCGATTTATAACCTGGGTCAATTGCTAATATTCGCTGTCCTCCTAAAGGGGGAGCTAGCAAAAGCTGCCTTAGGTTTTCCGAAAAAACTTTAATGGCTTGTGAATCAGCTTTCTTTTTAGCAATGGCAATACGCTCGTTCTCAAGCGAAGGACGTATTTGTTTTTTGTAAGAGTTTTTCGATGCTTTTGCAATAAGCTGAGAAACCTCTGAGTTTCCCTTTACAAAGCGCTTTTCAACAGTTTCTATAGCATAATCTTCGTCAGGTAGAGCATGCATTTTTAAAAAACCTTCCTTGTTACCTCTATATATAGCCAAAAAACGGTGAGAAGGGCATTTTTGTAAAGATTCTGACCAATCGAAATAATCTTTATATTTGTCATTATTTTCAGTATTCTTACCTTTCTTTACAGATAATTGAGCGTTTCTGTCAAATATACTACGAAGTCTATTTCTTAATGAGATATTTTCGTTTATCCATTCCGAGATAATATCAATAGCCCCTTCAATAGCTTGTTCTGTATTCTTAATATCGTGTTTTATAAATCGTTTTGCTGTATGGTATATGTCAGAATTATTTTGTGACATAATTATTTTTGCAAGAGGCTCTAACCCTTGCTCTTTAGCTTTGTCTCCTTTTGTCTTTCGTTTGGTTTTGTATGGGAGATATAAATCTTCTAGTTCGGTAGAATTGTAAGAATTATTAATTTGTTCTTCTAACTTAGAATTTAATTTACCTTGTTCTTTTATGTTTCTAAGAATACTTTCTTTTCGTTTCTCTACGTCTAAATATATTTCGCTTTGTTTTTTTATATCGGCAATTTCAACCTCGTTAAGATTGCCTGTCATTTCTTTTCTGTACCTACTTATAAAAGGGATTGTTGCTCCTTCGTCGAGTAGCTTTATTGTAGCAAGTATTGGTTTTGTTTCAAGTAAAAGTTGTTTCGAAATGTATTCTATAATAGTCATTGTAATCTTTTTTGTATTTAACAAAGATAAAAGCTATTTAAACTAACTGCGAATTATTGTATAATAATTCTTTTAACTTTTTTTTCGATTTTTTATTTAGAGAGTGCTTAATTCTTAATTATCTTTGTTTTTCTAAAAAAAATATTTTTGAATATGGGTTTTTTAAGAACAATAGCAATTATAGTTTTAGTTTACTATGCCATTAAATTTATAGGGCGTTTGTTAGCGCCTTTTTTAATAAAAAAAATGGCTAATAAAATGAGTGATAAATTTCAGCAAGGATTTCAACAAGCAAATCAGCATCAGGAGTCAGAAAAACCAGAAGGTGATGTTACTGTTGAAGGCAAACAAAATAAATCGAAGTTTTCGAGCCAAGAGGGAGAGTATGTTGATTACGAAGAGGTAAAAGATTGATTTTTTAGATGGATGCATGGATGGAACGTACCGAGTTGCTACTTGGTAAAGAAAAATTAAATTTAATTAAGAAATCAAATATTCTTATCGTTGGTTTAGGTGGTGTAGGAGGATATGCAGCGGAACAATTGGTTCGAGCAGGAGTAACAAATTTAACTGTCGTTGATGGAGATAAAGTGTCTGAAAGCAATATTAATCGTCAGTTACCCGCTAGTCATAAAACAATAGGGATGGAAAAGGCAGAGCTTATTAAGGCTCGCTTTTTAGAAATAAACCCTAATCTTAAACTTACTGTAATTCCTAAATATATTGAAGATTCTAAAATGCAAAGTCTAATTCTGCAATCTAATTTTAATTATGTGATAGATGCAATAGATACAATTGCACCAAAAGTAGAATTGATTAAGGCTTGTGTAGAAAATAAAATTCCATTAGTTAGTTCTATGGGGGCTGGAGGAAGGTTGGATCCAACTAAGATTGAGATAACCGATATCTCTAAATCGTATAACGATAAGTTTGCGTTTAACATAAGAAGGCGTTTGCATAAATACGGGATATTTAAAGGTTTTAAAGTTGTTTTTTCAAGTGAACTTGTAAATAAGAATGCAATAAAATTAGTTCAAGAAAGAAATAAGAAATCTACTGTCGGAACTATATCTTTTTTACCTGCAGCTTTTGGGATTTATTGCGCGTCGGTTGTTTTAAACGATATTGTTAAAGAAGCTTAGGGAGTGAAATTTATAATATTAAATCGTCTAATTTTCGTTTAGGAACATGGTGTACCTGTTTTTGATCTCTCCAATACATGATTTTATTATCTTCCATGTCGTCTACAATAACTTCTTCTTTAGGTTTGCCTAAAGCAAGTAAATGAATTATCTTGTATTTATCCTCTATCTTTAGTAATTCCTTTAGTTTGGGACGATTGATTGCTGCAATTATACAGCCTCCAAAACCAGAATCAACGGCCCCTAATAACATACTTTGGCTAACAATACCGTCGTCACAATAATAATTATTAGATAAATCTTCGTCGTTTAGTATCACTATATAAGCAGAAGGACGTTCCCCTTTAATTGGTCCATCCCAATTCTTTAAATAACCAGCCCATTTTAGAAGAGGGAAAATCTGATTGTTGATTTCTTTTTTGTTAATTATTTTATAACGAAGACTTTGCATATTTCTAGCAGAAGGAGATAGGCGTGCTAGGTTTACCCACGATCTTAGTTTTTCTATAGAGATGTTTTCGTTTTCGTAAAACCTTCGGTAAGATCTGTTTTTTTGAATTAAATTAGAAATGGACATGTGCTTATTTTTCTTCAAAGATATAAAAAAGACAACAAAAAAAGGCAGAACCTTGCAGCTCTACCTTTAGTATTTTTTAAGTCAGAATATTAAAACTTGTGTCTTCTCTCGCAAGATACGGTTAATTTTTTTCTTCCTTTTGCACGACGAGAAGCTAATACTTTTCTTCCAGCAACTGTTTCCATTTTTGCTCTAAATCCGTGCTTGTTTTTTCTTTTTCTCTTAGATGGTTGAAATGTACGTTTCATGACTCTATGATTTTAACTGTATTTGTTTACTATTTTTTTCGAACCGCAAAGATATTACTTTCTATTTAAATACATACTTTTTTTATGGATATTTTTTATAAAAAAAGATATATCCCAGAATTAATAGAAAATATGCCAAAGATATAGCTGTCAACTTTATAACTTTTGCTTAATAAATAGTACATTTGCAAATCTTTAAAAAGAGCTGATTGTTATTGTTTTACCCAAGTAAAATATTCAACATTCATCTTTAAACTTGTAACTTAGGAACAATGAGTAAAAAATTTGCAACATACAAGAATTTTAACCTTTCAGAGATTAATAAGGAAGTTTTAAAATTGTGGAAAGAAAATAAAACATTCGAAAAGTCTATTTCAAGTAGGGACGAAAATAAACCATTTGTATTTTATGAAGGACCACCATCGGCTAATGGAAAGCCGGGGATCCATCACGTAATGGCAAGAGGTATTAAAGATATTTTTTGTAGATACAAAACTTTGCAAGGTTACCAAGTTAAGCGTAAAGCAGGTTGGGATACGCACGGTTTGCCTGTAGAGTTAGGAGTAGAAAAAGCATTAGGAATAACCAAAGAAGATATTGGAGGTAAAATTTCTGTTGACGAATACAATGCAGCTTGTCGTGCCGATGTCATGAAGTACACCGACCTTTGGGAAGATTTGACCGATAAAATGGGATATTGGGTAGATATGAACGAGCCTTATATTACCTATGATAATCGATATATTGAAACACTTTGGTATTTACTGAAAAAGCTATATAAAAAAGGTTTAATCTACAAAGGTTACACCATTCAGCCATTTTCTCCAGCAGCAGGAACAGGTTTAAGCACACACGAGCTTAATCAGCCAGGTTGCTACAAAGATGTAAAAGACACAACTGCTGTTGCTCAATTTAAGATTGTTAAAAACGAAAAATCAGACTTCTTATTCGAAGATGTAAATATTGAGGGTTTTTCTTGCGATACGGTTGACTTTATTGCTTGGACAACTACGCCTTGGACTTTGCCTTCGAATACAGCTTTAGCTGTTGGGCCAAAGATTAAATATGTAAAAGTAGCGACTTTTAATCCATATACAAGCCAACCATCAGTTGTTATTTTAGCACAAGATCGTGTAAACGCATACTTCAAACCAGAAAATGCAGAGCTCGAATTCTCTGAATATAAAGAAGGCGATAAAAAGATTCCTTTTAAAGTTTTAGGCGAGTATGTAGGTAGCGATTTAGCAGGTGTAACATACGAGCAATTGATACCTTGGGTAAAACCATTGGGAAAAGCTTTCGAAGTAATTACGGGCGATTTTGTAACTACAGAAGATGGAACAGGGATTGTTCATATTGCGCCAACTTTTGGAGCCGATGACGATAGAGTGGCTAAGGCTGCTGGAATTGTACCTTTGATTTTAATCGATAAAGACGAAAAGCGTCAACCAATGGTCGATAAACGAGGACGATTTTTCCCTATTGAAGATTTAGATGCAAATTTTGTAAAAGATAATGTGAGTGATGCTTATGCAGAATTTGCAGGACGATTTGTAAAGAATGCTTACGACACGACATTAACAGAAAAAGATGCGACTTTAGACATTGATATTTCTGTAATGTTGAAAAAAGAAAATAAGGCTTTTAAAGTTGAAAAACACGAGCACAATTATCCGCATTGTTGGAGAACCGATAAGCCTGTATTATACTATCCTTTAGACTCTTGGTTTATTAAAACAACCGATATGAAGGAGCGTATGTTTCAATTGAATAAAACCATTAATTGGAAGCCAGAATCGACAGGAACAGGTCGTTTTGGTAAGTGGTTAGAAAACCTACAAGACTGGAATTTATCACGTTCGAGATACTGGGGAACGCCGCTTCCTATTTGGGTTTCGGAAGATAAAACAGAAGATATTTGCATAGGTTCGGTAGAAGAACTTTACAACGAAATAGAGAAGTCGGTAGAGAAAGGCTTTATGGCTTCGAATCCTTACAAAGACAAAGGCTTTGTGGTGGGAGATAACGCCAAAGAAAATTACGAAAAGATAGATTTACACCGTCCGTATGTCGATGGTATTATTTTAGTATCGACAACAGGGCAAAAGATGGTGCGTGAGTTAGACTTAATCGACGTTTGGTTCGATTCGGGAGCTATGCCGTATGCACAATTGCACTACCCCTTCGAGAATAAAGAGTTAATCGACGAAAAAGGGTATTATCCTGCCGATTTTATTGCCGAGGGTGTTGACCAAACAAGAGGTTGGTTCTTTACGCTTCATGCATTAGGAACTATGTTGTTCGATTCTGTAGCCTTTAAAAATATTATATCTAACGGTTTAGTTTTAGACAAGAAAGGATTGAAAATGTCGAAGCGCTTGAACAATGGTGTAGATCCATTTGGAGCTATCGAGAAGTTTGGTTCCGATCCATTGCGTTGGTATATGACGACTAATTCGCAGCCTTGGGACAACTTAAAATTTGATATTGAAGGAGTGGAAGAAGTGCGTAGAAAGTTTTTTGGAACCTTGTATAATACGTATTCGTTCTTCGCTTTATATGCTAATGTCGATGGTTTTAATTTCTCGGAAGAAGAAGTGCCTGTTAATGAGCGTCCAGAGATTGACCGTTGGGTTATTTCCTTATTAAATACCTTGGTAAAAGAAGTAGAAGATGCACTAGAAAATTACGAGCCAACACGAGCTGGTAGAGCTATCCAAAATTTTGTAACTGAAAATTTAAGTAATTGGTATGTGCGCTTGAACAGAAAGCGTTTCTGGGGTGGTGAATATTCAAAAGACAAAATTGCAGCTTATCAGACTTTATATTACTGTTTAGAAACGGTTGCGAAATTATCGTCCCCAATAATGCCTTTTTACAGCGATAAATTATATCAAGATTTAACGCAGGCTACGGGTAGAGATACCGAATCGGTTCATCTTTCAACTTTTCCTAAATATGAATCTAATTTAGTAGATAAAGATTTAGAGGAACGTATGGAAATTGCTCAGAAAGTATCGTCTATGGTTTTGGGTTTACGAAGAAAAGTAAGTTTAAAAGTTCGTCAACCACTACAAAAAATAATGGTTCCTATTTTAAACAAGAAATTCCAAACACAACTAAAAGGAGTTGAAGATTTAATTCTTTCGGAGGTTAATGTTAAAGAATTGGAATATTTGACCGATACAACAGGTGTTTTAGTTAAAAAGATAAAACCTAATTTTAAAACCTTAGGACCAAAATATGGTAAAATAATGAAAGCCATTGCTGGTACTATTGCTAAATTCGATCAAGACGCTATTGCTATTTTCGAGAAAGAAGGCAAGTATCAGATAGAAGTTGCTGAGCAAACTGTAGATTTAAGTCTAGAAGATGTTGAAATTGTTTCGCAAGATATTCCAGGTTGGTTAGTCGCTGCAGATGGTAATATTACTGTTGCTTTAGATGTTACACTAACCCAAGAGCTTAAAGAGGAAGGTTTGGCTAGAGAGTTTATTAATAGAATTCAAAACTTACGAAAAGATAGTGGTTTTGAGGTTACAGACAAAATTAACATTGAAATTGTAAAACTTTCTGAGATTGAAGGTGTAATTAATACTTTTGGTGATTATATTGCAGAGCAAACTTTAGCAGAATCAATTAATTTAGTTAAAGCCGTGGAACAAACTGAAGCTATTGACGTAGAAATTGAGGAAGGACTTATTACACAGATTGTAATTGCTAAAGTATAGCAAAAATAAAAATAGTATTAACCATAAATACATAAGAACTATGGCAGACAAGAATAGATATAACGATGAGGAATTACAAGAGTTCAAAGCGTTAATAGAAGAAAAATTAGTTAAAGCTCGTAGAGATTTTAAGAATTTAGCAGAATCAATTAATAATTCTGAAGGAAATGATACTCAAGACACATCTCCTACATTTAAAGTGTTAGAAGAAGGTGCTAATGTATTGTCTAAAGAAGAGGCCGGGCGCTTGGCTCAGCGTCAGCAGAAATTTATTTCACATTTAGAAGCAGCTTTAATTAGAATTCAAAGTAAAACTTATGGTGTGTGTCGTGAAACGGGTAAATTAATTTCTAAAGAAAGATTAAGAGCTGTTCCTCATGCTACATTAAGTATTGATGCAAAGAATAACAGGTAATAATTAATTATTATATAAAAAGTTTCGGCTCTTAAAAACTATTTAAGGGTCGAAACTTTTTATATTTAGATAATTTATCAGATTATAAACAATGATAAGAATTACTCAGCAAAGAATAAAGTGTATTGGTTGTGGAAATTGTGAAGAGGTCGCTCAAAATAATTGGATAATGAACGATGCAGATGGGAAAGCTGATTTAATAGGAGCAAATAATAATAAAGGATTTTATACTATTATTAGTTCTGACGATGATTACGAGCCAAATCTAGAAGCGCAAAACATTTGTCCTGTAAGAATAATAAGAGTTGAAAAGATTTAAGTAAAAAAAAGTTCCTGACAGATTATCAGGAACTTTTTATGATTAAAGTAACTTGTTACTTTAGCTATTCTTTTACAAATTTCACTAATTTAATTTCTTGATTTAGTTCAATTTTTAAGAAATATATTCCATTGCTCAAATTTGAAATATCAATTCTTGTATTGCTCTGAGCTTTGAATATTACTTTACCTGTGACATTCAAAATTTTGATATTTTTAATTTGAATATTATTTGCGGTAATGTTTAAATATTGGCTTGCCGGATTAGGATAAACATCTAAAGAATATGTTGTTTTATTTTGTGTTATTCCTGTGCAAACTGTTACTTCCACATTTATTTCATCGGTATTTGAACAACCGTTAATATCGGTAATCTCAACACTATAAAGTCCAGTATTAGAAACTTCCATAGTTTGTAGTTCGGAGCCGTCATTCCATAAATATGAAACAAAATTACCAGCATCTAAAAGTAAACTCTCGTCTTCGCAAATAGTTGTATCGTTTCCTAAAAATACTGTTGGTAGTGGATTTTCGATTACAGTAACACTTTCCGATGTGCCTACACAAGTATTGGCATCTTCAACCACAACAGAATAGGTACCGGCTGTTACGGTTGTAGTTTGAGTTACATCTGCATTACTCCAAGTAAACGAAGTATAAGTTCCTGCGTCTAAAACAGTATTATTACCCTCGCAATAGCTTAAATCTCCACTGATCACAGGTGTTGGATTGGCATTTTCAACAACGGTAACGCTTTCTGATGTACCAATACAAC
>Ga0256826_1002437_pt1 | contig 11354 bp, 11 predicted proteins | sample CV79metaG_FD_185975 | JGI IMG/M metagenome (GOLD analysis project Ga0256826, IMG submission 185975) | Hydrothermal vent microbial communities from East Pacific Rise, Pacific Ocean - CV79 | ecosystem: Environmental > Aquatic > Marine > Hydrothermal vents | place: Pacific Ocean: East Pacific Rise... | reverse complement strand
TAATACCAAAAAGAACAGAAGTACATAGAAAAAATAATGCGTATTGATTTTTTGTTTATTGAAGTATAGTACCAAAAGCATAGGGGTAAACAAAAGTTGTCCCATCACATTACCAAACCACCAAAAAAAGACATTATTTAAGTAGGTTTGTGACTCTATATTACCTAAAGATAAAAGTACTCCATTACCTAATATGGCACTAAATGGTTGCAACACGAACAAAATAAGTAAAAGTAGACCAAAAATATCTCGTGTAAATAAAAGCTCTTTATTGAGTTTAAAATAGTTAAAAAGCCATAATGCAATGTACGCTTCTGTGGTATTAATAATCGAGATACCAAAAATGGCTAAAGGTGACATGCCTGAGGAGAGTCCTAAAATAAATTGTCCTAAAAAAATTCCTGGCAAGATAGACCTACCAAAAATAAGTACCCCAGCCAAGGCAAACCCTTCAGGTATAAAGGCTGCCATAGTCACAATCATATCTTGAGAAAATGCCATAAAACTGAGCTTTCCCATTGAAAAATAAAGTATTGCCATTACTATATTTTTAAAAAGTGTAGTCTCTAAAAGTTGTTTCATCTGTTTCCTTTTATTTCACTCAAAGTCTATTAATCTTCAAATAAATAAGCAAAACAACTCCCTATAGAAGTAAGCTTACATAATAGTTTAAACATTATATACTATAAATGTCAAAAAATCACATTTCATTTGCAGTTTTTATAATATCTAAACCAAATTTTTGACGAAGTAGGTGTATATGCTTATCAATTGCTCTATCATCAACACCTTGATGATACTCAAGCAAGGAGAGTGTTTTTAAATGAAGTGAAGAAAAATTTGAAACATTTAATGTTAATTTTATAGCATTTTTATGTACAAGAAAAATCTCTTTATACATGTTTAATAACATCTCTTTAAATCGCTGCTCAGAAAAAATAGTTTGGGCAGTAAATGTTTTCTTTACTTTTACCCCATACTCATAATGAATTTTCAAATAATAACTGGTAGGATTTACCTCAATTGCCATCACCATATAGATGATATGCCTTGCCATAATCATAATACGTCGCTCTATTTCCAAAGGGTCAGAAATAGCATCAAATGTACGACTAATACCAATTGATTTACGTTGTGATTTTATATTAATCCCCTCTTGGTCTATGCCTAAAACCCGTTTATAGAGTTGTATTCCTGGCTTTTTCCAGCTATAAAAAAGAGATTTATGTATTTTAATATCCCCTAAAGTTTTAATATAATGTGATGCTAATTTTTTCTGAAATGCTGTGCCTATACCGGGAAATGCCCCAATGGGTATAGTATGAATATACTTTTCAATATCACTCACCTCATACACCCCATAGGGTTTTGCCGATTCAGTTGCAAGTTTTGCAATCCATTTTGCTTTTGAGATACCAATAGAGACGGGAATATCAAAATGATTTTGCATTTTAGCTTGTAACATTAAAGCAAAAGCATACACTTCATCCTCTTTTATCCAACCACTCACATCACAAAAAAACTCATCGATACTAAACTGCTCTACTTTTGGAATATGTGCCCGCATAAAAGCATGAATTTGGTTAGAAAGTTTATGATAGAGTGGATAGTTTGAAGGAATGACTATGAGTTCAGGACACAGCTGTAAAGCATGGGCAATAGGCATAGCAGTTTTAACCCCTTTTGCACGTGCTTCATACGACGCTGTTGTGACAATACCTCGTATTTTCTCTCTACCATCTATTCTATCTACAAAGTAATTTTTAAATGTTTTTTGCTTATTAGAATAAAAGACAGGCGTAACAAATGCCCCTGAATTGTCATTTATTAAACGTATATTGGTACGTTTTTTATTAAATATTTCAAGGTTTGAACGTGAACCTACACACATAGGTTTACCTTTTAATGTAGCATTTACGCTACGTTCAGCAGAAGCAAAAAAACAATCTATATCTATATGAAGAAACATAAAAGTAGTATAGTATGAAATTCTATTACAGAGGTAAAATCATGCATATTGACATATTTTAAGCACGCTCCTCTAAAACCACTACTTCGCCAAATGGAACCTCACAGCTCTTGGGTAAGAGCCATAGCATATCATAATGAGGCTCTTCTTGCGGATAGATACCTTGTGCATCGGTAAAATAGAGCAGCACATTTGGCGTATCAATATGCTTCTCTACATACTCAAAAACAGGTCGATAATCGGTACCCCCTCCTCCTGTTAACTGACACTCGAGTACTTCTCCTGCTACAAAGGTATGCACAGATTGTATTTTCATATCAGCAGTAATCAGTTCTATTTCATAGTTTGGAAACTGTTGCATAATACTTGAAAGTTCGCCTAAAAAAATTTCTAAGAGTGTTGCATCTATGGAACCCGAAGTGTCTATGGCAACCACAATACGTAAAAGGTCTGAGTAGAGTGAGGGAAGATAAATACCTTGATAGAAGTATTTCATATTTGGTGGAGAAAAACGATAGGTAGATTTTGCATATGTGGCAATGTAGTTTTGTAAATACTCTTGCCAATGAACCCTATTTGAAAAAGATTCAGGAAGAAGCAATGCAATATCTTTAGGAAGGGTTCCTTGTCGTTTATATTTTAAAAATATCTCTTCTGCCAAAAGGTCATTTTGTGCTTCATCACTAACATCATTAAACTCACGAAGTTGCGTCTGCTCTACCTTATGGTTTTCTTGCGTATCTTCTTGCTCTTCTTCTTGTTTATTTTTTATTTTAGAATATAAAATACTATAAATCTCTTCAGCATACATCCCTTCAAAATCTGATTCATAATGAATGTGTTCAGGGGGTGTCATACCATTTTTAATAAGCATCGCATTTACCACATAATCTGTAGCACTTTGCCAAAGCCATGCAACGCGATGATTGGCACGTTGAAGATGTTTTAATTGACTATGCATTGCTGCATTTGCCAATACAAATTCTGTCTCCTCTACAGTTAATCTATCGAGATACTCATCGTTGTAGCTCAGTTGTGTACCATCACTTTCAAAAGTAAGTAGTTCACTATTGACCTTAAAAGATAAAGCAGATGAAATCGTACCAAAGTAAGGTTGCTCTACCATTAATTTTACTTTAGCTTTTTCAATTTTTTGAGTTACTGTCATTAACAGATAACCCCTCCACCTAAAAGTTTATCTTCATTATAAAATGCTGCAATTTGTCCTTGGGCTAAACCAAATACTGGCTCTTCCAACACAACAACAGCACGGTCACCCTCTTTTTTAACATGACACTTTATGGCAGTTGTACGATACCGCACTTTAACACTACAGTGAAATTCTGACAAGTCTTGAAACATATTAATCTGCTTGACACTAAAAGCATTCTCTTCTAGTTTCTCTTTTGTCCCTACAATGATTTCATTCTTTTCCGGGTCAATTGCAAGCACAAAATGAGGATCGTGTGCACCATTAACAAAAAATCCTCTACGTTTACCTATCGTGTAATGCATATATCCTTTATGCGTACCTACTACTTTTCCTTCACTATTGAGCGTTTCACCCGGAATATCAATATCCATATGTTTTGCTAAAATTTCATCATAACTATTTTCAACAAAACAAATTTCAGTACTCTCTTTTTGCGTAGCAAAAGATTCTAAAACATTAATTTTTTCAGCATAGGCTTTTACATCTTCTTTGACCCAATCTCCCAATGGAAATACCAATCGAGGTAATACATTTTTATCTACTTCACAAAGGAAATAACTTTGATCTTTATTTTGGTCTTTTGCCATATAAATAAACTGACCATCACATTTACAATAGTGTCCTGTTGCTACTTTGTCGATGTTTAGACTATCTGCAAATTCAACCATTTTTCCAAACTTAATCGTACGATTACACATGACACATGGGTTAGGGGTCAAACCTACTTTATAGCTCTGCACAAAATAGTTATATACCTCTTTTTCAAAAGCATCTGAGAGATCGTGAAAATGTACAGTAATACCTAAATACTCACCAACTGTTTTGGCTTTGGCATAATTTTCTTCATGGTATCCTGGTTTATGATGCAGTTTCATATAGACACCAACTACTTCATACCCTGCTTCTTGTAAAAGCACTGCAGCAACTGTAGAGTCAACCCCTCCACTCATTCCTACCAATATTTTTTCTTTTGTTTTACTCATAAATTACCTTTTTTATTTGCAGTGCAATTTTTTCTTCAACCTTGACAAAAAATGCCTTAGCTATAAGTGTACCTGAGGCTAAGAGGTCTATATTTTCTAAATCTTTTATACTAATTTCTATCTTATCACCTAAAGAGAAGCCTTGTGTTTTAAGTGTAAACAGTGAACAAACCATAGGTACATACCCTTTTGCTTTAGTAGGCTTTGGCATGGGTTCATCTACACTTAAGACTTTCAAAAAGTATTTTTCATTTTCATACATACAGATGACTTTAGCAAAACACTTCTCTTTTTGAACCACAAAACATGTAAGTGCCTCTAAATTCAAAAGTAGAATTTTATTTTTTTTCAACTCTTTTAACGCCAATTCAGTAAGATAAAATGGCTCTAAAATAATTTCATACTCTTCTTCTGTGCTATCTAACTTCTGCATCATTTGACTCAAACGTATTGCTTGTGACTGCTCTTTCACTGATGCAGACTTTCCATTTCTTTATCTAAATCACCTATAAAACGTTGCAGTAGGTACTCCTTAGATGCAAGTAAAAGGTCATCGGGAACTTCTTGACCGATAGAAAAATAACTCATGGGCGTTTGATACAATAACATAAAGTTTAAAAGTGACCCTAAATGTTTTGTTTCATCAAATTTAGAAATAATAACCGAATGAAGATTTAAAAAAGAGAAGTTTTTATAAATATCATCCATATCTTCATATTTTACGGTTGCTGCTAACAGTAAATTTACTTCTATTTTTTTAGCCAAATCTGATTGTACATATTCAATCGTACGAATAAATTTTTGGGTATCGTAAGGTGACATACCTGCTGTATCTACTAAAATAATATCGTACGCTTTTAATTCATTTAACGCCGTATTAAAAGAAGCAAGCGTATCAATAGTAATATGTTCTATTTGCATGATATCGGCATAATGCCCTAGCTGATCAAATGCTCCAATTTTATAATTGTCTAAATTTAAAAAAGCTACTTTATAGGGTTTATCCATCATATACGCATAACGTGCTGCCAATTTTGCAATGGTTGTCGTTTTTCCTACACCTGTAGGTCCTACTAACATGATGATTTTAGACTCTTCAAGGGACTCAGGTATAATTTGAAGTGCTTCATCAATCTCTTCAAGAATATAAGAAACCAATAGTTTTTCATCGGTTAATATACTATTTCCCATTAAAGTTTTCAATGTACTTTCTAACCACTCTGAAGCGATACCTTTTTGCATAAAAAGATTTTTTACTTTTTGTGAAACCGATATTTCTTCATTTTGATGCATCTGCTCTTTCATTTGAGCCAATACTTCTTTAAGCTCTTGAAGTTCCGCAAAAAGTTTTGCCTCTTCACTCTCTTCTTCAACTTCTGGTATCGTTTGTGCCGTTGCTAATGATTCCTTAATATACAGTGCTTTAGGAATAGAGATAGAGACTTCACAACGTAATCTTCCATCTTCATATTTTACCTGTTTGGCAGAGTGTAACTTAATACTTGTTCCATATTTCTTCACTGCCTCTTCATAGGCACTTTTAGGATCATCAGCTACAAATGTTTCTTCAATCATTTTATATTACCTTGTATATATGACAGTGGTATAAGCACTGAATTTCTTGTCATCCATCCATGATGAGGCAGTGTAAGCTCTTTGGTTTTCATCTTTACGTTTTCATAAAAGATAATATCTATATCGAGCGTACGTGGTGCATCTTGAAATGAACGTTTACGTCCAAAAAGACGCTCTACGCGTAACACATAACGTAACAACGCTTTAGGTGTTAAATGTGTTTCTATTACAAGCACCGAATTATAAAAATCTTCTTGCTCTGTGTACCCAAAGGGTGGATTTTTTAAAATAGGTGCAGTCTGAATCACACGAACCATTTTAGCACGATTAAGATAACACCACAAATGTTCAAAACGACGCAACATATCACCCATGTTTCCACCAATACCTAAAAGTGCTTGATAGCCTTTTCTTGCATCACGTCGCATAGGAAAATGTGGGGTATGTATGAGCGTATGTTGTGTATTTAAAACTTTTTTCTTTATCATTTTTCAAGTAAATACTTTATGCTAAAGTACTTTTGCCTTTCCATTTTCCATCGCAACCATATCTTCTATACGTATACCAAACTCATCAGGGATATAAATCCCCGGCTCTATTGTATAGACCATTCCATCTTCAATCACCGTATCTGATTTCTTTGAGATGTAAGGCATTTCGTGAATATCTAGCCCTACCCCATGTCCTGTGCTATGTACATAATATTTTCCATAGCCTGCACGCTCAATAATATCACGTGTCAACGCATCTACTTTTTTGGCTTTCATACCAGAACGTGCTTTACAAATCGCATGGTCATGGGCTTTAAGTACAAGGTCATATGCCTTTTGTATCTTTTTACGTTTATAGCGTTGATGTGTATCAAACATCATGTAACTGTCTGCTTGTACCGTACGGGTTCTGTCAGAGCAGTAACGTTTGTATTTTAAACCCGCATCGACCAATAACAAATCATTTTTTTCTAATGTTTTCTTTGTTGGTGTGGCATGTGGTTTTGCTGCACTCTTCCCAATAGCTACAATGGGGTCAAAACTCAAATCATACGTACCAAAATCACTTAACAGACCTTTTGCCATATAGGTTAAAGCATACTCATCTTTACCAAAGCCCTCTTTACGAAATGCTTTGCCTAAGTGTTTAAATGCTTTTGCTCCCAATTTTGCTGCTTTAGCAAGTGTTTTGAGTTCATCTTCAGATTTAATGAGACGTTTTTTATGTGAAAAATCAAGCTCCGCTTTGAAGCGTACTTTTAAAGAAGAGTGTATCTTTTCAAATCCAAAGATAGACCACTCTTTTGGGTCAAAAATAACTTTTTTGACACGGCTTTTTTTTAACACTTCTACGGCACTTGCATACAAATCACTCGTGATGATGACAGAAGCATTTTTTACGTGTTCTTTTGCATCTAACGTATAACGACTATCGGTAAGAAAAAATGCTTCATTGCCTAAGTATAAATAGAGTGCATTGTCACAACTATAGCCACATTCGTAGTAAATAGCGTTTTCATCTTTAAGTATGTAATTCATAGGAGACCTTCTAAAGGTGAGGAAGATACCCCACCTATATGTAAGAGATAATTATTTTTGTTGTTGTGCTTGAGCTTGTTTCATAGCTGCTACTTCAGCAAGAATTTGTGTCATTCCTACCATTGCTAAATGGTAACCAAATGGACCCATACCAGAAATCTGACCTGCACATACAGGTGCAATAAGTGAAGTGTGTCTAAACTCTTCTCTTTGATAAATATTTGAAAGATGTACTTCTAATGTAGGAATTTGTACCGCTGCAATTGCATCACGAATTGCAATAGAAGTATGCGTATATGCTGCTGGATTAATAATAATACCATCCGCATCCCCCATACACTCTTGTACTCTATCTACAATTTCACCTTCAAGGTTTGATTGAAAAAATTCTATCTCTACTTTATTTTGCTCTGCAAATACTTTCATTTGTGCGTGAATATCTTCTAATTTCATTGGACCATAAATATTTTGTTCTCTATGTCCTAACATGTTTAAGTTTGGACCTTGAATTACTACAATTTTCATACGTTAACCTTCTTAGTTTATATTTAAATATTATTTTAGCGAAATAGCATTAATTTCGGTTGTAATTTTTAGATTCTAGCAGATTAGGCAAATAGAGCATAAAAATAGTGCAAATTAACATATTTTTATAAAAATAAAATTTTGGTATCATTACACATTATAATTTTGAGGAAAAAACCCATGAAAATACTCATCGCTGACTATATATACATAGAAAATAGCTATCAAATCAATAAGGCTATTGCTTTTAACAACACCATTCAAGCCATTGATACAAAAGAGGCATTGATAGAAAAATACCCTGATGCAAGTATTGAAATATGTGCACCGCACTCTGTGATTTATCCAGGCTTTATCAATACCCATGTGCATTTAGAATTTTCTGCAAATAAAACTTCACTGAAATATGGTTCTTTTATGCCATGGCTTGATAGTGTGATTGAGCATAGAGAAGACCTTGTAGGCTGTTGTGACAATGTAAAGATGATGTCAGCTTGCCAAGAGATGCTACATTCTGGTATCACAACTTTTGGTGCAATTTCAAGTTTTGGAAACGAACTAGAAGTGTGTGAAAAAACCCCTCAACGTGTGGTTTTTTACAATGAGCTTATTGGCTCCAATGCAATGTATGCCGATATGCTTTATGGTGATTTTATGGAGCGTGTAAAAGCTTCAATGGCGTGCAATAAAGAGAGCCTAATTACTGCAGGTATTGCCATACATTCTCCATACTCTGTGCATCCTATTATTTTGCAAAAAGCTGTCAATGTTGCAAAAGAGCACCAGCTTCCACTTTCGGCACATTTTTTAGAATCTCAAGCAGAAAGAGAATGGTTAGAAGAAGGACAAGGCGAACTTAAAGGATTTTTTCAAAAATTTTTCAATACCCAAACACCTGTAACAAACATAGAAGAATTTATGCATGCCTTTGACAGCTATCCTACGCACTTTACACACTGTACACAAGCCACTACAGAGGAGTTAAGCTATCTTGCCCAAAAAGGGCATAGTGTGGCTCACTGTCCACGTTCTAACCGCTACTTAGGGGTGGGTCGTTTACCCATAGAAACTTTAAAATCATTAGCGTTAAAATACTCTCTTGCTACAGATGGTTTAAGCTCAAATGACTCGCTGAGTATTTTAGATGAACTCAGAGCGGGTCTTATGTTACACCACCAAGCACCTATTCAACTTTTGGCAAAAAAGTTTATGCAAAGCATTACCTCTGATGCAGCAGATATTTTAGGGCTTGCGTGTGGTCGAATAGAAGTAGGTAAATTGGCTGATTTTGCTGTGATTACGCTAAATGAAGCACCTAAACGTGAAGAGGAGATAGCTTTATGGAGTATTTTACATACAAAAGAAGTGTCAAAACTATATATTAATGGAGAAAAACATGTTTAAAGCAATAGGAAATAGTATCAAATGGATAGGTCAACACTTCAAAGGGATGCTTTTTTTACTCATAGCATTTGTTGTACTTATGCCAAAGTCATCCACACAAAGTGCCAATGTAAACCTACAAGAGATTCAACTTTTTGGTGCCATTATGAATGCCGATAAGATACTAAAAGAGATAGAAGAAGCAAAAAACAATGATGCCATTAAGGGGGTACTGCTTAATGTAAATTCTCCCGGTGGTGCTGTGGCTCCTTCTATTGAAATTGCTTATGCAATTCAGGCATTGAGTAAGAAAAAACCAGTCGTTGCCTATGCCTCAGGTATTATGGCAAGTGGAAGTTACTATGCATCTATTTATGCTCATAAAATCATAGCAAATCCGGGTGCTATTGTAGGTTCCATTGGAGTGATAATGCAAAGTGCCGATATATCACAATTGATGCATACCATAGGGGTAAAAACACAGACAGTGAAGCAAGGAACCTACAAAGAAGCAGGAACACCTACACGACAATGGACAAAAGAAGAGAGAGCAGAATTAGAACAATTGACCAAAGACAATTATGAACTTTTTGTTCAAAATGTAGCAGAGGCGAGAGATCTTAAAGTAGCCGACCACAAAGCCTACGCAGATGCACATATCTTTTCAGCCAAACGTGCCAAAAATGTAGGACTCATTGACCAAGTAGCCGTCATGTCTCAAGCAAAAGAAGAGACTATAAAACTTTCAAAGGTAAGCCACGCGGTATGGAAAGAAAAAGATAAACTGGAAAGTTTTTTAGAAAGAGTGAGCACTACAAGTATGATTCAAATACAACATTACCTTTTTGGATTAAATGCATCACTTTAAATAGACTTTCTTATGTTTACTATATATATGATAGGTTGACTGTACTTTTCTTTTTAAAATAGTTACTTCTAAAGTATTTAAATCTAGATATTTTACTTTTAATGTATTAGAGTGTTTTATCTGTTTTAAGGTGTCTTTATTGTGTTTTGGTACAAAGTAAAGAACAAACTTCTTTTCATGAGGTAGAGGAAGATGGGCAATATTTGTGTCAATTCTATAAAAAGGTAATAAAATATTTTTGGTTTTAAACTCCCAATTCTTTTGAATATATTTACCATTAGCAATAGCAGATACCTTGACATGGTAGGTTTGATTATATTTTAAACGTTCTAGAGGCATAAATGCAAATTGAAGTGTATTTAAACGATGATTCGTATCATTTTTATGTGTTAATATTTTATATTTTTTTATCTCTTTAAAATTTTCATCAAATAGCTTAAAAGATTTTAATTGTATCTTTTGATAGTATGCAGGATTAAATTGAATAGAAATAGGATACCCACTTACTAAAGAACCTGGAAGAGGATGAGGATGCTCTGTATAGAATACAGGGGAAATATCTTTAGCATGATTATAAGGATAAAGAACTATAGGATGATTTTTCTTATTTAATTTTTTCTCTTTCTCAAAATATAATTTTTTTGGTATCAATTTATTTTTATTTTTACAAATATTCTTTATATAAAAAAACCCATTTTTTTTATTATGAGGTTGTTTACATAATAAACGTAGGCTACTACTGCCTAGATCATAAACAAAAGCAGAGTGTATCTTTTTATCTTTATATGCAGTATCGTGCCCTATTCCAATTTCATTTTTTGAAAAATCTAAAAAAACAAATCGATGATAGATAGCGGAGAAGAGTGTGTCTATTGATTCATGAGCATTTTTTGTATTAATAGATATGTTTTCCATAATATCTTTAGATGCATATCCGTAGTTAATTGCTCTTAATGAGGGTGTTCTCTTATGTTTACTCTGTTCATAGTGACTATTGGTTTGATATTTAATTAAATATTTAGCGTGTTTTTTAGCTGATTGTTTTAGTTGATTTTGTATTTTAAATGGAATTAATCCACTTTTCTGACGTAGAGTATTTAAGTATGTAAGTTCATTTGAATAAAGAGTAAGAGTAAGAAAAAAGAAAAGATATATTAGATGCATAAAAGAAAAAGAAAGAATAAAAATTTACAAAAGCCAAAAGGCTTTTGTAAAGAAGTTTTATTTCATTGCAGCAATGTAGTCTGCAACTGCTTTAATTGCAGCGTCATCAAGTGCAGCCACTTGACCTTTCATAAGTCCACCCATA
>Ga0256826_1002436_pt1 | contig 11355 bp, 8 predicted proteins | sample CV79metaG_FD_185975 | JGI IMG/M metagenome (GOLD analysis project Ga0256826, IMG submission 185975) | Hydrothermal vent microbial communities from East Pacific Rise, Pacific Ocean - CV79 | ecosystem: Environmental > Aquatic > Marine > Hydrothermal vents | place: Pacific Ocean: East Pacific Rise... | reverse complement strand
CTGTTTCAGTATTTTGTGCTGTTGGTGGGGTTCAACCACAATCAGAAACAGTTTGGAGACAAAGAAACCGTTATGGTGTACCTTCAATTGTTTTTGTAAACAAGTATGACAGAACAGGTGCTGACTTTTATGAAGTTGAGAGACAAATTAAAGAGAGACTAAAAGGTAACCCCGTTCCTATTCAACTTCCAATTGGTGCTGAAGAAAATTTCCAAGGTGTTGTGGATCTTGTTAAGATGAAAGCCATCGTTTGGGATACGGACGCAGCTATGGGTTCTAACTACCATGTAGAAGAGATTTCAGAAGAGATGAGTGAAATTGCTGAAGAGTACCGTGAGAAAATGATTGAGAGCATCGCTGAAGTTGATGGTCAAGAAGAACTTATGGAAAAATTCTTAGAAGGTGAAGAGATTTCTGAAGAAGAAATCAAAGCTGGAATTAAAGCAGCAACCATTGGAATGCACATTGTTCCAATGACCGTTGGTACAGCCTTTAAAAACAAAGGTGTTCAGACGCTACTTGACGCTGTTGTTGATTACCTTCCCTCTCCAGTTGAATCAGCTGCCATCAAAGGTACGATGATGGACGATGAAGAGAAAGAAGTGATTGTTGAATCTACTGATGATGGTGCATTTGCATCATTGGCATTTAAGATTATGACAGATCCATTTGTTGGTCAGTTGACATTTATCCGTGTTTACCGTGGTTCATTAAGTTCAGGTTCATACGTTCATAACTCAACAAAAGACAAAAAAGAGCGTGTTGGTAGAATTATGAAAATGCATGCTATCAAAAGAGAAGAAGTTTCTGAAATTTATGCAGGTGAAATTGGTGCTGTTGTTGGTCTTAAATCTACAACTACTGGTGATACACTTTGTGACGCTTCGGATAAAGTTGTTCTTGAAAGAATGGATTTCCCAGATCCAGTTATTTCTGTTGCTGTTGAGCCAAAAACAAAAGCTGACCAAGAAAAAATGGGTGTTGCACTTTCTAAACTTGCTGCAGAGGATCCATCTTTCCGTGTTTCTACTGATGAAGAATCTGGTCAAACTATTATTTCAGGAATGGGTGAACTTCACCTTGAAATTCTTGTAGATAGAATGAAAAGAGAATTTAATGTAGAAGCTGAAGTTGGGGCTCCACAGGTTTCTTACCGTGAAACAATTCGTGAGTCTGTTAAGAAAGAGTACAAGTATGCTAAACAGTCTGGTGGACGTGGACAATTTGGTCATGTTTACTTACACATCGAGCCACAAGATGCTGGTTTTGGTTATGAGTTTGTTGATGCTGTTAAAGGTGGGGTTATTCCAAAAGAATTTATTCAGCCAATTAACAAAGGTATTCAAGAATCAATGGCTAGAGGTATTCAAGCTGGTTATCCAGTTGAAGATATTAAAGTTACTGTTTATGATGGTTCTTACCATGATGTCGATTCATCTGAAATGGCATTTAAACTTGCTGCTTCAATGGGTTTCAGAGAGGGTTGTAGAGAAGCGAAACCAGTTATCTTAGAGCCAATGATGAAAGTTGAAGTTGAAACTCCTGAAGATTACATGGGTGACGTTATTGGAGATATCTCTAAAAGACGTGGACTTGTACGTGGAATGGGAGACAGAGCAGGATCTAAGATTGTTGATGCATTTGTACCACTTTCTGAAATGTTCGGTTATTCAACAGACCTTCGTTCAATGAGTCAAGGTCGTGCTACATACGCGATGGAATTTGATCATTATGATGAAGTACCTGCCAATGTTGCTAAAGAAATTATTGAGAAACGTAACTAGGTTTATCAAAACAATGTCTTTTAGATACTCTTGAAAAATTCAAGGGTATCTTTACTCTCCTCCCCCCTTCTATTCTTCTCTTTTTATTTTCAAATTTTTCTTTATGGATATATTATTTTTATTTAAAATAAAATTTAATTAATTATTTTAAATAAAAATTAAGATATAATAATCTTTAAACTATTTATTAAAATATTATTTAAAAAAAAATTAAAATTAAGATAAAACATTAATTAACAATGCTAGAATATTTTAATAATATTATTAAACCATTTTTAATATAGATGGTCAAAAGGAGATAAAATGACGCTTATGAAGAATTTAAAGTTAACCAGTGTGGTTTTAGGACTGTTTTTACTCAATAGTTCTCTTTTCGGACAAGTGCCTTATGAGAAGGTTACACTTTCTGTCACTCAAAGTAAAGTTCTAAAACAAAATAAAAGTTATAAAACAGGAACTTCTACTGTATCATTAGGTGACTATATTTGGTTTGATTATAATCAAAATGGTATTCAAGATTTAGGGGAACAGGGACTTTATAATATTACTGTATCTTTGTATAACAGTGCAGATTGTTCAGGTCAGGTTATTGCAGAGACAAAGAGTTCAGATATTGGATATTATCAGTTTGAGAATATTTCACTTTCAACCGATAAATATTGTATTGCTATTGAATATCCTTCCTATTGGACAAAAACAGTTGATAATAAAGGCAGTGATGCTTTTGATTCAGAATTGACTTTAGGCTCTAGTACCCTAGGAAAAATAGAAAATATTCTTCTTAGTTCCAATCAAAGTTTAGATGCAGGATTACATCATAGCGATAAACAATGTCAAACTCCAAAACTGGAAGTGGGACTACTTGGAACGTATGATAAAACACAAACTTGGTCAAAAAGAGTAATGCTTGATGTAAAATTCAACAACTTGGTTGCCAGTGGTTTTTGTCATGAATATCATGATGGAGGACCAGCGACTGGAGAGAAATACAGTGTTCATCTAAAAGATAGACGAGGATTCACTGCCCAACAGCGAGATTTTCTTTCACGTACCTTTGGTTTTATGAGTGATGAAGAGGTAAAAAACTTACTTGTAGAAACATTTGATAAACATGAGAAACATTATTGGTTTAATCTGCTTTCAGTTACCTTCGTTTGGTATTACTCTGATTGGAAACAAGATTTTTCGACTTTAGAAGAGTTTGTGGATACCCGTTCCCAGTTTTCAGTATTAACAGCCAGTGAAAAAGAACATTTAAAAGAGATAGCAAAAATTATTTTGAATAAGATAGAAGGGATTAATGGAGCTAAGCAATATCCCTCTATGACAGTTTACTATTTGTGGAATGAAGATAATGATGCTCATCAAGATATTATTGTTCCTCAGACTTCATTGGTTCCAGATAGAGAAGCTTGTACTCAAAAACCTGAAACATTTATGAAAGCAAAACTTGGTGATTATGTTTGGTTGGACAGCAATCATAATGGACAGCAGGATTCAGGAGAATCAGGGCTAAGTGGTATTGATGTGCAGTTATTTGACACTGAAAATAAGAGCATTGCTTCAATCCATACAGATGCTTCTGGACATTATCAGTTTTCTAATTTACTTTACGGTAATTATTATCTAAAGTTTTCTGTACCAAATGGATACACGGTCTCTCCTAAAGATAAGGGCATTGGTGTTTCTGATTCTGATGCAAATGTTAATGGTAGAACAGATATTTTTAATCTTGAAAGTGTTGAAAATCAAAGTTTTGATATGGGACTTTATCCTACACCTATTACTTTGGGTAATCGTGTTTGGGAAGATGTGAATAAGAATGGTTTGCAAGATAATAGTGAAAAGAATAACAATATTCCAAATGTAAAAGTCAAGCTTTTTAGTCAAAATGGTCAATTCCTCTTTTCTACACTAACAAATGCAAGAGGAGAGTATCAATTTGAAAATTTACTTGCAGGTAAGTATTTTATTCAATTTGAAATTCCTGAAAACTATAAAGTGACTTCGCTTAATACAGGAAGTAATGACAGTATTGATTCTGATGCTAATACAGCAGGAAAAACAGAGCTTTTTACTTTGGTTGCAGGGCTAGATAATCGTTCGATTGATATGGGACTTTATCAAAAAACAGCCAAGGTTGGTGACCGTGTTTGGTACGATAGCAATAAAAATGCTGTCCAAGATACGGGTGAAAATGGTGTTGCTGATGTAGAAGTGAAACTCTATCGTGTTGGAGAGAGTACAGCTGTTGCAAGGACTAAAACTTCATCTACAGGAATTTATATTTTTGATGATGTTCTTCCTGATGAATATTATATTGTTTTTACAGTACCTGCTGGATATACCATTACCAAAGCTCATAAAATAAATGACAATAAAAAAGATTCTGATGCCAATGAAGAGGGTAGAACAGATAATTTTATTTTAGAAAGTGGTACAGAAAATAGTAGTATAGATATGGGTGTTTACCAGAATGTGGTTAGTATTGGGGACAGAGTATGGTTGGATACAAACCATAATGGTCTGCAAGATGTTGGAGAGTCAGGCATTAGAGACATTAATGTTACAGTGCATAGTGCAACAAGTGATTTTAAAAAATCAATGTTGACCGATGAAAATGGTAATTATATTTTTAGCCATCTCTCTGCTGGAGAGTATAGTTTAGAGTTTAGTGATATCCCTTATGGTTATCTGCTTACAGAACAAAACATTAATAATAATGCAGAAGATGCAAGAGATTCAGATGTTTTTGTTAATGCAGACAAAAAGAGTGTAACAGAAGTAACGCTCTTAACCCCAAGTGAAAATGATTTAAGTTGGGACATGGGTATTTATAAAACCGTTTGTCTTCCTGGAAAATCTGTATTGGGTAATTTAGTTTGGAATGACTTTAATAAAAATGGTATTCAAGATATTGGAGAAAGGGGTGTTTTCAATGTAAAGGTGACACTTTATAATAATGATACAGATGAGAATATTAGTAGTACAGTAACCGATAAAAATGGTCTTTATGAGTTTGCACATATTAATCCATCTTTTAATTATTATGTTCAGTTTAGAGTTCCATCAGGCTATAAAGTCAGTCCTCAAGACCAAGATGAAGAGAGTATTGATTCTGATGCTGACTCAACAGGGCGAACAGATGTTGTTTCTTTAGTTGCTGATACAATTTATTCCAATCTTGACATGGGTATTTATCATGAAGGTTCAACCATTGGTGATAGAGTTTGGTTTGATGAAAAAGATGGTTTGAGTAATGGTATTCAAGATGAAGGAGAGCAGGGTGTTTTTGATGTTAAAGTCACACTTTATAATGCAAATAATAAAGAGATAAACAGTACACGAACCAATGCAAGTGGAGCGTACCATTTTACCAATCTTTCAAAAGGGAACTATAGTGTTCAGTTTAGTGAATTACCTGAGGGATATATTTTTACGGTTCAAGATCAAGGTGCAGATGAAGAGCGTGATTCTGATGTAAAAATTGATGGTAAGAGTTTCGTATTTTCAGTCAATGGTTCACAAAATATTACTCATTTAGATGCAGGAATCAAAAAATCTCGTAAAGGAATTAGTGCTGGTGATTTAAAAAGAGGTATAACAGGAAAAACGGTAACCATTGATGTGTTAGCCAATGATGTTTCGGGTAGTTTTAACTTTGATCCAACAACAGTAAAAATCACTTCGACACCAGAGGGTGGGATATTGAGTGATAATGGTAAGAAATTAATTGTGCCAACCGAGGGTGTATGGAGTGTTAATCCTACGATAGGTGAAATTACCTTTACTCCAAATGAAGGCTATATTGGTGACCCTACATCAATCACTTATTCTGTCAAAGATACACAAGGAAATGAGACAAATTCTGATGTCAAAATTGATTATCCTCCTGTAGCCAAGGATGATTTAGTGAATGCCGAAGTGGGCAAAGAGGTAGTGGTTTATGTACTGGATAACGATACAAATACATCAAGCCCTTTAGATAAAACAACAATTAGAATCATTAATCCATCCAATGATGATGCTGTAGAAATTTTGTCTGTGACAGGAGAAGGGACATGGAGTACCAATACAGATGGTTCTATTCACTTTCTTCCAGACAATGGATTTATAGATAACCCTACAGCCATTGAATATATCGTTCAAGAGGAGTTAGGAGATGTAAGTAACAGGGCGAGTGTGACCATTATTTATCCTGATGCTGTAGACGATACCTTTATTGTGCCTCCTGAACATAGTGCTGAGATTGTTGTTGATGTGAGCGAAAATGATAGCAACAATACAAATTCTTCAGAGCTAACGATTGGATGTAGTCAAACAGGAGTACGTATCTTAACGGTTCAAGGTGAAGGTATTTGGCAAGTCAATGCTGAGGGTTCTATTACGTTTGTTACTGAAAATGGATTTATTGCTGAACCTACAGATATTCAATATACCGTTGGACTTTTATCTGGAGGTCGTTCAAATTGTGCTACGGTTGATATTCGATATGCCTTATTGGCAGTCAATGATAGAAATATTATAAATGTTGGGGCTGTAACATTAATTGATGTTTTAAACAATGACTTGGGTAATATTAATGCCTCTACATTGGTTCTTGTGATTCCTGAAAATGCACCCAATGGCACAACCCTAGAAGATAATGGGCATACTTTACGTGTACCGACAGAAGGTGTTTGGAGTGTTCTCCCTAACAACATAGTCTCATTTACATCTGTAGAAGGATTTATTGGAGTGCCTACTCCAATCAATTATCATGTAGAAAACAGTGATGGTGTTCAAAGCAATATAGCCAGTATTACATTGGTTGATGGAGCTGTTTCTGGAATTGCTATAATCGCCAATGATGATATTGGACAAGCCCATGGCAATGCAGACCCTATAGTTATAGATGTATTGGCAAACGATATAGGTGATTCAAATGGTTCTACTGTTTTGCTTGTCGATGATAATGGAGATTTAGTAGAACGTATTGTTCTTGATGGTGAAGGAGTATGGACTGTTGATGATGCTAATAGGGTTGTATTTACTCCTGTCATTCCTTTTATTGGAACGCCAACAAGTAGAAGATATGTTGTTCGTGATGCTTCTGGAATTTTAAGTAATCAAGCAAATATTTCTTTTCAAGGAAAGTGTGTCTGTAAAGCTTATGAATCAAGTATACCTGTTATGAATAGTATGTCAGAATTAATTATGTTTCTATTGACGCTATTTGTAGCGATGTTTTATTTACGAGAAAATGAAGCATTAAGAACATTATAAAACAAAAATAGTTAAAATATAATATATATTCAAAGGACAAATATGAAAAATTTTAAATTCGCATTATTTACATTATCGCTATTAGGAAATATGAGTTATGCAGGTGGAGAATTTACACCTGTATCTACTTATGAAGAAGAAGATGTTGCTGTAGCCGAGACTCCTGTAGAACCAGTTGCACCAATTATTGTAAAAGAAGCAGTTGTTGAGGCTCCTCCACCTCCTGTAGTTGTAAAAAATATTTATGCCAATGGCTTTTATGCTGGTTTGGGTATTGCTACAGCTCGATACAATCCTGATTGTAACTGTCCGAATAGTTCTGGAGTGGATAAAACAGTTGGTGTAGTAGGAAGAATAGGGTACGATTTTAACAAATATATTGGATTAGAAGCACGTGGGATTAGAACCAATTGGAAAGCAGATGGTGGAAAAGTGAAACATGTAGGTATTTTTGTGAAACCAATGCTTCCTGTAAGTGATAAGACCAATATTTATGGTTTGGTTGGTGTGGCTAAAACAACAACCGAGAGTGCTTTACGACGTACAGATGCAGAATCTTTAGCTTTAGGTGCAGGTATAGAGTTTGATTTAAGTCATGATACAGCCAAAGATGGACGTTATAACCGTACTTTTGATGGTCAAGGAGATCAAGAGAAAGGTTTAGGTGTCTTTGCTGACTATGAAAGAATGGTTGTAAAATCAGGTGCACCTGATTTAGATGCTATTTCGGTTGGTTTAACCTATGATTTCTAAGAATCTAAAAACTTTTTAAGTGATTTTTTTGCTTTATGGTTTAATTGATACTCAATATGCTCCAAATACCAAAGGAGCTGTTTGGGTGTAATTTGACGTTTCCTTGCTTCTTTTTTCAAGATATATTGAGGTATTTTTATATGAGAAAGCGTAAACTTTTTAGCAAGTTGTTCTATACTCTTTTTATGACAGTTGAAGCAAAGTCTTGCAAAAACAAAAGGTAATTTTGTTTTATCATACCAAGCTGTTGCCAAATCAATTCCTTTTCCTCCCTCTAAATAATACTTTAAAGCCTTATCCCCAATAATCACTTCTCCTTTAAGTTGTAATACTTTTGCCAAGTGATTTGATGTTGCTGATTCATTATCTCCTTTATCTTCACCTTGAATAACAAAAACAGAATAGACAGCCTTATTCGCAATGATACCTAAATTGGTACATTTGTATTTTCGAGATTCAATACTAGAGATAAACCCTGCATTAATATGACGTTTTGCTAAGGCTTTATTAATTTGACTGGGAACATTTTTTCGATAATTAAGTGCCATTTTAGTTCCAGAATGACGAATATAACGTTTCATAAAAACTTGAAAAGGAAGAAGATTAAGGTAGCTAATTGAGCCAAATATCATAGTTACAGCCTTGAACGAAAAAATTAAGCATGATTATATCAAACAACTTTTATAATCAAAACAATTTAGAGAAAAAGGTATTTTAAATGATTAGAGTTGAATTTTTAGGTCCTATTGGAGAGGAGTCCTTAGAGTTAGAAGCAAATACTCTTCAGGATATTGCGATACAGTTACGAGAGATAGATACCATTAGTACATGGTTGGATAAATGTGCTGTTGCCGTTAATGATGAAATGACCAATGATTTGTCAAGAGTATTAAACGATGGTGATAAAGTCTCAATCTTACCCCCTGTTTGTGGAGGTTAAGATGGAGTTACATCATGGTCCACTGGATGTCAAAACTATTTTTGGAAAATGGCTAGATGAAGAGAGTGAATTTAATTATGGGGCATATATTCCTTTTATAGGAACCATTCGTGCCGAAAACAATATAGAAGCATTAAGTTTTGATATCTATGAACCTGTTTTAAAACAATGGTTTAACGATTGGGTGAATAAAGCTGAAAAATTGGGAGCCAAAGTAAAAATGGCACATGCTATTGGAGATGTTCCTGTACATACCTCTTCTTATGTTTCAGCTGTTTTCTCTCCTAAGCGTAGGGTGGCTTTGGAGTTGATAGATGAATTTGTAGAAGATTTTAAAGCCAATGCTCCAATTTGGAAATATGATGTAATTAATGGAAAACGAATTTATGCAGAAGATAGAAGCACACCAATGGGTGGAAGTGGTCTTCTCGCGTAGGGGTAGACCGATGTGTCTACCCTTTTTATAAAGAAAAAAAGGGAAAAACGAAATGGCATTTATGCACTTCGATGAATCAATAAAAATTATAGAAAACATAGAGATTAAAAATTATAAAATTTGTAAAAAATATTTAACAGATTGCCTAGGGTATGTGTTGGCAGAAGATATAGTGACAGACCATAACTCACCAGCTTTTCCTACCTCTGCTATGGATGGTTATGCTATAAAGCATGAAGACTTAGCATTAGGACGTTTAAGAGTATCAAGTATTAATCCAGCAGGTGCTGATTTAAAAAATGAAGTCATTGGTGGAGAGTGTATTAAAACATTTACTGGTTCATTAATGCCTCATGGTGCAGATACTTTAATTCCTATTGAAAATGTTAGAGTCGAGGGGAATGAAATTGTTATTAATGAAGAAGTACCTTTTGGATTTTCAGTTAGAGCCATTGGTGAAAATTATGAAAAAGGACAAACTTTAATAAAAAAAGGAACTAAAATAGATTTTTCTCAAATTGGAGTTATGGCAAGCTTAAATATTGTTTCACCCTTAATCTATGAGAAACCACGAGTTGCTATTTTATCTACGGGTTCAGAGCTTCTTGAGTTGGGAGATACACAAACTTCAGATGCTCAAATACGAAGTTCAAACAATTATATATTAGAAGCCATGATAAAAAAATATGATGGAGAAGCAGTACAGCTTGGTTGTATTGCAGATGATAAAGAGAATATTTTAAGACATGTTAAAAATGCTTTACTTCAAAGTGATATTGTAGTTACTACAGGTGGTGTGAGTGTTGGTGATTTTGATTTTGTAAAAGATGTGATTGTTGAATTAGGATGTGAAGTACTCTTTAAAGGTGTTCGTGTTAAACCTGGGCAACATATTATGGTGGCTCAAAAAGAGGACAAATTTATCGTAGCACTTCCTGGTTTTGCTTACTCTTCAACGGTAACAGCTCTTCTATATTTGGTTCCACTCATTGCTAAATTACAAAAAGGTAAATGTTCATTGCGTATTGTAGACGCAATACTTCAAGATACTTTTAATAAACGTATTAAGAAAGCCGAATTTACAGCCTGTAATTATGTATTAGAAAATGGTCAATATTTTGTAAACTTTAATGGTAAAAAGTCTGGTTCTTCTGCAATTTTAACCAATATGCTTAACGCTACAGCTCTCTTTGTGACTTCAGAGGATGATATATCGAAAAAGAGTGGAGATAAGGTCAAAATTCTTCTTATCGATTAAGTTTTTCATTCTCTATATTGGCACGATTTCTTAAGAAAAGTGCCAATTGAGCAGCCGTTTTACAACCTTTATTAATTGCCTCATTCAATACTTTTTTATTGCTCTTTATATTCATACTATATCCCTTTCATATTAAAATATTTCATATTATAGTTAAAAAAATTTTTTTAAGGCAAAAATATGTCAAATTGTCATATAATTTGACATATTGTGAAAATTATGAAGGATTTTAAAATGTATGATTTAAGAATTGTGATAAGTAAATTAAAAGAGATACTCTCTGTAGACAATACCAATAAAAAAGTATTCGATAAAGATGTGGCTGATGCATTAGCAATCCCTCAAACAACATTTGCAACAATGAAAAAAAGAAATTCAATACCATTTAAAGAGATTATGGAGTTTTGTGCCAATAAGCGATTGAGTATTAATTGGTTGTTTTTTGATCAAGCAATAGAGATGCTAGAAGAAGAGACAGAAAAATATTTTCAAGTACATTATTTCACGGATGTTCGAGCCAGTGCAGGTGGGGGTGCATTTACTTTTGATGAAAATTATGAAGTTTTGTCTGTGGATAAAAGGATTATGAGTAACATTGTACCCTCACAAAGCGACCAAATTGAAGCAATTAATGTAGATGGTGAATCAATGGAACCAACATTACAGGATGGCTCAATTGTTTTTATAGATAGAACACAAAACAATATTAATAAAGATGGCATTTATATTGCCTCTACAACAGCAGGACTTTTTATTAAACGTATTCGACAGAGAGTAGATGGAATGATTGAGTTAATTTCAGATAATAAAGCGTATAGTCCAGAAATCTTATCATCAGAAGAGGTTACTATTATTGGACGAGTTGTTGGAAATATTGAACGTTTGTAGTAACTCTTGTGTATAATTTCCTAAGAACAAT
>Ga0256826_1002435_pt1 | contig 11357 bp, 12 predicted proteins | sample CV79metaG_FD_185975 | JGI IMG/M metagenome (GOLD analysis project Ga0256826, IMG submission 185975) | Hydrothermal vent microbial communities from East Pacific Rise, Pacific Ocean - CV79 | ecosystem: Environmental > Aquatic > Marine > Hydrothermal vents | place: Pacific Ocean: East Pacific Rise... | reverse complement strand
GTTTTAAAAAGACCTTTCTCCTGTGCGATGAAAGCTAGCATAGATGTAAATGATTTATGTGCCGACATAATATGGTGTTTTGTTTCGGGTGTAGTTCCATTCCAGTAATCTTCTGCTAGAATTTCACCATTTTTGTTCATCACAACATAGCTATCGATACTAGCACGGTCACGCATCACATCGTAGAGAGTTATCTTCTTGCCAGGTATAACATCATCGACTAGTATCGTTGAGATATCAAGACCACCCTTGAGTATCAATGGCATAGGCTCACCATGCTTTACAACTGCATAGTAATGAAAGAGATGTGCATCGGCAACCGTAAATTGCAAAAATTGTCCCTCTTCCCAATTAGCTACACCCGTACCATACCTATTTAGTCTCTTTTCCATTTCAAGGTTTGGTGTGTGATATGTTACACCTGTTGAGTCTGTAGATGCTAAAGCTAAGCTACCCACTAAAGCCGTACTAGTTATAGCTAAATTAATAAGTTTCATTTTTTTATCCTTTGTGTATATTTTATGTATTGTGTTTACGTTACTTTAACGCATCAAGTATGGCAGGAATGATTTGAAAAAAAGCTAGATTTATCATCCTTGGTGTTTCTGTTTGTGGATAACCACCATTCATTGCAATCACCACGCCACTACTTTTTTCCATCGCCAGTATTTGTCCATGAATACCCACCATTACTAAGATTTTATGTCCTTGAATATTAAGAACACGATATTGATCTTTGTACCATCCATTAGGTGATATGGCAGCCTCCTTATATTTCTTCCAGGCTGAGCGTACTTCCTTATTACCTTTCCAGAGTGCATCCAGAAAGTTTTTAGGAATAATCTGTGTGCCAAGGTAATTTTTGCCATTATTTAATATAAGTTGACCAATTCTCGCTAGATCGCGAGTAGTCATATTCAAACCACCTGAAGCAACCACAAAACCATCTGGATCCGCCATCCAGTAAGCATCATTTTCAGCACCAACTTGCTGCCATATTTTTTCTTCAAGGTAGTCTGAAAGTTTTTTTTCTGTCACTTTTTCGACAATCATACCAAGTAATTCTGTGTTTGGATCCTGATATTGATATGCCTCGCCAGTTGGATATTTACGATTTTTAATCAGTACCAGATAATCCTTTACACCATGTAAACCCGAGTCATTTTTACCATTCCACTCTTGAGATAGTGTAAAATTGGGATCCCATGACTTGTGCTTAGGGGTAGGTATATCAAGCCCACTACGCATATCTGCCACTTCTTGTATAGTTGAACCTTCAAATGCTGTTCCTTTGAATTGGGGCAGATAGTATTCAACCTTTTTAGACATATCCAGTTTGCCTTCACTCACCGCAATACTAGCAAGAGCTGAAGTAAATGATTTTGAGATTGACATATCTAAATGAGTCGAGTTTTGATTCATCCCATTAAAAAAGTGCTGATGAACTAACTGTCCATCTTTGAGAACAACCATTGTGTGGTTTTTCAATCGATCTCGCAATAAGACAATAAGGTCATGCTCACCATCAGCATCCAGACCTTTTAATTTGGAAAGATCCAGTGATTTTGTCCTAGACCACTGCTGGGGTTTGACATAAGGTATCTTAGAATCTGTACTTTTGTGACTAATCTGGTAATACCGCGTGAATTTATATGCACTAGGGAGGCTTACCGCTGAGTACTCCGCCTGATCCCATGCAGATTGGCTTACTCCAAACTCCTCTGCCTGTTTTACAAACTTTTCATTAACTGGATGGTAGCTTGCCGCCATTGCAGACATAGAGAGCATAAAATATCCCATCACAGCAAAAAGTATAAAATAAATCAGTTTTTTAATTTCCATGTATTTTCGCTCCTGAGATTAAGTATACAACAAATTTAATATTAAAATATTATATACTGAAATAGACCGCAAATAAAGGGCAAGTAACAAAAAATATTTTTTACTACTTGCCGTTTTTTATTTGTAATATATTTGATACAATAGCGCCTCAAAGGATGATAATTGGTTTTTAGTAGCTATATAAAAAAGTGCAGATTACAACTTGGATTTACACAGACCCAACTTGTATCTGAACTCTTTAAATTTGATCAAATATTTAATGGTTTAGATTCAAACGCCATTGGTAGATGGGAGAGAGCTTTTGCCAAACCACCCCTTTTTAAACAAGTAAAAATTTTAGAATATTTCTTTGAAAAATTTGATTACTATTTTCCATTCTTAGATATGGAGAATGTAAAAATCATAGAGCAGCAGTTCTCTACAGAAGGTATTGAAAAGCTTTTAGGTACACACAAACAGACTGTTATGAATTTTCCTACTATGCGCTCAGATAAGAATAACTTTAGTATAAAACTATCCAATGATTCTTATCATCTAGACATAGCCATAGCAACAGCCATTAATATATGTGATGATTTATATGGAGCAGGTAGATATTATGATGAAAAAACTCTTAAAGAGTTCTCTTTATCACCAAGAACACTTTTTATCATTTGTGAATATAAAGAGCAGTATTTTGGTCACTCCTTCTTTGTATGTTTAAAAACAGATATTTATAATAAAATTTTAAATTTCCAAATGGATTATCAAGATATAAGTGTATCTGATCTTGCAGTGGATGACGAAAATGGATCATATATGTCCATTGGCTTATTTGCAATGAATAAAAAAGCATTATCTTTGCTATTTATAAGATTTTATGCATATTTAATTATGAATCAAAAACAGATCTCTTACATAGGAACTCTTATTTCAGTAGATGATGCAATTGAAATAGCAACAAATTTTGGACTAAAAAAAGGAGCTACAAATAAAGACTTATCAGTCTATAATGGCTCTATTAAAGATGTACTTTTAACAGAGCAAATTATAAAAATACTATTTGCCCCTAGTTCTGTTCCTGAGGGTTAGTAAGGATCTCTGCTTTTACCAACTCTTTTAAAGAGTTTCGAATATTTTTACGCATCTCGACTAACTCAGGGTAGTTATAAAAAAAATTGATTTTCTGCTCTGCTATTGTAGTGTATGTACCTTTTTTTGCAAAAACAAAATATGCAAAGGACTCTGCAATATCTTCAACAGCATTTGTTGCTGCATAGTCTCGTACAAATTCACTACTATGTGAATCATAATAATCATAATAATTTTCTGCATTAGGCTTTTTTCTTAACAACTCTTTCCAAAACTTTTGTACAAATTGATTTAAGTATGAGTTTTCCTCTGTGCATCCTTCAGAAATAGTGTCATATGTTGTACAGTTTTCAGGAGAAATATTTTCATTTACTTGAGTATAATTAAGTGTTAAGATGTGAGCATACTCATGTATAAGTGTAAAGACCATCTCTTTTTCACCATCTTCTCTTAATGAAGTCATATTAACTATAACATCCCAGCTACCACTCTTTCCATAATCACTCATACCTACATATGCTGCTGAGTTATCACTGTTAGATGGCATAAGGATTAAACGACTCAAATAGTTATTTGAAAAATCATTAGGTGAGATAATTTTCAACCATTTTTTGACTTTTTTATGCTCATTATTTTCTACTCCAGAGAGTAAAAGAAAAGTTTCATTTGTATCTATTGTATATATAGCTTCGGCATCTTTCAAGAGAGTATCATTCGGTGTGGCACTGCTATCAAGTTTTGAGATACTTAGATCATTATACTCACTCTGTAGTGCTGCAACTGCATTATCAAGTTTGGCTTCAATATAGCAAACACCCTCTTTAGCATCATATAACTCTTCCCCAATACACTCATCAGGACCATCTACTTCTGTCTCTATCACATAGATTTCATCTTCACTATAAGTGTATGTTACTAGAAGAAATAGAGAAATAATAAATATCAGTAGTTTCATTCTTCGCCTTTTATGAATACAAAAAGTTTTACTTAGTCTCTTTTATATCATAATCACTACCAAGTAGTACAGAAATCCAACGTGTATTTTCATTATCATCAAGTATAATTTTAACCATAATAGTTAGAGGAATAGAGAGTAACATTCCTACGATTCCAAGTAACCATCCCCAAAATATCAATGAGAGAAATACTACTAAGGTTGATAATCCTAGCCCCTTACCCATGACTTTAGGTTCAACAATAGAACCGATTATCACATTTATGGCAATATATAATCCACTTACAACTACGGCACTTACAGCTCCAAGCTGAACAAGAGTAAGAAGAACTGCTGGAACAGCTGCAATTATAGAACCAATATTTGGAATAAAATTAAATAAGAAAGCTATAACAGCCCATAAAAATGCATAGTCTGTTCCCACTATCAGTAATGAGCCCCAAACTATCAGTCCCGTAAAGACTGATATAACCGCTTTTAAAACCATATAACCTTTTATCTGAGATGTTATAGTTTGAATATGCTCTATTGCTTCATTATTTTTACCAATAAGAGTAATTTTAGACTTAAAATTTTTAGATTCAACCAACATAAAAATAATTGTTAGTAAAACGACAAAGCCATTTGTCAACATAGAACCCATTCCTTGCATAATGGATGTTGCAAAAGACATAATCTGTTTTGAGTTAATCATACTTGAGAGCTCATCAACAGATATTTCAATACCAACTTTTGAAGCTATGTGGACTAAAGAGTGATAATATATGCCTAACTTATCAGAGTAGTTGTTAATATTTGAATTAAAGTCTGTTATTGAAGAACCAATTAGTTTTGCTACAAGAGTAAGAAGCAGTATAAATATAGCAATAACAACAGTTAGTGAGACTCCATCAGGAAGACCTTTTTTACTAAGATAGTTATATGCAGGCATTAAAATGATTGCTAAAAAGAGTGATAATAAAAAAGGCACTATAATTTCAGAGGCACTTTTGATACCTGCAAGGACTATTATTACACTTGCAAAAACAATAAAATAGTATCCGATATTAATCTTTTTCATAGTAGCACCTTTAGTTTTGAATCTGTTTTTTATTTGTTAATTGTTGTAAATAGTTAGAGATATTTATAAGAGAAAATGTAACTAAAAATATCATTAAACCAGGAAAGAAGCTCACCCACCATGCAATCTCTACAACATCTTTTCCACCACTCAAGATAGTTCCCCAACTCATTTGAGGGGCTACGATACCTAAGCCTAAAAAGCTAAGTCCTGACTCAGCTAAAATAGCTCCACCAACTCCAAATGTAAAACTTACAAAATATATTGGAGCTAAGATAGGTGCATAGTATTTAAATAAAATCTTCACTTTACTTACATTTGCAATATTTAAAATTTTAATATAGGGCTGAGATGTAATTTTAAAACTCTCTGCACGGATTAGTCTTGCAGTTGTCATCCACCCTGTTATGGAGATGATTACTATGAGTACCCAAGCAGAGGCATTGACATAACTAACAAGAGCCAAGAGTAAAAAGAAAGTTGGAAAGGTTAAAAATAGATCAACGATAACAATAAAACTTTTATCTACATTTCCTCGAAAGTATCCCGCCATTGATCCTAGAATCAGTCCTAATAAGGAAGCGATAAAAGCACTCCCCACACCAATACTCAAGGAGACTTTTCCACCCTCCATAAGTCTAGATAATATATCTCTACCTAACCTATCTGTACCAAGATAGTGTTCTGGGGAAGGTCCAACTAGAATATCATGACTATTAAGAGAGTAAGGATCTATTGAGTAGAAGTAAAGACCAAAAAATGAAAATATAAAAACAAAAAGAAGAATAAATATACTAAATTTAGGCATTTACAATTATTGCTTAATACCTAAAAGTGTCTGCATCATCTGATCAATCGTTGTGATTACTTTTGCTGCGGCTCCATATGATGTTTGGTATTTTATTAAGTTTGCCATCTCTTCATCTATACTCACTTTAGAGACTGAATAGTACTCCATCTGTGTAGCATTAAACTGAGTTGTGACTGTTTCACTTCTCGTAATAGCAGCATTTGTAGATATACCTACATAGGTTGAAGTGATATCAAACATTCCATATGTAGTTGTATCATACTTACTGTTACCCACTTGAAAAGAGTAAGATTCAAACTGTGACTGTACCATACCTAAGGCTACTCTATTATCTCCCGCAGTAGATGAGTACCCTGCTGAAATACGAGTTGGATTATCTGCAAACTCTTTATTTAGCCTAATATTATTAGCATCATCCCCATCTAAGAATCTTCCTAAGCCTAAGGCACCTGCAAAATTACTTCCTGATGAGTATGTACCATCACTTAGTTTATCTTCAACAGAAAAAGTATAACCTTTTGATGCTTCTTTTGGGTCCATTGTGAACTCAAGTCTAAGCTCACCTGTGGCACTTGGTTGATAGTTATAACTAATAAAATCATCGATATTATTATTTGCATTACCATCATCATTATCATCTATACTTGCTTCCATTTTACCTTGAATAGAGTTTGAACCAACTGCTCCACTAAGAACTGTTGCATTATCAATTTCTATACTTCTTCGTGCCACTTCATTACCATTTAAATCATAAACCACTAAATTAAATGCACCTACATTAACATTTAATGATGAACTTACAAGAGAACTTGACTTATCTATATTTAAGGCATTTGATTGCATTCTTGTTGTAGCACTTGCAGCATAAAGATTATTTGTCGATTCTATCAGACCTTTTGCAAAGGCATCCATTTGAGTAATCGTATTTTGAATCACTCCATTAACAGGCATACCACTTGTTGTATCTATTGCTCCACCACGAAGATCAAAGATAGCACCAATTTTACCACCTTTTATCTCTTCTTCCATAGGGATTAAAGTACCATCTTGTCTCTCATATGAAACAGAGTAAAAGCCAGAAGGATTACTCTCTTTAGAAATATGTAAAGGATGGTATGTATTTCCATCAACTAGGTTAAAACCATTAACACTCAGTGTATAACTTCCTGTTTTTATATTGGAGTTACTATCTACTTGCATATTTGCAGTTAATTGCCCTTGATTTACATCTGAACCAATCAACCTTGATAATGTTCGCTCTAATACATTTCTTTTGTCTCTTAAATCATTAGCAGTATATGCATCACCAGCTTCTGCAACATCTATTGCACCATTTAAGTCCGCTAACTGCTCAGCTAATTCATTAACTTGATTGACATTTACTGCTAACTGTTCATTAACTTGCTGCTGAAGATTTTGAATTTGATCTTGAGTTTGTACTATGTGCTTTGAAAGTGTCTCTGTCTGTTTTGCTAAAGCAACTTTAATAGCATCATTATCTGGATTATCTGCAAATGTTTGCCACATATTGTAGTACTCTGCCATATCAGACTTTATACCAACACCATCAACTTCTGGAAAGTATGTAGAGAGTTCTTCTAAGGTTTGTGTTTCAAAATCACTATACTCTTTATCTGATGAAATACTTGTATATCTATCAAAAACAAAATTATCAAATACTCTTTTGATATCTTGTATTTCTACACCATTACCTACATTCCCAGGAGCTATATTTAGAGGAGTAGATGCACTTGTTATAACTCTCTGTCTTGTATAACCTTCATTCTCTGCATTTGAGATATTATGTCCAGTTGTATTAATCCCAACTTGGGCAGCATTTAAGCCGCTGTATCCGATGCCTAGAGTATTAAATAAATTTGCCATCTTACACTCTCACTTCCAAGATTGATGGATCTTTTGATGCAACTTTTTGATAACCTTGCATCTCTGTCGGTACCAATCTCTCTAAAAAAGTATTATATAAATTACTAACGACTAAAACCAATTTAGCGTAGTGTTTATTTACTTCTCGTAAATTGTTTAACTCTACTTTTAATTCATCTAAAAGTTTATGTTGTTCTTCATTTAAAAGTTGTGGTAATTCCACATCAGGATTTGATGTCATAAGAGAAGATATCTCATGATCAATCATCGCTTTTTTTGCTTCAAAACTTTTAAGTTTCTCATCCTTAAGTGATAATCTATCAAATTGAGGATCATGTTGTGCTACTTGAATATCTTCAATATCAGATTCAGTAATTTTGATTATATCTTTTAAATCTGTTAAAGCATTTTGCAAGTGATGAGACAACATTTTAGATCCTTTAAGTGTATTGTTTAATTTAAAGCAATTCTTGAGCCATTTTTTCAGAAAGGGCTGTTAAATCTACTTTATATGCTCCAGAGTCAATAGACTCTTTAAGTTGTTCAACTTTACTTGAACCAGTCATCTTAGAGTTTGCTTCAGGAGCACTCTGCTTAGCCTCTTTTGCTTCACCTAGATTGTTACTGTACATACTTCTAACTGCTGTACTATTTAGTTGAGAAATCATAATTTATCCTTTAAGCCTGTTGCTTAATTTTTTCTATACAGTTATATCGACAAATTTATAATTATTTCAAGGGTAATGTATATAAAATTATGATTTATCTCTACTCAAATATTCATAGAGCATTTGTGAAAAACCAAAACTACCTGCACTCTCTTTACTAAGCTCATCACGATACATAGACTTATATATTTTAGCTCCTGGATCATTCTGATCAGAGAAGAGATTCTTCTCATCTTTCATCGCATTATCCATTAACATTTTAATGATAATAGACTCAAAAGCATCTGTCTGTTCACGAAGAGATTTATCTTCAACATTTCTATTTATCTTAGGTATATTATTATTTTGTGCAGCAACTTTAAATTGGTTGTTCATTAGGTTCATTGAGTAGCTCATTACATTACCTTTAAGTCAGCAGATATACTACCAGCAGCTTTCATTGCTTCTAAGATTGATATTATATCTTTAGGTGTAGCACCTAGTTTTTGAAGAGAACGAACAAGATTTGCAACTGTTGTTGTACCCTCTTTTGTATAAATTTCATTCTCATTTATACCTATAACAAGATTTTTATCTATTGCCATCGAACCGGCTGGATTTGAGAGAGTTTTTTGCTCAACAATTTTTATGGTCAAATCACCATGAGTTAAGATGATAGGTTTAAGTTGTATATCAACTCCTGCAACAATAGTCCCTGTGCGCTCATTAATTATAATCTTATTTTTTGGTTGATAATTCATCTCAATCTCTTGAACTTCAGCCAAAAACTCTATCATTGAACGATTAGCAGGACGTTTGAGTTTAATACTTCTTGAGTCCATTGCAACTGCTACTTGTGAGTTATAGTAAGCATTGATTGCTTTTTGAACTGCCACTGCGTTTTTGAAACCAGACTCTTTTAAAGAGAGTGTTGCGTACTCTTGGTGATACATATCTATAACAATTTCTCGCTCTATAAATCCACCATCAAGAACAGTTCCCGCAGTTGGATGAGACTCACTTCCTGCACCTCTCTCATTTCTACCACCAATACTAACACTTCCTTGTGCTAGTGCATAGATTTTTCCATCTACCCCTTTTAGTGGTGTCATTAAGAGTGTTCCACCTTCGAGTGACTTAGCATCACCGATAGATGAAACTGTAACATCAAACATATCACCCTGTCTTGCAAATGGTTTCATTGTAGCAGTTACAACAACAGCTGCAACATTTTTAGATTTGATGTCAATAGGCTGCATATCGATATTCATCGCTTTTAACATATTTGCTATTGATTGAAGTGTAAATCTTGAAGTTGTACCGTCACCTGTTTTTTTAAGACCTACAACAAGTGAGTAACCGATAATCTGATTCTCACGAACCCCTACGATATTTGACACATCTGTGATTTTTGTTGCATTTAATGAAGATAAAAAAAGTAATAATAGTAAAAAATATTTCATTGCTTGTCCTTGAATTACTCAAGAAACAGCAATTATTATTCCATATTGTCTGCGTTTAGATATGTTAGAGTTGTATTTCCAAATTTCTTTGATTTTATAATAGTAAATTCACCCAACTTTTGAGGAATTTCAACTCCTGTCATATGTTCTATAATTATCATTTTTACATGATCTTTAGGCAAAGATGCTATAAGTTTCATACTCTTATCATAGATATCTTCCATACCTTCACGAATACTAAAAGGAGGGTCAACATAGAAGTAAGCATCTTCATTTACTTTTTTTAGTTTTGCAACTACTGCGTTTATGTTAGAGAAACTATCTCCACCAAAAACCTCACATGAGCTTGGATCTGTTAAAGATATATTTGCTCTTAATGTTTTAAGTGCATCTCTATCTTTTTCCATAAATATTACTCTTGAAGCTCCACGACTTAGTGCTTCAAGACCTATAGAACCACTACCAGAGAAGACCTCAACAAAGTTTGCGTCCATAATGTTAAACTGTAAAGTATTAAAAAAAGATTCTAAAACAATCGACTTTGAACTTCTTGTTGTTGTTTTAGAAGGTAGACTTAAAACCTTACCTTTAAACTTTCCACTTATAATTTTTTTTGTTAGTTTTTTACTATTATTTTTCATAAAATGCTTTTACTGCTCTTAATATATTTGCTTGATACTCTTGAGTCAAAGACTCAATTCGTTTCTCTAAAATCTCAAAATCCATCGGTTCTTCGTCATTTACTTCAACTTGAGTTACTCTTGAACTATAAAGAAGTTTATACTTCTCTTCTAGTGCTAAGATAAGTTGAGATTTGGAAAAAGGTTTTACAAGGTCTGCGTTTTTTTCACCTGAGATATAAAAACATCGCTTATCGTTGAGACACTCTTGATCTCGAACTACGATATCACACTTCTTAGCACTACTTAAGTACTTACTTAAAAATAGTTCTAAAGATTTTTGTAACAAAGGAGATTGGCACTCAACTGCAATTTTCATAAATTATCCTTCTAAATAGTACTCTATTGAGTATCGTAAATCTTCATCTAAATCGGAGAGATTTAACATCCACTCCAAATATGCTCTATCATTCATCGCTATCTCTTCTATATATTTACCACTATATTTTCCAAAAGTAAACTTAATCAAAAGAACTTTTTGAAAACTTAGCTTCATCATCTCATCACTTTGAACAATAGTATTTAGATACTCATAAAGTTGCTTAATAACAAGAGCATCACTCAATGCATGATGAGCATCTATAGCATCTTTAATTCCACACTCATAAGCTGCGTTTTTCTCATCTTTATATAGCTGTAGTTCATACCGTAAAACTTGTAAGTCAAACTCTTCACACTCAGGAATAAGATGCTTAGTAACTCTAAGTGTATCTATCACCCCACCCTTCCAAACTAACCCACTTTGAGCAAGTTTTTCTAAGTGAAACGCAGCATTATGTACAACAAGTGTAAATAGAGTAGAGTTATTCTCCTCTAAAAACTTATAAATACTACTCTCGTTAAAACTCTTTTTATCTTTAATCATTTGATTTGTTATATGATGAATACTTGAAGCCTTAGGCGGAATCTTTTTTCCTTCATTAATTAGTTCATACTCTGTAGAA
>Ga0256826_1002434_pt1 | contig 11361 bp, 7 predicted proteins | sample CV79metaG_FD_185975 | JGI IMG/M metagenome (GOLD analysis project Ga0256826, IMG submission 185975) | Hydrothermal vent microbial communities from East Pacific Rise, Pacific Ocean - CV79 | ecosystem: Environmental > Aquatic > Marine > Hydrothermal vents | place: Pacific Ocean: East Pacific Rise... | reverse complement strand
ATAAAAAACATTACAATTTGACATATTTTGCCTTAAATAAAAAAAATTCTATTAAAATAGCGTTATTACTATTTACAGAAGGATTTAACTACTATGGATGCGAACAAACAAAAAGCCTTGGATATGGCGTTAAAACAGATTGACAAAACATTTGGAAAAGGTACAGTTGTACGTCTTGGTGACAAAGATATTGAACCTATTGAGTCAATTAGTACAGGTTCGCTTGGTCTTGACATGGCGTTAGGAATTGGTGGGGTACCTGTTGGAAGAGTTATTGAAGTTTATGGACCCGAGAGTTCAGGTAAAACAACTTTAGCACTTCAAATTACAGCTTCTGCTCAAAAAGATGATAAAGTATGTGCTTTTATTGATGCTGAACATGCTTTAGATGTTCTTTATGCTAAAAATTTGGGGGTAGATGTAGAGAACCTTTTAGTTTCTCAACCAGACTTTGGAGAACAAGCACTGGATGTTCTTGAAACATTGGCACGTTCAGGTGCTGTTGATGTTATTGTGGTCGATTCCGTAGCTGCTCTTACACCAAAAGCAGAAATTGAAGGTGAGATGGGAGACATGCAAGTGGGTCTTCAAGCTCGTCTTATGTCTAAAGCACTTAGAAAACTGACTGCTGTTTTACATAAAACAAATACTACTGTTATTTTCATTAACCAACTTCGTATGAAAATTGGGATGATGGGTTATGGTTCGCCTGAGACAACTACAGGTGGGAATGCTCTTAAATTTTACGCTTCTGTGCGTATTGATGTAAGAAGAATTGCAACACTTAAACAAGGTGAATCACAAATTGGTAACCGTGTAAAAGCGAAGGTCATTAAAAACAAAGTAGCACCACCATTTAGACAAGCAGAGTTTGATATTATGTTTGGTGAAGGAATTTCAATGGAAGGTGAACTGGTTGACTACGGTGTAAAACTAGACATTATCGACAAATCTGGTGCTTGGTTCTCTTATGGTGAGATGAAACTTGGGCAAGGAAAAGAGAATGTTAAATTAAAATTCAAAGAAGATCTCAAACTTCGTGACGAAATTGAAGGAAAAATTAAAGAAGCTCTTGGAATCACAAGCATGTTAACCATGGATACAAAAGAGATTAAAGACAGTGATGATGAGACAGAATAAGAGTTTATAATATCTCACAGAAAACAATAATAATCTATGACTTTTTAGAAAAACGAGTAACAAAGCCCTAGAAAAGGGCTTTATATCTCGTTATAAACTGTTTTTTAATTTAAAAATCAAGTGTAACTCTATAAAATAAAGTATTAACCATATTTAATTATTTTTAGGAGTTACTCTATGTTAAAACAATTTAAAATTCTTCTAGTTCTCTCTACTCTATTTTTTATGGGTTGTTCTTCTATTGTTCATACAAATAAACAAGAGCTACCAAATAACAAAATATATGCTATCTCCTCTTTTTGGAACTATACTGAAACACCAATGGCTGGACTTAAAGCAGCATCTATTGTTGAGTCTGTTTTAGCAAAAGAGAATATCTCTTTACTCTCTTTAATAGCTGGAAATGAAAAAGAGTCACTTAATCAAAATAAAATCTCATTTTTAAAAACACAAGTCAATAAAGCTAAAAAGTTAAAAGCTTCTTATTTAATTATGGGTGAAGTACAAGAGTGGCGTTATAAAACAGGTATTGACGGTGAACCTGTTGTTAGTTATAGCATTAAGGTTATTGAATTAAGCACAGGGAATATTCTTTTTAATGCAGTAGGTGCAAAAAGTGGTTGGGGTCATAAATCCATTGGTATTGTTGCCCAAGAGATTGCTCAAGAGATTATTCCACAATTTGTAGACTAATCACATGACACTAAAAAGACAATCAGCACTATTTCAAGCTTTTGAAGTCATTAGCTTTAGTCTCATTATCATTGCTATAGGATACTACTTTGACAAATTAGATCCTCTTTTAGTGCATTATGAATTTTCATTTCTTATTTTGTGGCTTGCTATTGTTACACTCTTTTATGGTTTAAATATGGGCTTAATCATGTGGATTGTCTTTGCCATTGTCTCATTTTTTAACTATGCAAATGATCCTGTTTTCACCTCTGTTTTACTTGAAAATCTATTTTTTGTTTTTCTTTTTGGTCTATTTTTTTCAAATCTTCATAATGAAATGGACAAATACAAAGTTAAAACAAAGTATCTGCAACTAAGACTTAAAGAGTTAACCAATGCTTTTTTTACACTAAAAATTTCACATGATAAACTGGAATCTATCTATATTATTCAACCTGCCTCTTTTCGTTTTGTTATCTCTGAAATTTTAGAGAGTTCTAACCATAGCACACCTAAAGATAGTGCTAAAAACACTCTTCGTGTCCTAAAAAAATTCTTCTCTGTAAATTCAGCAATGATTTGGAGAGTTAAAGGAAATGAAGCACATCATCCTTTTGCTTCTATTGGTGATATAGATGAAAATCTAGATAAAAATGATAAACTCATAAAGGAAGCTCTTACACAAAAACGAGCCATTTACTTAAATGACATTGAAGACAAAGAACAAACCTCTTATCTTTATGCCATTCCTTTTATGGACAAGAGAGATACTATTGTAGCGATACTTATTATTAAAGATATACCATTTCTTTTTTATCATGAAGATACACTATTAAAAATAAATGTTGTCTTTAATTATATTTGGACTGAGTACAAAAAAAGAGCTTCTTTAGATAAAATTCGTGAGAGTAAACATGAAGTAATTTCCTTAGAAAATGACAATCATGAACGTCAAGATATTGTTGACTTTAAATTAGAAATTGCACGACTCAACAATATTTTACAAGGTTTTAACATTGATAGTCGAGTTTATGTTATCTCTACAAAAAATGAAACCTTGCACAAAGAGATTGATGATTTTTTATATAATAATGAAGTTTTAGAGATACTTGACCAATATATAACTCTAAAATGTGCTGACAACTATATTCACTTTTTACTTTTTCCTTTTGTCTCTAATCCTGCTATGCATCAAAGATCAAAAGATTTAGAATATGCAATTGAGAATAAAATTAAAATTAATGAACTTGATGAACAACTTGAGCAACATCTCTCTGCTAAAAGTTACAACAGTTTAGAGAAAAAACATACCTCTGTACGAAACTTCAATGCCTTGCTTGAGGAGTATAGTTGTGTTTAATGATTTAACATTGACAACCATTACCAGCTTACTTCAAGAGAAGAATTCAGCTGAGGCACTGTTACTTTTTACTCTTGGAGAAGTTATTTTTTGGGCAATAGCATCTTCACTTCTTATTTTATTTTTACCAAAGAGGTATCAACAATATAAAAAAGAAATTTTCATCTTTTTTCTTGTTATCAATGTTGGATTACTCTTTATTGGTATTCTCTTGACACTTATCATGGTACTTTTTGGTCTTGCTTGGGCAACACACAGAATTAGTCAACCCAACTATGAGTCTGCTCATTTAGATGACTATACTTCCGAATTCCCTGTAGTTTATAGTAAATTTCAAGAAGGAATTTTAACCATTGAAGGTGACCATACAAAAGAGATTTCTACCGATGAAAAAATTAAATCTCTTCGTATACTATATGACAGTAATGCAGAAGGAAATATTGGAAAAATCAAACACTTTCTAGCTGATAGTTCTGATGAAACTAGACTTTATGCTTTTGCACTTATCTCCTCATTTGAAAAAAAACTAAATACACAAATAAAAGAGTTCCAAGAAAAAATTGATAAATCACACAATGAAAAAGAGCGTAATCAATACTATTTTGAATTAGCCATGACCTATTGGCAATTTATTTTTCATGGTGTAGCCAGTGAAAAGCTCTCAGGTTTTTATACTAAAAAAATTGAGCAGACTTTAGAAAAAATTCAAGACTTACCTCGTGCATTTGTACTCTTGGGGAAAATTCATATTTTTAATAAAGAGTATAAAGAGGCTGAAAAATCTTTTTTTAAAGCTGTAGAGTTAGGTATTCCAAAAGAGTCCATATTTACCTTTTTAGCAGAAATTAAATTTGCTCAACAAAAATACAATGAAGTTTCAAACTACATTTCAAAAGAACTTTTTGAAATTGACATAAGACTAAAACCTCTAGCTAAGACGTGGACAAAGTCATGAAGATACTCTTAGATACTGAGCAACCTGACATTCTTATTCCTTGTGAAGGAACCTACCCCTACGTTCGTGGTGGTGTTGCCTCATGGATTGCACAACTTATTACAGGACTCCCACAATATAACTTTGGTGTAGTCTTTATTGGCAGTAGAAAAGAGGACTACCCACCAAAACCACTCTATGATTTCCCTGATAATTTGGTCTATGTTGTTGAGCTATTTATGTTTGATGACGAACAGAAACCTACTATTAAAGAACATAATGGAGATGCTAAAGATTTTGAAGAGATTGAAAAACTTTACCAGTGGTTTAAAGAAGAGAAAAGAGAATTTTCCTTTCCAAAAGAGGTCAAAAAATTAAACTTTTATTTAGATAGAATTAATGAATCTACTTTTTTATACTCAAAAGAAGCTTGGTATTACATCTCAAATAAAAACCAAGAGAACTGTAGCGACATCTCTTTTTTAGACTATTTTTGGTCGGTAAGAAGTATTCATATTCCCATTTGGAAAATGGCAAAACTTGCTAAATTATTAAAAGATAAAGGAGAAATCATTCACTCTCCTTCAACAGGATATGCAGGATTTCTCTCAACACTAATCTCTCATGAGACAAATAAACCATTTATATTGACTGAACACGGAATCTACACTAAAGAGAGAAAAATTGACCTCATCTCTAGCTCTTTAAATCTCTATAAAAAATTAGATCTGTTTAGAGATACCTCTGAAACCAACTATATTCAAGGTATGTGGGTACGCTTTTTTGAAGGTATTGGGAAAATGAGTTACAGTAGAGCAAACCCAATTTTGTCTCTATTTGGAGTAGCAAAAGAGACACAAATTGCATACGGTGCAAAGACTGAGCTTTGTCGTGTCATTCCTAATGGAGTAGATATTGAAAAACTCAGTAAAACCATTAAGCTCCGTCCAGAGGGTATTCCTCAAGTCATTACCCTCATTGGTCGTGTGGTCTCCATTAAAGACATTAAAACTTTCATTCAGGCTGTTAGAATTACAGCCAATACCATTCCAGATGTTGAAGCATGGATTGTAGGTCCAGATGATGAAGAGAAAGAGTATGCCCAAGAGTGTTTTGAGCTTATTGACATTTTAGATGTAAAAAAGAACATCAAGTTTTTAGGTTTTCAAGACATTTCAAAAATTTTACCCAAAAGTGGTATTTTAACCCTAACCTCCATTAGTGAAGGAATGCCTTTGGTTATTTTGGAAGGTTTTGCAGCAGGTGTACCTTGTGTTAGTACCGATGTTGGTTCGTGTAAAGAACTCATTTATGGTGGTGAAAATCTTGAGGATCAAGCATTGGGTAGTGCTGGAGTCGTTTGCCCAATTGCAAACTCAGAAGCTCTCGCAAAAGGCTACATTGAGCTTTTGACCAATGAAGATAGATGGATGAAAGCTCAAAAAACTGCCATTGCTAGAGTCAATAAGTTCTACACACAAACACTCTTTTTAGATACTTATCAAAAAGTCTATGAAGATACTTTTGCCACACTAAAAAAGGATGCTTCATGGCAGGAATAGGGTTTGAGCTTAAACAGATTCTCAAAGAGAAGTCCTTAACTGCTGTCTTTAAAACTTTTGGTTATTCAGCCATTTTAAGTTCTGGTCCTTGGGTTATATCCATGATTATTATTTTGGGTATTGGTCTAAGTAATATCTACTTTTACCATACAGATGACCCTACTGGAACCATGTTAAAGGCTTCAGTTATCTACGTTTCAGCCTTGGCACTAAGTTCCGTCTATACAGGTTTTTTTCAACTACCTTTTACACGATTCATTGCCGATAGAATGTATGAGAAGAAACATTATCTGATTTTACCAAATTTCATAGGTACTATCATTCTAACCATTGCTGGTGCATTTGTCATAGCTCTACCTTTGAGCATTTTTCTTTTCGATGAGCAGAGTAACCTTTTTGTACTCCTTTACATAACCCTATTTATTGTTCTCTCTTGTGTATGGGTTGCAAACATCTTAGCTGCTAGTCTAAAACTCTACAAACAAGTTATCATCTTCTACCTTTTAGGCTATGCACTTATCTATTTTTGTGCCTATCTATTTAGAGACTACGGTGTTATTGGACTTCTTATCTCTTTTATTGTTGGAAATTCTCTACTTTTTATTTTACTATTTTTAGGAATTATCTACTACTACCCGTCGTACAACCCAGCCAACAAGCATTTTATTCGTTTTGATATTTTTAATCGTAACTTTGGAAAGTTCTACTGGACACTTGGCTTTTCTGGTATGTTTTACAACATTGCTATTTGGATTGATAAGGTAATCTTTTGGTTTTCACCTATTGTAGGGTATGTGGTTATTGACAAACTACACGCTTCTATGGTTTATGACTTTCCTATCTTTTTAGCCTATCTTTCCATTATTCCTGGTATGGCAATCTTCTTCTTTAGACTAGAGGTGGACTTTGCAAAAGCTTTTGAAAACTTCTATCGTGCCATTTCAAAACATGGAACACTTAGTCAAATAAAATACCACAAACAACAGATGATAAACGCTGTCAAGCGAAGTATTCAAGAAATTCTTTTTGTACAAGGAATGTTTAACATTCTACTTTTTTTAAGTGCTGAAAAAATATTTGAAATTTTACTACTACCAAAACTCTACTTACCTCTTTTCTATGTCGATGTTATTGGGGTGCAATTACAACTTGGGTTCATGTCTATTTTGGCTTATCTCTACTATCTTGACAAACAAAAAGAGGCACTACTTTACACTTTCGCCTTTGTTCTTCTAAATGCTCTACTAACTTATATTAGTATTCATATGGGACCTTATTTTTATGGGTATGGATACAGCATAACCCTACTCATTTTATTTGTTGCGAGTATTCGTACACTTAACACTATTTTACAGGAGCTGGACTATGAAACATTTATGTTGCAATAAAATTCTACTACTGCTACTTCTGCTTGGCTCTTCACTCCTAGCAGCAGAGCGTTACGCTTTTATTTATAGTAAAAATATTGATGATAGATTTATTAACTTCTATGATAAAGTAGTCGTTGAAGCTGACTCTATTGACAATATCTATGCCATACGTTACCCTGAAAAAATGGTTGCTTATGTCTCTGTTGGAGAGATTGAGCCTTGGAGGAAAACCAAAATACCTTACAATGAAAAATGGGTTATTTCAAAAAACAAAACATGGAATTCACTCATTGCAGACCTAAATAACATAGAGTATCAAGCGTTTATTTTAAAGCGTGTTGAACTGCTTTACAAACAAGGGTACAGAAACTTTTTCTTAGATACTATGGATGCTTATCATGTTACAGCTAAAGACAAAAAACTCTTTAAAAGTCAGCAAAAAGCACTTATCGCTTTTATTCATAAATTACATAAAAAATACCCTGATTCTAAACTCATTATTAACCGTGGTTTTGAACTTTTGGATGAGATTTATAATGATGTAGATGCCGTTGTCGCCGAAAGTCTTATTGCAAGATACAACCATGCCGATAAAAGCTATGGAAAAGTTCCTAAAAAAGATAAAGAGTGGCTACTTTCTAACTTTAAAAAAGCACAAGAATATGGCTTAGATGCCATCTCTATTGACTACAGTGACAGATCTACTAAAATACGTCTTGAAATTGCCAAACAAATTAAAAAGTTGGGAGTTATCCCCTATGTTACAGATGGACTACTACAAGAACAAGGTGAGTGTGAAGTTGAGCGTATAAGGCGTAATGTACTTATTTTATTTAATGCTTCTGTATTTAAAGAACATAATGCCATCTACTCTGACGTTCACTTAGCTCTCTCCATGCCTTTAGAACATTTTGGTTATGTTCCCATCTTATATGACATTTCACAAAAGGAGTTACCACAAAGAGTTGAAGACAAGTATCACTCCGTAATCATATGGTCAAATGGTCAAACAAAAAATGATGGAAATATTCATGCTTGGTGCAAGATAATGAAAAAAAAAGGAATCAAAGTTCTCTTTCTTAATAACTTTGTATTTGCACAAAACAATCAAAATTTAAAAGACTTTGATATAACTCTCAAAGAAAATAGCATAACATTAAATTCAAATGTAACTACCTCTTACCATAATGGATATAAGCCCTATGAGGTTCCTGCTTCTGTAGATTACGAATCTGAGCTTCTTATTCCTAAAAATGCTAAACCCATTATACAAACTACCTATGGAACATCAGCGACAAGTACTCCCATTGCCATTACCTCTTGGGGTGGTTACGCTTTAAGTTCTGCTTTTTTACTAGACATTAACAACGTAAGCCACTGGTCAATCAGCCCGTTTAATTTTTTAAAAGAAGCACTAAGACTAGATGATATTCCTATGCCTGATCCAACAACAGAAGCAGGTAGACGAATATTATTTGTTCATATAGATGGAGATGGTTTTGTAGAGCATGTTCGAATGGATAAAGAGCTACTCTCTACTGAATACCTCATTGAACATATCTATAGTAAATATAAATTTCCTCAAACAGTCTCACTTATTCAAGGGGAGATGCAATACCTTTTTCCAGAACTTACAAAACGTATGGAAAAGATTGCTCGTGAACTCTATAAAATTCCATGGATACAACCAGCAAGTCATACCCTTTCACATCCATTTTTTTGGGCAAAAGCAATGCTTCCTAAAAATGCTTCTCCTGAAGTTGGAAAACATTTTCATTTACCTCTAAAAGGATACTATTACTCTTTAGAAAAAGAGACAAAAGGTAGTGTAAAATATGCTCTCTCTTTTGCCCCAAAAGAGAAACAAAAAGAGAAACTTCTTTTTTGGTCAGGAGACTGTCAACCAACCAGAGAGATATTGGCATATGTAGAGAGAGAAGGTCTTTTGACACTTAATGGTGGAGACACTACCGTACAAAAGAAAAATCCAAATCTTTCATTTATTGCTCCTTTTGGAATTGAACGTGGTGAGTATTGGCAAATCTACACGGCACAACAAAATGAAAATGTCTATACTCATGACTGGACTGGTCCATTTTGGGGCTTTAAAAATGTCATAGAGACATATGAAATGACCAATAGACCTTACCGTTTAAAACCTATTAATGTCTATTATCATCTCTACTCTGGCTCTAAACTTGCATCTTTTAATGCACTAAAAAAAGTTTATGAATGGGCAGACAAACAAAAAACTTCTAAGCTCTATACTTCTCAATACATAAAAAAAGGTAGAGGGTTTTACCGTACTTCTCTTTCAAAAATTGACAATGGTTATGAGATACGAAATACAGGTTTCCTAAGAACCATTCGTTTTGACAAGAAAATAAAAATTGATATGACAAACAGTAAAGGGGTTGCAGGTTATAACTATGACAATAACTCCACCTATGTAACACTAGATAGCTCAGGAAAATATCTTCTAAAATTTACAAATAATGCCAATAAACCTTATCTTATTGACGCAAATGGATGGGTAGAAAAAGTTAAAAGTAGTTCAAAAGAATATACATTTAAACTTAAATCAAATATGCCTATTGATGCAAATTTTCATCTTCCAAAAAGTTGTACCTATTCAACAAATAAAAAGTTTATAACAAGACTAAATAAAAGTATTCTTCATCTTAAAACAAATTCTCATAAAGGAGTTACTGTTGCATTTAAGTGTCAATAATCATGATACCAGTACCAATATACTCACAATAAAAGAGATTATTGCTGTTATTGTTGTTTTTTCTTTTGTGCTTTATTTGATATTTCCAAAAGACAACATAGACTCTCTTCTTGAAGAGAATGGTAAAAATACAAACCTTTCCATTAATTATTTAGAGAGTATGTTACTCTACTACCCTGATAATATAAAGCTAAAAATGATTTTAGTAAAAAACTATGATTATGCTGGGGAGACAAACAAAGCACTAAAACTAAATCAACAAATCATTGATGAAGTCTCAGACAAAACTCTTTTGGTTGAACTTTATAAAACAGAATATTTGCTAGAGAAAGATAACTACTTTAAAAGAAAAGACAGCTATTTACTCGCCCGATTAAAAGAGCGTCTACTTGACTACTATGAGTATACTAAAGCTAAAAGAGACTATCTTTTTCTTTTTGCAGAATCTACAAATATTGACTATGCTTACCTTAAATACCAATCACTTATTGGATTAATGAAACAGCAACCTGAACTAATTGATTATGAGTTTGAAAAACAGGCGTACTATCTTGCGTTAACACTCAATTATAAAGAGAAAGCCTATAAAAGACTTATCTCTCTTCTTGAATATAGTGAAATTGAAGAAAATTTACAAAACTATGCACTAAACTCTCTCATTACACATAAAGAGTACAAACGAGCAACAGAGATAGCACATGGACTTTTCTTAAACAGTTATAACAAAGGTGAAAGTACTAAATTTTTCTACTTAGCTCTCTATGCATTGGGAAAAGATCCTAGCAAAGAAGAGGGTTCAATTCGCAAACTGATAGCTGATTATATGGAAAGTAAAGAGCTTGATGCTTTGGATATTAATACTATTTTAACTACCTTACTACAACAAGGACGTGTAAAAGAGGCAAGTATTCATGCACTTAGCCTATTTCATAAAGACTCTACAATTTTTGATGAGAAGAGTATAGAATTAGCCATAAAAGCATTAACGTATGATTCTAAACTTTCAGAAGCAAGAGAGTTAGTTGCCTATGCCGAAGAAAAATTTCATAAACAAAAATATTTAGACCAACAAATTCAACTTTCCATCTGGCTCTCAGACATAAAAGCTGTCAATCAACTCCAACGAAAAGGCTATGAAAAATATACTGATGTCAAATATGAAAAATATCTTTTAGAAAAAGCAAATATGGACGACTCTTATGAGATTTTAGGCAAAATATATAAAGATAAAATTGAGCAAGGAGTCTACTCTTTTGTTGAAAAACTCTCAATATATTACAACTATACTGGAGAACTTAAGGAAGCCGAGAACTACTTTAATGGTTTATTAAAGAAAGTTAAAAATAGAGAAGTTCATGCTGCAGCTGTTAGCTTTACTCTAGACAATAGCCATTTTGAGAAAGCCTTTAAGCTCTACAAAGATTATCAATCTTCTTATGCACTAAATGCTACATTACAAGAGAAAGTCATTAAGAGACTTATTGCAGCAAAACATTTTACTCAAGCCTATGAATTAAGTAAAATACTAAATGATGAAAAAAAGTTAAAAGAGAAACGGCTATTAACCGATTTATCTTGGATAGAAAAAG
>Ga0256826_1002433_pt1 | contig 11362 bp, 12 predicted proteins | sample CV79metaG_FD_185975 | JGI IMG/M metagenome (GOLD analysis project Ga0256826, IMG submission 185975) | Hydrothermal vent microbial communities from East Pacific Rise, Pacific Ocean - CV79 | ecosystem: Environmental > Aquatic > Marine > Hydrothermal vents | place: Pacific Ocean: East Pacific Rise... | reverse complement strand
TTTTGGGGTAGCATTTTGATTTGAATTCCCGTTGCTTGGATTTTTTCTCCACTATCCTGAACCTCATCGCCTGAAATGATTCTCATAATTGTAGATTTTCCAGCTCCATTTTTTCCAATAACAACGATTCTGTCTCCGCTATTTACCGAGAAACTAATTCCATCAAGAATTTTTTTGATGTCGTACTGTTTTTTTATTTCAATAAAGTTTAAAAGTGTCATATTTTCTTTTATTGAAATGATAACAGTTTCAAAATGAATTTTAGGGGCTGACTAAATAGAAAGTTTATTTTTAGTATAATACTAAAAGCACCCATTGAAAGGATAGTGAAAATATATGAAGCATACAAATTTGCTAGTTTTATTGTTTTTAGTAGGTTGTAGCGATGTTGGAAATGTTAAAGACACATCTAAAACACCACCACAAGAATCTAATGACACAATAGAAAAAATAGAAAAGATAGATGAGACTATAAAAAAAGATGATTCCAAAGATATAGTTGATGAGAAAATTGTTATTGAAAAAGATAAAAATCAAACTATTCAAACACCTGAAAAGCCTTATAAAAATCCATTTCAACCAAATACAGAAATAGACCCAAATATTCCAAAATATATAGAACCCGCATTACCACAAAAAGAGTATTTAAATGAAAAAGAGCTGAAAACTCTACCGACAAATATTTCTCAAGATATGAAATTAACAAAAAATATATATTGGAAAGTTAAAGGAAATGTAAAAGTAGAAAGTGGAGTTAAAATAGAGATTGAGGCAGGAACAGAAATTTTCTTCACGGGTTCAACTTCAAATATTATATTTTCTGAAGGTTCTCAACTGATTGCAATGGGTAAAAAAAATTCTCCTATTATCTTTACCTCTGAAAATGATATTTTAGGAAATGAAGCTAAGGCTGGAGAGTGGGGCGGACTTGATTTTAGAGGCGGTCAGCTTACTTTCAAATATATACAAATAAGATATGGCGGATATAATCGGGCTTCATTAAAATTAGAAAATATACAATATTCATCAATCTTAGAATTTATAGAAATATATATTTCACATAATGATGGAATCAAAATAGTTGGTGGCGAAGTAAATCTAAGAAATTCAATAATATTGGGAGCAAACGGAGATTCTCTATCTGTCAAAAATTGGAGTGGAAATATTCAAAATTTATATATTCACCAATTTAACGGAGTATTTGGCGAAACTTCTTCAGGTTTAGAAATTGGTTCAGGAACTGATACCACAATTACGAATTTAACAATTAATAGTGATTCTGAAAAAGCAGGTGCGGGAATATATATCAGAGAGAAATCAAATGTAAATATTATCAATTCAATTATTTCAGGAAAAAGGGCGGGAGTTTCTATAAAATCTCAAGAAATTTCAGATACTCATTTTTTTCAAGCAAATGTTTTAAACTCAACTAATGGAAATCTAGAAAATATCAAATTAGATAAAACAGAAAATATTTTACTATCTGAAAATACAGCTTTAGATATTCTTGCCAAGAAAATTGAACCTATAAATCCCTACTCAATTAATAACTGGTTTGATGAATATTCTCAACTATATATTGGAGCTATAAATTTTAATATTAATCGTAAATGGTCTGATGACTGGAGTTTTGGAATGGAGGAAAGTTTAGATGAAAAAAAATAAAGTTGGAATAATAGGAGCTGGTAAATGGGGTCAAGCAATTCAGTTTGCTTTATCTCAAAAGAATCAAATTAATATATATTCGCGAACAAAAAGAGATATTCCAAATTTTGTGGAACTTGATGAGGTTTTAAATTCTGAATATCTAATATTTGTGATTTCAGCTCAAGCTACTCGAAAATGGCTACAAGAAAATTTTCAGGATTTTGGACAAAAAATCCTAGTTGCTTCCAAGGGAATTGATATAAAAACTGGTAATTTTCTCTCTGAAATATTTTCTGAAATAGTTCCTACAAATCGATTAGCTTTTCTTTCTGGTCCATCTTTTGCAGAAGAGGTAAAAAAATCTCTGCCTACCGCTTTGGTCATAAGTTCTGATAATCAGATTTTAGCAAATGAGTTAAAAGAGCTGTTTCCTACTTTTATAAAAACCTATACCTCATCAGATGTAATTGGAACTGAAGTCGCAGGAGCTTACAAAAACATTTTAGCAATCGCATCGGGAATTTCAGAGGGCTTAAAATTAGGAAATAATGCAAAAGCAAGTCTGATTTCTCGCGGTTTAGTAGAAATGGAAAGATTCGGTAGTTTTTTTGGTTCTGAAAAAGAAACTTTCCTAGGATTAAGTGGGGCGGGTGATTTATTCTTAACTGCTAATAGTTCAATGTCAAGAAACTACCGAGTTGGCTTAATGTTGTCAGAGGGAAAAAATTTAAATGAGATTTTAGATGTTTTGGGGGAAGTTGCCGAGGGAGTTCAAACTGTCGAAGCAATTATGAAAATTAAAAATGGCAAAAATTTATATACTCCAATCGCCGATGAGGTTTATAATATTCTATACAAAAATAGCACTCCAAAAAATGCTTTGAAAAATCTTCTAAAATAGGATAAATTAAATATTATGTATGATAAAAATGAATTTCTAAAAAGAAAAGCCGCAGCCTTAAAATATAGTCAAGGCGAGGGCGGGTCTCCACAAGTTGTAGCAAGTGGTAAGGGAATTGTTGCAGATAGAATTATTGAAAAAGCTAGAGAGTTTGATGTTCCATTTTTTAAAAATGAAGCTTTAGCAAATTCTCTTTTAGATGTAAATGTAGGTGAAAATATTCCACCCCAACTTTATAAAGCTGTTGCGGAAGTTTTCATTTGGCTATTAAATAGTGAAAAAGATGCTTTAATTCAAAAACAAAAAGAGGAAGAAATCAATAATCGACATTAAGGGACTGACTAAATAGAAAATTAAAAGTAGGATTGTAAATAAAGAGAAATAATTATTACTTTTATTTGGGAATTTAGCAAAAATAGATTAAGATTAGATATGATGAAATTTTTTACAATATTTATTCTCTTAATGGAGTTTTCAATGGGTTCTATCTTAGGCAATTTAAAAATTCGAAGTCAATCTGTGCCTTTTATTTTTGAAGAAAGCAGACAATTACCAATTATATCTTTACAGTTAGTTTTTCAAGCTTCTGGAACGATTTCAGATACTAATATTTCAGGTGTCGCACATTTATCAGCTTCTCTTTTAAATGAGGGAAGTTTAGATTTAGGAAGTGAAAAGTTTGCAGAAATTCTTGAGGAAAGTGCCATCGGTTTGAGTGCTGGAGTTGGAACAGAAACTTTTGTAATTCGTATAGATTCTTTAAAAGAGAATTTTGCAACAGGGCAAAAACTTCTAAAAAATCTTTTGCAAAATCCAAATCTACAACAAAAAGTTTTAGATAGGTTAAAAAATAAAGCTCAAGGAAAGTTGCTACAAAAAAAATCAAACTTTGATTATGTGGCATCTTTGGAATTACAGAAAATGATTTTTCCAAATACAGCTTTATCAAAACCTAAATCAGGTACGATTGAAGATATTGAACAAATTCAACTTTCTGATATTCAGAATTTCTTTCAGAATAACCTCATCTTGCAAAATGTTATTCCTGTAATTGGTGGAGATTTAACAAAAAAAGAGGCAAAAAAAATTATTGCAGATATTTTTAGTGTTTTGCCAGATGGAAATAAAAGCAAATTACAATCTTATACATTTTCTACAATAGATAAAAATTGTATTTTAAAAAGAGAAACTAAACAAGCTTATATCTATTTCGCATCTCCTTTAAATATGAAATATTCTGATTCTGATTTATATAAACTAAAAGTTGCATCTTTTATTTTAGGTTCGTCAGGTTTTGGAAGCAGATTAATGGAAGAGGTTCGAGTCAAAAATGGTTTGGCATATTCAATCTATGCAAATGCAAATATTGAAAAAAGTCGAGAATTCTTTTCAGGACATCTTCAAACAAAAACTGAAAATCTAGATAAAGCTAAAAGCTTAGTTATTTCTGTTATCAAGAATTTTGTAGAAAATGGAGTTTCTCAAGATGAACTAGATTCTGCAAAATCCTTTATTTTAGGTAGTGAGCCTTTGCGAAATGAAACTTTATCTCAAAGAATTGGTAGTACTTTTCAAAACTATTATCGAGGTTTTGATTTGAATCACCGAAAACAAGAGTTAGAATTAATTCAAAATCTATCTTTGGCAGATTTAAATCAATTTATTTCAAATCACACAGAAATTTTAAATTTATCTTTTTCAATTTTAACGGAAAAATAAAATGAAAGTGTTAAAACTTCTTAAAAAGTTTTTTCCTAAAACTTTCGTGGGAATTTGGTTAAAAAATGGAATCTATCAAGTATCTATAAAAAAAGTTTTACCATCGGGGAAAATAAATTTAGAATCTAAAGAGTTTGACCAAGAAGAAGAGGAAAGTAAGCTTTTTGATTTCTTACTTCAAATTCAAACAGAAAATATTGTTTCTTATATTGCATATCTTGATAGTTCAGATTTTCAAGGTGCAATTCCTGTTATTCAAAAGCAGGAATATTTAGATTTTGCTGACATAACAGATTATAAAGATTTTGATGATATTCTTTTTAAAGAGCAAACTCAATCTAATTGGACTCTTTTTACTTTACAAAGTGATTTAATTCATACTCAAAATAAATTTAAAACTGCAGGTCTAGATTTTATTTTCTCGCCTTTTTTATTTCCAATTATTGCTCAAGATAAATATCTACTTTCTAAAAGCACATCAATTTTTATTATTGCTGATAAGAATTTGACAATTTTGACAATTTTTAAAGGAGATAAGCTACTTTTTGGTAAATATGTAAAAGATATAGATATGAATGAGGTTATGATTAAAGAATCAAAAGATGAAATTGAAGATGAAAAAATTGAAGAGTTTGATAATTTAAATACCGATATTGAATCTGATGATAAATTTAAAAATCAAACAGATAGTTCATTTTTCAATGAAGAAGAAATTGAACTTGATGATTTTGAAGATGAAATTATAGAAACATCAAAAAATAATGAACAGCTTGATATTGACCTTTTATTAGATTTAGATAATGAGATAAAAACTGTTGATGGAATCAATTTAGATAAATTAGAAACCAAACCAAAAGATGATATAGCTGAGCTTGAAAGATTCTTACAAGAGGATTTGAAAGATGAAGAATTTGAACATAAGAGAATACAAGAAACTTTAGATATAAATTATGATTTAGTTTATCAAGCAATTAGAGGTAGTGTTCAAGAGTTTTATGGCGAAGAAAGATTTGCTTCTGATTTTATTGAAAGCTGCTATATTCTAACAAGTTTGAAAGTTTCAAGCTCATTTATTCAAAAGATTGAAGATGATTTTAGTTTTGATACTGAACGAGTTCGGATAAATATTCCAGAATTACTTATAGATTTAATAGGAGAGGAACTTGAATAACATTATTCTCAAATACAGTTATATTGAACCTAGAAAAAAACCTTTAATTTCTGCTGAAGTTGGTTTAGTTTTATCTTTTTTTGCAATGCTTTTTGTTTTTATTATTGGAGTGATAATTTATCTCTCTTTTAAAATAGAGATGTTTGATTCACAAAAAATCTCTTTAAATCATCAAATTGAGCAAACAAGATATTACACAAAATCAATTACAGATGATATTAATATAATTAATATCTCTATAAATTTATCTGCTCAACTTCATAAAAAGAATATGTTTTTTCTTAAATCTGTAAAAAATCTACTCCAGCTCGTTCCCGACCAAATCACACTCTCAAAACTAGAGATGGAAAAATCTAAGCTCACAATTTACGGTACAACTCCAACTAAAGATATTTATAATCTTTTAATGTTAGCCCCGCTTCGTTCAATATTTGACCAAAGTTACACTAGCTTTTTTATCCAAGAAAATGGTTGGTATAAATTTGTGTCTTACAATTCGATGGACGAAAATCTCACAATCTTTAGAAATAGGTAAAATATGAAATATATTATTTTAGTTTTGGCATTTTTGACCTCATCGCTTTTTTCAGAACTATTTGAAATTCAATCAGTGTCAGACAATGGAAAATATGGAAAAATTTCTCAAAATATTCAAATTGGTTCGACGGGAATTGTTATAAAAACTTTAGCAAATGGTTCTCAAGCTATTATTTCCTATGCTGAAATGCAAAAAGATAATCAGATACTTTTCTATGATTTTATAACTTTAAATCAGGAAAATATCCCAAAAGGTTTATGGAAACCAAAAGCTGGAGATTTTATCCGATTTCAAGAAAACTATAAAAGAGCTGTAATTCTTGCAAAAGACTACAATTCATATCTTCAGATTAAAAATAAATTTTCTCAAGATTGGATTCACCCCGACCTTTTTTCCGCAACATTAAGTTCAATCGGACATCAAAAACCGCTACCCGAAGATTTTCACTATTTTTGTCGTGAAACATCTGTCGGACTTATTTATATTGGATTTACCGATGAGGTTCTGAAAGTGGATTGTTTATCTTTAAAAGTGATAGATACCTTTTCTCAGAAATTGAAATCTGAATCAACTCAAAAACCTTTTTATAGTCGAATTAAAAAAATTGACACAAATTGGTTTGGTGCAGGAATCAAGGAAATTGTCGATTTTGAGAAATATTACAGAAAATTAATTAAGTAGGGATTTGAAAATGTCTGAAAAAAAACTTGATTTTGATAATTATGTTTTGGATAAAAACTATAAATCTGAAAAAATGGAATATGATGAAGAAGTTGATGGAAACTTCTTTCCAGATAGAGAAGAGCATCTTAAAAAGAAAGAGGCGATTCGTCAAGAATACCAAAAAATCAAAAATGCAATGTCTCAAAAACGAGTAAGACGATAAAGGAAAAAAATGACAAAAGAGGAAGCGATAGATTCACTATCAAATAAAGATTTAGCAATTTCAGAGGTTGAAAAAATCTATAACCAATTTACAAATGAAAATGAAGTGGTTGGACAAGTTGCAATGAACCTAAGCTTAAAAACTTCTGTTTATGATTTGAACAAGGGTAAAAGTAAGATAATGGAAAATCTACTTGTCAGAATTGCAGAAGCCGACGATATGGGAAGTCGTTGGGCAGTTGCAAAAAATCCGCATACTCCTGTTTCAATTTTAGAAAAACTTGCTAAAGATAAAATCAATCTTGTTCGAGCTTTAGTTTCTACAAATCCAAAAACTCCCTCAAAAATCTTAGCATCTCTTTTTTCTGATGAGAAAATTGTTCGCGACGGACTTTCGGGGAACCCAAGCACTCCAGTAAAAACTTTGAAAATCCTATCAGACGATAAAGATAAACTTGTGAGAATGCGACTAGCAGAAAATCCATCTTCGACAACTGAAATTTTAAATAAATTGATGAAAGATGAAGATAAAGATGTTGCAAAAGCTTCTGAAGTAAATTTGAAAAAGAGAAATACTCTTGAAGCCTAAAAGAGAGGAGCAAACTCCTTACAGCGGAATTGAAAGACAACTTTTAAATACTTTCTTTTCTGGGGTTTATATTTCGGCAAAGGATTTTTTAACAATCGGGCGAAATATGAATATGGAGGGTTTAGCTTTAAAAAATCGCGAACTTTTAGTAAAAGAGATAATTGCGAGAGCAAATAAGAATAGTCAAACAGCAGAATTGGTTAGCCAACTTATTAAAATTATTTCGTTGCGAATTTCAGAGTATCAAAACTTGCTTTCAAACTATCCAAATAATGGTGCGATACTTTCTCAAATGATTCAGAAATCAAATACTACAAAAAAACTGATTCAGAATATGCTACGAACAAATCCATATGGATAAAAAAGGATAAAAATGATAGAACCGAAAAATGCCACTCCATCAGAAATTGTTAAATATTTAGATGAATATGTAATTGGGCAAGATAATGCAAAAAAGACAATCGCCCTAGCTTTACGAACTCGATACCGACGAATGAAACTGCCGACTGAAATTCAAAGTGAGGTAATGCCGAAAAATATTTTGATGATTGGTTCAACGGGAGTTGGAAAAACTGAAATTGCTCGACGACTTGCAAAAATTATGAATTTTCCTTTTATCAAAGTTGAAGCTTCAAAATATACCGAAGTTGGTTATGTTGGTCGTGATGTTGAATCTATGGTTCGTGACCTCGCTTTATACTCTTATAAAATGGTTGAGAAAGAGTTTCAAGAAACTGGAAAAGAAGCTGTTGAAAAATATATTATCGATAAAATCGTAGATAAGCTTTTACCTCCGCCTCCAAAACTTTCAACAACTTCTGATGAAACATACCAAAAACTCCGCGAGAAAATGATGATAAAAGTTATCAACGGCGAAATGGACGATAAAGTTATAACTTTAGAAATTGCAAAGTCTGTTGATTTTGGCGATGAGGTTGGCGGGAATTCTGAAATTATCAAAATTCAAGATTCGCTTTCAACAATGTTTAACTCTCTTGGTGGAAAAAAAGAGAAGCAGGAAGTTTCAGTTAAAGATGCTAAATCGCTTTTGAGAGTTGAGGCTAACGATTCTGTGTTTGACAAAGAGGATATGAAAAAAGAGGCTTTAAATAAAGCGGAAAACGAGGGCATCATTTTTATTGATGAAATTGATAAAATTGCAATCGGAAATGGAAGCCAAAGAACTGACCCAAACAAAGAGGGAGTTCAAAGAGACCTTTTACCAATCGTTGAGGGTAGCACGGTAAATACAAAATATGGGCAAATCAACACTGACCATATTTTATTTATTTCAGCAGGTGCTTTCCACGTTAGTAAGCCGAGCGACTTGATTCCTGAACTTCAAGGTAGATTTCCTTTGCGAGTTGAACTTGATAATTTGACTGAAGAAATTCTTTACAAAATTTTGACTCAACCGAAAAACTCACTTTTAAAACAGTATCAAGCTTTGCTAAGTGTTGAAGATGTTGAACTTGAGTTTTCTGATGAATCGATTCAAGCTTTAGCAAAAATTTCTCAACAAGCAAATGAGAAAACTGAAGATATTGGAGCAAGACGACTTCACACCGTTATCGAAAAAGTTTTAGAAAAAATAAGTTTTGAAGCTGAAAACTATAAAGGTAAGAAAGTTGTAATCTCTAAAGAGATTGTAGAGGAAGAATTAAAAGAGTTCTACGAGAATGAAGATATAGCTCATTATATTTTATAGCAATCCAAAAGATAACAGGCAATTATTAGAAACTGACTAAATAAATAGTAGATTTTCTGGTCAAGCCCGATAATGATAATAGCCTGTCATCTTTGTGCTTGATACGGAAGTCCGCTTTAAATTTTCTATTTAGTCAAAATCTCCAAAAAAGTGCTTTGAACCTTAAAGCATTTTAGATATTTTTAAAAAAATAAAACTCCGATTCTATCGACATCTAAAATTAAAAAGTCTAAAGTTGCCCTATATGGGAGACAACAAAATAAGAGTGATTTGAGGTATAAATCCGATGATTTCTTAAAAAAATAAATTAGTTCTAAAATGGTCAAAAATCACATAATAAATAACAGATAAAAATAATTTACCCTTAAAATGGCGAAAATTCTTTAAAAAACACTATTTTCATAATAAAAACTTATCAAAAATAAAAATCCAAACCTTAAAGTTGGGTGTAAATTGCAAGATGGAATCTTGAAAAACCTAGAAATATCACTTTTAAACTTAAATTATTTTTGAGGATTGTAAAACTACGATTCTACCGACATTGGAAAAAATAAATATGTACTTTTGCTCTATGGTGGAGACTTTAAAAAATGGGCTATTTTGCACCTTTTCTTAATGATATAAACTAATTCAGAATTAAATTAATAATTCTGAAAATCTGATATTTTTACAATTCTATAATATGACGAACTTTTTTCATTATTTTATAGAAATTACAAATAGCTTTCAGACCTTTTTCGTGCTCGAATTATTTTAGCTGGAATTCCATATGCTATACTATTTTGTTGAATATTATTCAAAACTACGGAAGTTGCTCCAATTACTACATCATCTGAAATCTGAACTCCGTGTTTTAAAGTCGCACCAATTCCAATAGTTGAGAAATCTCCAATCTTGACATTTCCTCCCATCGCTACATTTGGAGAGATTGTCGAAAAATTACCTATTTGAGAGTCGTGTTCAATTATCGATGAGGTATTGATTATCGAATGAAAACCAATTTTTGCATCAGGATTAAGAATTGCTCCCGCCATAATTACTGAACCATATCCGATTTCAACCCCTTTACCTAAAATGGCACTTGGGTGAATTGCTGAAATAAATTGAAATTTTGGCGAAATATTTTTGATTTTCTGAACCATTTTAAATCTTGTCCAATTATCTCCAATTGCAATAACCCCGCCAAAAATATCCAAATCTTTTAGAAGAAATGATAAATCTTTTTCAGTACCTAAAATTGGATAGCCAAAAAAACTTAATTCTTTTTTGAACGAATCAAGGTAGCCGAGAATATTCCAATTTTCAGATTTTTCTAAAATATCGATAATCACTTTTGAATGTCCAGAAGCCCCAATTACAACTATATTTTTTTTCATTTAAAATTTAACTCCTACTTCAAAGTTGATACTTGAACCGCTTAACATATTATCAATATATTTAATATCTAAAGGAAATGAAAGTTTTCGAGCAAATAAAAGGTCAAGTTCCAAACCAAATATTTTTTCATCAATATATTTAAAACCACTTTTTCTATCTTGTAAAAGATAATTGTAGGTCAAAAAAGGGGAAATTCGACGAAGTCCGAGCGGAAAAGTTTCAAAATATATCGGAGTTTGAAAAGTGGTCAAAATTGATGTTGTGAATTTGTGAATATTTTTTGATGGCATAACATAGTTTTTTAAACCGTCAAGATAAATATCTGCCAAATCATCGACATCTTCAGAAAGTTCAACTTTTAAAATGTCAGTTTGCTTAAAACTAAATAAACCTTGATAACTTGCATTAAAGAAAGTTTGAGAAAAAATCTCTTTACCAAAACCTGTATAAAAACCTGCGGAATTCACCTCATCGGAATATTTATAAAAAGGCGAAATATAAATTTTATTTGTAGGTAAAACAGAATATCCATATTGTTCTGACATACCCAAATAGTAACTGGAGACAAAATCTATTTTTTCAGAATCTTGATTATCATATATTGCATCAAGTCTAAGATTTGAACTCCAATTTTCCGTTTCGGAGAGTTTGAAATTCAGAAATGATGAATATTTTTCAGAATCCTTATTTTCAGAATCTGTTAATTCAGCAGAAAAACCGTAATTTATCCAATATCTGAAATTTGAATATAGAAAAGAGTATCTTTGCTCATAGTCTAAATCTTGAAAAGTTAAATTTAAAGAGTTAAAACCTATGGAATCTTTAAA
>Ga0256826_1002432_pt1 | contig 11363 bp, 12 predicted proteins | sample CV79metaG_FD_185975 | JGI IMG/M metagenome (GOLD analysis project Ga0256826, IMG submission 185975) | Hydrothermal vent microbial communities from East Pacific Rise, Pacific Ocean - CV79 | ecosystem: Environmental > Aquatic > Marine > Hydrothermal vents | place: Pacific Ocean: East Pacific Rise... | reverse complement strand
GTCTATTATATTATCATTTTAATTCTTATTCATAGTAAAACTAGCTTAAATATATAAAATTTATCATAATTTTGACAAATAGTGTTATAAGGTGTTTTTTTAAAGTTTTACGTATTATAATATATTTACAAAAGGATATTTATGGGTTTGTTAGATGGTATTAAAAGACAGTTACGCTCAATAATTCAATGGGATAGTCCAGGTGGTAATGAACTTTTTTATAGATGGAGTGATAATGGTGATGAAATTAAGAATGCATCTAAGCTAATAGTTGGGCCAGGGCAGGGTTGTATATTTGTTTATGAAGGAAAAGTTGTATCTGTTATTGAAAAAGAAGGAATTGTTTCTTTGCAAACTGACAATATTCCTTTTTGGACCACTCTTACAAAACTTATGCAATCTTTTGAAAGTGAGCATAAAGTCGGTTTGTATTTTTTTAAAAAAACACGTATTTTAGATCAAAAATGGGGAACACGTTCAGCTATAAAATATGAAGATCCAAAGTATAAGTTTCCAGTATCTCTTATGGCCTTTGGAAACTATAGCTTTAAAATTGAAAATGCTTCTGCATTTTTTGTAAATATTTTGGGTGTGCAAGAATATTATGGTGTTAATGACTTTAGAGAGATGATGTCAGCTCGTATATCTGAACCAATTGCAGATTTTTTAGCTACTTCACAACACTCTTATACAGAGATAGATTCGCAAAGACAAGAGATATCTGACGAGTTAGCAGAAAAACTTTCAGTAGATTTTTTAAAGTTAGGTTTTTCTATGACAGATTTTCGCATCGAAGGTACAGATTTTGATGAAGATACACAATCTAGAATAAATAAAATAGCAGATATATCTGCATCTACTTATGGAGCAGATATAGCGGGTATTTCATACTCTGAATTACAAAAATTAGAAGCTATGAAAGATGCAGCGAATAACCAAGTCGGAGCAGCTGGTGTTATGATGGGTATGGGAGTAGCTGGAGGTTTGGCAAGTCAAACTATGCAAGAAACTTCTAGTGATAAAACAGATATAAAGCAGAGACTTCTTCAACTAAAAGACTTATATGATTCACAATTAATTAGTAAAGATGATTATGAATCTAAAAAGCAAAAAATTTTAGATGAAATTTAATGGCAAAATGTAATCACTGTTCAGCGCCACTTCCAAAAGATAGTATTATTTGTGAGTATTGTGGTGTAAGAAATGATATAGAAGTTCAGGAGGTTCCATTAGCTTCTGTGCAGCCTAAAAGCAATAGAATGTGCCCTGATTGTATGATATATCTAGAAAGTATAGATATAGGTAAAAACTCTATATTTATTATAGAAAAATGTGAAAGATGTTTTGGTCTATTTTTTGATAATTTTGAGCTTAAAAGGCTTCTTGAAGAGTCTAATGTAAAATCATATTGGATCGATTATAAAAGGTTACAATCGCTTTTACAATATCCTTTGCATAAGGATAAAATTCAGTATAGAAAATGCCCTCAGTGTAATAAAATAATGCAAAGAAAAAACTATATGAATCGCTCTGGAGTGATTATGGATACGTGTGTAGATCATGGCATCTGGTTAGATGCAGGAGAATTGAAACAGATAAAGGACTGGATTAAACTTGGTGGAAAAAGAAATGCTTTAAAAGATGAGTTAGATCATAAACATATAAAAGCAAGAGATAAAAATAGAAAAAGAAAAAGCTATAACAGACAGTCTGATATTTATTACTCAAAAGAGATAGTTTCAGAAACAAGTTATTTTACAGATATAGTAGATTTAGTTTCTACTACATATAGACTTGCTTCAAGATTTAGATTTTAAGGAAAAAGATTTGAAGAACCATCACTTTGGTATTTATGCCTTATGGATATTTTTTATATTATTTGCTGTTGTACTTACCGTTAAGTTGGCTCATATTTATATAACAAGAGATATCTTTATGTGGATATTTTTACTCATTCCGCTATCTTTTATATTTGCTGTTTTATCTTTTTTTCAAGATAATTATAGTAAAAAAGCAGCAATATGGGCAATTTTATTAAATATATTTTTATTATTATTACCAACTATTGTTAGACAGTATGAACGTGTGATTTTACCTAAGGCAATGGATTTACTTTCAAAACATACAGATATAAACTTGCCTGTTTATTCTAACTTTATTGCCTTACATAAAGCAGCAAGAGCTGGTAATATTAAAGAAGTAAACTCTTTATTAGATGCAGGCTCAAATATTGAAGTAAGAAGTAAAGATGGAAAAACAGCACTTATATTAGCAGCTAGAAAAGGAAAGATAGAAATGGTTGAGCTTCTTTTAAAAAGAGGTGCAAATGTTGGTAATCCAAGTAAGTATGGTGAAATTCCTATAAATGAAAGTTTATATTCTAAGCATACAGAAGTAGCTAAACTACTTATAAATCATGGTGCATTAAAAGTTAAATATCAACAACATAATGTCAAAAAACCACTTTCTGCAGCAGTCCAAGCAAAAAACTATGAGATTGCAGAAATTATTTTAAAACAGTTATCACAGCATGAAATTAATTCCGCATCTGATGTTAGTCCAACACTAAGTTATGTAAATAAATCAAATATGCCTCAGTATCAAGAAACAGCAATTTCTACAGCAGTTAGAAATGATGACTTAAAGATGATTGAATTACTTGTTAAGTATAAGGTAAATCTTGTTTTTCATATGAAGTATGGAAAATCTTTAATGCACGAGGTAAAAAGTGTTGAAGTTGCAAAATATTTAAAAGACCATGGAGCAGATTTATCTCCTGAAACAAACTTTGGAGACACTCCTTTGTTTACAGTAAAAGATGCAAAAGTTGCACAGTTTCTTATAGATAATGGAGCAGATATCGAGCATAAAAATGAGAGAAAAGAAACTCCAATCTTAAGAGATACATCTGAAGAAGTTCAACTTGTTCTGATAAATAATGGTGCAAATATTTTTGCTAAAGATAAATACAACAATACTGTTTTACATAATATAAAAAGTCCTAAAATTATTTCTATACTTATAAAAAAAGGTGCAGATGTAAATGCTAAAAATATGTCAAATAGAAGACCACTCCACCAGTCAATGCAAAATTATGAAAAAGCAAAATTATTATTAGAAGCTGGAGCAAATCCAAATATATTTACAAAGGTCAATAGTTCACATTCAGATGCAGATGATGATACTCCTTTGCATCTAGCTGTTATTTTTAAAAGTGTGGAGATAGTTAAACTTCTTTTAGAATACGATGCAGATATAAACGCTAAAAATGTAAAAGGTCAAAATGCTTTTGATTTAACAAAGACGTACTCAAGAAGTACAGATAAATCAGAAGCTATTAAAAAGTTGTTAAAAGAGAAGATGTAGGGGCAGAGAGTTATTCTGCCTTTGTAATAGTTTTACCTAAGAAAAACTCAATAGCTTCTTCTTGATCTTCATCTAACCAATCTTCAGCATATTCTGGATCATTCGCAAGTTTGTCCTCTATGGTTTTCTTACATAAATCAAAAAGAAGTTTTCTAGCTTGAGTTAGGTCATTAAAATAACCTAGTCCACTAAACTGATAAGGTTCATCTCTTTCTATGCATAAAAGAGTTACATCAGCTTTTTCTTCAAAAAACTCTACAAGTTCTCTATATGAAACATCAAAATCAGTTATCATCCAACCCATGTCTTCAAGTTCATTATCTTTAAAAACATCAACACCATCACCTGTTGTATCATCATAATGGCAGTTTTCTACATTATAAGCAATAATGTCTTGCCAGGCCGCTGCAGCTTTAATAAGAACTCTATCTCCATCTTCTACAACTTGATAATTTTTACCTAAAAGTTCTTGTTTTTGTAGCTCTTTTGGAACTGATACACTTGTTGAACTAGAAGGTGTGATAGTCCCTTTAAATATAAATATATCCGTACTCTCAAAAGGTGCATATACAACTTTTGCATCCACTGTGATACCAAACTCTTTATTTGAGCTAAGTGCATTAGAAAGTTCTTTATTATCAACAGCTATAATTTCTTCATATAAGTTTATTTTTTTCATAATTTCTCCATATATTTTTGAAATTTTATCTAATAAGTGAGGTTTATTTCTTTAAGTATGCATTTGAGATGAAAATTTAAAAAAAATTATATAATAAATTGTTACAATAGTGTTTCAAAAAATAAAAAGGTAGGTTTATGATAAACGAAGCTATTTTAAGACAGCTAGATTACACGCCAAATGATGCTTTAAAAGAGCAAATGGGTAGAATAATAGGAAATACGATTGCGTTTGATAAAATAGAGAAACATTTAATGGAACTGCATAAACAGTTAAAAGTTGATGGTTCTTACATCGCAATGTCAAATTCAGAAGATTATTTTAAAATTAAAATAGATGCACAAAGTACAGCTCTTACCCAAGAAGCTCATGCCAAAATTTCACATTGGTCTGAAAAATATAAAGTAGAAACTGAAAAAGTTGAAAACAAAGATACCTATTATATAAAAGGTTTTATCCATTAATGGATATAGAACCAATAACACAAGAAGGTTTTGATAAATTAACCGAAGAGTTTAAATATCTTAAAGATGTAGAAAAGCCTAAGGTTAATAGAGAAAAGCAAGAAGCTGCTGCACAAGGTGATAGAAGTGAAAATGCTGAATATCATGCAGCAAAAGAAAAACTTCGTTTTATAGACAAGCGACTTTTCTTTTTAAATAATCATATTCAAAAAGCTAAGATTATAGATCCTTCAACTCTTTCAACTGATAAAGTTCATTTTGGCTCAACGGTAACTTTACTTAATCTTGATACTGATAAACAAGAAATTTATACTATTTGTGGTGTGCTTGAATCAGAACCAGAAATAGGTCTAATTTCTATACATGCTCCATTAGCTAAACTTATGATGGGAAAAGCAGTTGAAGATGAATTTTATATAAATTTGCCAAAGGGTAAAAAAGAGTATGAGATAGAAGCTATTGAATATATTCCGATCTTTGATTTAAAGAAAAATATTCGAGGTTTTGAACAGTATTCAATTAAGTAGTTGTTTTAAATATTTAAGATTCACTATCCATATCTTCTTTATCCATTGTCATAGCAACTGCTATTATACCAGCTAAAAAAACGACTATTATTGCTATATATACGTATGCCATTAGGTGTCCTTTTTATAAGATGCTACACTACTTTTTGCAAGATGTGAAAAGTTATCTTTTTCTTCATTAGAGCTAAATGCAGATTTTGGAATAAATAAAAAACTTGTTCCATAATAAAGTAAAAAAGCATTTTCTAATGCGATGATTTCTGTGATTTTACTCCATTGTATCAGTGTGTTGTCTACTTCTATGCCATCTTTATTTGCAAGCATATTAAATTCATGGTCTTTACTTTGTGATGATTCAAATGTTTTAGATATTATAAATCGTCTTATAGGCCAACGTAAAAGATACCAATAAATCACTAAAATACTTGATATTAATAAAAGCCCATAAGCATCTTTTTTAAGTGCTCCAACAACACCAAATTGAGTAAGTGCTATAAAAAACCAACCTAAAAATCTTTTTGGTGAATGTTTTAGCTCAAACTCATAAGTAGCTTTACTTGCAGAGACAAAAACCTCTTTACTCCAAGTATAATGTATCTTTATATGTTTAGATGTGCTCATCACTCTCACTTATCATTAAATCTTCTTTTTTAATCACACCATCTTCTTCTAACTCTTTTAAAAGTTTTACTGTATATGTATGTTTTTCTTGATATTTTGTATTATTTTTAGCATAAAGCTTACTTTGTTTTCTTGCATAAAGCCAAGCGAATAAAACAGTAGATGCAAAAAGAGAATAAATCCACCATTGCCACTCTTTTAAGTCTAATAAAATTATAAAGTATTGTACCGAAAATAGAACAAAAAATTCGATTGAAAAGATGATAACAAGTGTTGCACTCTGCTCAAAGTCTAGAGTGTATTTTTCTAGTTCTTTTAACTCTTTAAAGTTAGCATTGATTTCTTGTGCTTTTAATTTGTTTTCATCTTTTAAATCATCAGTGTGTATATCTTTTAAATGAATATTACTTAGATTATATTCAACATTTGTCTGCATATAATCTTCTAAAATTTGTGGATTTTTAGACATAATATCTTTAATTTCATCTTCACTTACTCTATTTTTACCAGCGTCTTTTCGAACATCTTGTAAAACTAAATCATAAAGGCCAACAGTCTTTATTTCGAAAGCTACTCTATCTAAATTAATCAATATATATCCTAATTGTGTTTAATGTGTTTGTTTGTAGAGATGGGCATAAGCCCATCAGGTAGAACTACATGTCTTCTGGTTCTAGTCCATAAGAAGCAGTTTTATCTTTTGCAGGTAAGAAGATTCCGACTAACCCTTTTAACCCAACAGACATTATGATATTGAAAAGGAAAATTGCCCAAGCAACAAGTAGCATAGTACCAAAACCTGCTGCCATTAACATATCAAAGTTAAATTCACCATTTACATAAAGGTGACGACGAAGCATACCATCAAGTCCAGCCATACCCATAAATGCACCCATACCGATACCACCAATTAAGTGCATCCAAAAGTGTGTATTTGAAAGTTTACCTGAATACATTTTAGTATTGTTTGTAACAAGTGGCCACAATACATAAAGAGCAGAATAAAGAGTCATATAAAGACCAACAATTAATGCAATATGAACGTGTGCCCCAATAATCCATTGAGTGTTATGTAAAACTCTGTTCATACCCATATCTGCTTGAATAATAGCAGCTGGAACAGCAAGGCCAAAACCTGATAAACCACCAAGAAGGTATTTAAGTTCCATAGTCATTTTAAGTGGACGAGCTTTCCATAAAGTAACAAGTGTAATGAAAAGAGCAAGACCTTGAGTAAGTAACTCAAATGCTGTAACCATCTCACCAGAGATAAGTTTCATCATTTCAGGCTGACCTTGATCGCCAAGCAGGTGATGAGACCAAACCATCCAAGAAACTAAAAGTTCAAGCATAAGTGCAGCACGAGCAACATTTTCCATAAACAATTTTTGTCCAGTAATTAAAGTAGCAAGTAAGTACCATGAACCAGCAACATAAATTAAAACAAGACCATCAGCAACTAAGTCAAGTCCCCACCAGAAAAAGTTTTTATATAAAAGCGCATCAATAGCAGTAACATCTAAATGTATACCACCTAAATCAGCTACTAAATAAATAAGAACTAAAATACCAGCACCTAGAATAACTACTGCATCTAAGAATGTATCAACAGTACCACGAAAGATTGCAACAACAGGAAGTGCCAAAGCAGGCTCTTTTGTATATGGTTCTTTTCCTCTTAGTTTATTGATAAGATTTAGTAAACCATCAATACCAAAACCAGAGATTAAAAGTTCTTTAGTTGTTTTATTTTTATGAATACCAACACGAGCAAATATAGTCGCATAAATATTATAGATAAAACCAAAAGTACCAATCATAATAAGTGCAACACCTATAATAAATACAATACCACCAATAGTACTAAATTGAGTAGTATCAGCAGGTAATGGCCAGTATAAAGTATATAAAGGAGCATATTGCCATACAAACGCAGCAATCCAAGCTAAAGCAGTACCAATAGTAATCATAAGCCATACAAAGTTAGCAAGTTTTACACTGTATAGAGGTTTTTTAGTTAAGTAAGGTACAAGAAACATAAATGCAGCAAATACAAGCTGATATGTTGATCCAAAGATACCTACGATTGGGTGAACTGTCATAATTGAAAAGAAATGATCTGGATGAAAAAATTCTTCTGGAATAATAGCTTTAGCCTGAGGACCAACAGATACTAGTCTCATAAGCATACCTTCTAATGCAACTAGTCCATAGAATAAAAATGCCATAACAACAGCACGAAGTGTAACTTTTTGAAGAGCATTTAAACCTTCATGATCAAAGTTTGTACCATGTATTAATGTTTTTGCAAAACTCATTATGCATCTCCTTTTTCACAGCCAACTACTTCTAAGAAGCGTTTAACTTTCATTAAATTTTCACCTGTATGTTTATCATACATAGCTGGACCAGCATATTCTGTAGAATCTAAGTCAAATACAGCGTTATGATTAAACGTCCATAAAATATCATTAGAAGTTCCTGGATTAACTTGCATTTGCATAGCCATAGAACCATCTTGACGGAAAAGACCGAAACCATAAATAAGATCTTTAGAAACTACATCAAAGTTAATTGTTTGACCACATTGAACTGTAATGCTTTTAGCAGGAAGAGCCCATTTGTGTTTTTCAATTGTAAACTTATAAGTAGCGTCATTACTAAGATCATGTCTACTAATATCTTGAGAAACCCAAGGAATAGCATTATATGTAAATATATGGTGTCCAACACCACCTGCAACTAAGAATGCCATGTACCAGTAAAATGGTATACGAACTACTGATTTTGCTTTTTCTCTTGTTAGGTTATATCCAAACCATGCAATAACTGATAAAATCATTGCTGAATAGATGGTATAAGCTACCCAGTGAAAAGCTAATAACTCTAGTGAATTTGTAAAAGTCATCTTTTTTACCTTATAAATTTTTACTTAACTATATAGAACTTTATCTACAGACATATAGTAATTAAAATAATGACATAATTAATTTAATTTATATTCAATTAAGTGATTAAAAAATAATCAAATATATGATGTTATTTTAAAAAAGTGCTTTTAAGTCGACGAGATAGTGTGTTGATGCATTTTATTGATATAAATCAAGATGAGTAGAATTAGAACAAATAGAATTGATATAGAAAACTAGTGATTAAAAAATAATCATTTTTATGTAGAAAATATGTTTTTAAATGTGATTAAACTTAAAGTTACTTATTTTCCATAAGAGTTGGATCTAATTTATCTAATGTTGTTGTATTTAGCATTTTTTCTAAGGCTTGTTTTGGAAGTGTATAACTTTCGTGTAAAGAACATGGTTTTGACTCATCACATTCATTTTCACCAAGAGCACAATTTGAACAATTGTTTTCATCAATTGCATTTAAAATATCAACAAGATATATCTCATCTTTTCCTTTATTTAGTAAAAAACCACCATTTCTACCACGTGAAGCTTTTAAAATATCTGCTTTTGCTAGTTTAGTTAAAAGCATTGTTAAGTACTTATATGGAATTTCTGTCTCTTCATGTATCTTAGTTGCTGAAAAAAGTTCATCTGGATCTTTTGACATAAAAATTAATATTCTAAATGTATATTGTGCTGTTTTACTAAACATTGATGGCCTTAATTACCTTTAATTTTAGGGATTTTATCTAAATCTTGGTTAGTAATATGACAATGTTTGAACACTATATTATAAATTACAGTTTTCTTAAAGGAAAACCTAAACATATTTTTAGCAGTTTTTTACTATAATCGCGTCTTAAACTAAAAAAACACTCAAGGAAACCACTTGTATAAAATTGAAAATATAGAAGAAGCTTGTAAAGATCATAAGATTTCACCTGAAGAATACCAAAATATTTTAGGCATTATTGGCCGTGAACCAAATATGGTTGAGCTTGGAATTTTTTCTGCAATGTGGTCTGAACATTGTTCATATAAGTCTTCAAAAGTTCACTTAAGTGGTTTTCCAACTAAAGCGCCATGGGTTATTCAAGGTCCAGGTGAAAATGCTGGTGTTATTGATATTGGTGATGGTTATGCGGCTGTTTTTAAAATGGAGTCTCATAATCACCCATCTTTTATTGAACCATACCAAGGTGCGGCAACTGGTGTTGGTGGAATTATGCGTGATGTATTTACTATGGGTGCTAGACCTGTAGCTTCTTTAAACTCTCTTCGTTTTGGTAATGTTATGAACGATGACAAAGTTTCTGCTCACCAACGTTTTTTAGTTCGTGGTGTAACTGAAGGAATTGGTGGATATGGTAACTGTATGGGTGTTCCAACTATCGGTGGTGAAGTAAGTTTTGATGAGTGTTATAATGGAAATATTTTAGTAAATGCTTTTAACCTTGGTATAGCAAAGTCAGATGAGATCTTTCTTGGAGTTGCTGAAGGTGTTGGAAATCCAGTAATGTATGTTGGTTCTAAAACAGGGCGTGATGGTCTTGGTGGAGCTGTAATGTCTTCTGATTCATTTACAGAAGAGTCAAAATCTTTACGTCCAACTGTTCAAGTTGGAGATCCATTTACAGAAAAACTTCTTCTTGAAGCTTGTATGGAACTTTTTAAAACTGACCACGTTATTGGTATTCAAGATATGGGTGCTGCTGGTCTTACATCTTCATCTTTTGAGATGGCAGGACGTTCAGGTTCTGGAATGATTATGCATCTAGATAAGGTTCCAGCTCGTGAAGAAAATATGACTCCTTATGACTTTATGCTTTCTGAGTCACAAGAAAGAATGCTTATCTGTGCTAAAAAAGGTTCAGAACAAGCAATTATAGATATTTTTGAAAAATGGGACTTATCAGTTGCGGTTATTGGTGAAGTAACAGCTACTGGAAATATGGAACTGTTTTGGAATGGCGAAAAATGTGCAGAGGTTCCAGTTGACCCAGTTTCAGAAGAAGCACCGGTTTTAAACCGTCCTATGAGTGAGCCTGCTTATTTAAAAGATTTAGGCGATACAGAAATCACAGACTTCGATGAAGTATCTAATCAACTTGCATTTACAACATTAATGTCTTCTATGGAAGTAGTTGATAAAGCGTGGATATATGAGCAGTATGACTCAATGGTTCAGACAAACACTATCAAAAAAGGTGGAAGTCTAGATGCATCTGTTATTCGTGTAAAAGAGAATGGAAAAGCTCTTGCAATGAGTTCAGACTGTAATGTTCGCCACTGTTATATAGATCCAAAAGGTGGAGCAGCAGCAGCTGTAATTGAGTCTGGAAGAAATGTTGCAATGACTGGTGCTAGACCTCTTGCAATCACTGACTGTTTAAACTACGGTAACCCTGAAAACCCAGAAGTGATGTGGCAGTTTGGTCAAGGTTGTTTAGGAATTAAAGAAGCATGTGCTGAACTAACAACTCCAGTAATTGGTGGAAATGTTTCTCTTTATAATGAGACAAATGGTATCTCAGTTTTTCCAACTCCTTCTATTGCAACTGTTGGTTTAAATGATGATGAAAATAAGGTTCTTTTTAACTCGTTTCAAAAAGAGGGAAATGTACTTTATATTTTAGGCAATACTGCAGCTGAGTTTGGTGGATCTTTATATATGAAAGAACTTCATGGAAAAGTTGCTGGTAAACTTCCAAATATAGATTATAAAAAAGAGTTAGCACTTTGGGACTTAGTAATTGAAGCTAATAAAAAAGGTCTTCTTTCATCTGCTAAAGATTGTTCA
>Ga0256826_1002431_pt1 | contig 11365 bp, 11 predicted proteins | sample CV79metaG_FD_185975 | JGI IMG/M metagenome (GOLD analysis project Ga0256826, IMG submission 185975) | Hydrothermal vent microbial communities from East Pacific Rise, Pacific Ocean - CV79 | ecosystem: Environmental > Aquatic > Marine > Hydrothermal vents | place: Pacific Ocean: East Pacific Rise... | reverse complement strand
CCAAAGAAAACATAACTTTCCCTAAAACTTTTTTTGAGGTTAGTTGTCTGTTTTGTCTTAGTCTATCGATTTCTTTTGCAACTTTTATCAAAATTAAGCAGATTTAGAGCGAATTGTAGTAAAACTTTATAGTAAAATTTTACTACACTTTCAATAGAATCCCTAAAATAGGGCTATAAAAGGAATGAACTTACCAATCCTATGAGTCCACCAAAAACACCACCCCATACAACGAGCCAATCAAGGTGTTCTTTTATTAGCTTTTGTACCATCTCTTTTACAAGCTCTGGTGTGAGTTCATTGAGGCGGGAGTCTATGACTGATTCTATGGAGTTGAGCATATCTTCATTTAGAGATGAATTTTGAAGATGGTTTTGCATAGTTTTGTTAAATGCATCTGAGTTTACTATCTTAATCACGGCTGATTTCATTTTGTTTGAAAATGGTTCTTTTAAGCCCTCTAGTGCTGATTCTCCTCCAAACATACCAAGCATCCCTCCAAAAGATGACTCCATAACTGTTTTAGAGAGTGCATCAAACGCCGGTGTGAAATCTGTCTCTTCTATGATAGGCTCTAGGTTTATTTTTTGCTCTTCATTTGCAAAAAAACTTTCTAACTGTTCACGAGTAAAAAACTCATTCATCATAAGGTTTTTTATGGACTCCTTAAAAGCTTCAAATCTCATCGGAATTACACCTGAACCATAAAGAAAAGGTACTTTTTCAAAAAGCATATGGATTGCAAGCTGATTTGTAAGTGCACCTGAAAGAGCAAAAAGACCAGTAAAAAGTAGAGCATCTTTAAACGCCAAAAGTACAAAAGAGAGAGCGATAAGAAGTAGTGCTATAAGATTTGTTACATAATTTTTGTTTAATTTCATATATTATCCTTTATTTAAAAGCCAAATTATACTAAAACGCTACTATTATGTAAATATAAAATTATAAAGAGAATAGAATGAAACAAGAAACTTACGAATTATTTAATACATCAGATATAGAAACGATAGTTACTGCTATTGAAACAGAACTTAAAACAAGAAATGAGTCTCCTTTTTGGAGCGATAAAGTTGTTCCATTTTCTAGAGCTGTTCTTTCTGTTTTGATACCACTTAGAGATAAAGGGTTACTTTTTAACCCTGAACATAAACATACAGAGACATTAACACCAGAACTCTTTTTATCGTGGCAAGATTTTTTGAGTTTAAAAACTCTGGCGTTTACGATTCAAAAATCAAACGCTAGTGGTACTTTACAAAGAACAACACATACTAATGATATATCTCAAAAGTATGAGGAGATAGATTTGAAGTTTTTAGGGGATTATTTAGCACACTATAGTGTAAATCTTGAAGATGAGCTATTGGATTTTCCTATATCTAACTACAATTTACACCAAGGTGTATCAAATGTTATTAAGTCTCTTTTGTAGCAATTACAAACAGATGTAGGTATCCATAGTAATGAATGAGTTTAAGATTTTTTTCTATATCTATCTTAGGCGATACTTTTTTAAAAAAAGTTCGTATCTCTTCATCATCTAAATCTCCAAGAAAAACAAAGTCGCTATGCTCTTCACAGTTTAGTTTTATAAGTCGGTGTGTAGGTGTTTTTGTGTCGTTTATCCATATTTTCATACTGCCATTATAATGAACTATAGTTAAACTTTAGGTATAATCACGTTAATTAAAGGATAATTTATATGAAAAAAATAATTGGTTTTGGATTTATCGCATTAGGTGTTTTTCTTGAAGTAATGTGGTTAGGGTTTGTTTTTGGAAGTATTATTATAGGAGTTTTACTTCTCATATTTGCTCCTCGTGTTCTCTTTTTTCCATTTAACTTTTTCTTACTTTTAGGACTTCGTATAGTATATGCTGAAGCATTCAAAAATTTTGAAAATGCACAGAAAAATGGTCAAAGTTATAGCTACACACATAGAAATACAAACTATCAGCAAGCAACATCAGTAAGTAAAATGGATGAGTATTACAGAGAGTTAGAGTCTGATCCAAGTGATGATTTTTCAGTTGTGAAAAAGAACTATAGAAGACTTATGAAAGAGCATCATTATGATTCACTTGTAAGTAAGGGCTTACCTAAAGATATGTTAGAGTTTTCAGAAGAGAAAACTAAACGTTTAAATGAAGCCTATGCAGCGATAAAAGAGAGATAGATGCGTTCATCAGATGTAAGTAGTATTTTAAACAATAAAGATAGACTTTTAACTCAAACATATTTTGACCTACAGAGACACTTTGAAGAGAAGTATGGTCAAGATACTGTTGTATTTATGGAGATAGGTACTTTTTATGAGGTCTATGAAGTAAATAATGATGATGAACAGATAGGAAAAGCTAAAGAGATAGCTGAACTTCTAAACATACAACTCACTAAAAAAAATAAAAATATTATAGAAAATTCTGATAAAAACCCACTCCTAGCAGGTGTACCTGCTGTAAGTTTTGAGCGTTACTTAAACCGTCTAATCTCTGAACAAAAATATACAGTAATAGTGGTGAAACAGAAAGGAAATCCTCCTAAAATAAGCCGATATATAGCTCAAATAGTCTCCCCTGGAACAAACTTTGAACATATTGTAGATAATGATGATAACTATATAGTCTCTATCGTAGTTGATAAATATAGAGATATTTATAGTGTTGGTTACTCGGCTCTTGACGTTACAACAGGAAAAACTTGGCTCTATGAAACACACTCAACAAGTGAAGATCCTTCTTATGCACTTGATGAAGTTTTTAATCTTTTAAATGTTTATAGAACAAGTGAAGTTGTTGTGACATTTTTAGATGGTATAGAAGATCAAAGACATGTTATGCAGTACTTAGAAATTGCTGAGCACTATCACTACTCTGTTAATAACCAAAGACCAAAAATTGACTTTCAAAATAGACTTTTTGGAGAGGTTTATCAGATAGAGTCTCTTCTTTCACCTATCGAGCATTTAGATTTAGAACGATGTCCTATGATAACGGAGTCTTTAGCAATTTTAATTCATTTTGTCATTGAACATGATTATCATATAGTTCAAAAAATGTCTCTTCCTCGTCTTATAGATAATCGTCGCTTTATGTATCTTGGGAACAATGCACTAGAACAGATGGGAATTATCTCTAAAGATAGACGAGAGTTTACACTTTTAAAGATGTTAGATAAAAGTGCTACAGCTATTGGTCGGCGTTTACTTAAAGAGAGACTCTTAAATCCAATCATGGAAAAAGATGAACTTGAACGTCGTTATAACTTAAATGAGAGAGTCTCTTCTCATACTCGTTACCTTGATGAGATGATGCGTGGCGTTTATGACTTAGAACGATTATCTCGGCGTTTAAGTCTTGGGCGTTTACACCCTTTTGAGATGAACCATGTATATGACTCTATGGAAGCAGTCAAAGAGTTGATGTTATATGTAAAAAAGCATAAGATTCAAAAAACTCCTTTTCATGAATCTGAAGTAGAAGAGTTTCTTCGTGATATCAGTAAAAGTATAGACCTTGATGTTTCTCGTCGTTTTACAAACGCCACAGTTGATGAAAACTTCTTAATGAGTGGGGTGGATGAGTCCATAGATACTCTTGTAAAAGAAAATAGTGTAATGCTTCTGGCGTTTGATGACATCATGAAAAAGGTAGAAGCTATTTTGATGAGTGTAAACGCTGGAAGTTCTAGTAAGCTTGTCTCATTAGGTCTTTTAGAGAAAGAGGGTTACTACATTTCTCTCTCAAAAAATAGATACTCTTTGATGGAGAGTGAGTTTAGAAAAGATGATTTTTTTTGTGAATATAGTGTTAAAAAACTGACAAATTCAGTCAAAATAACATCAGCATTTACAGATGATTTATCCGATAGGATTATGAAAAATCGTCGTAAAATTGTTACACTTGTAAAAGAGAAGTATGTAAATCTTCAAGCACTTTACGAGAGACGATATTCACTTCTTTTTGACCGTGTGATAGCCTATGTCTCTGATCTTGATGTAGGGGTTAGCTCCTCTAAAGTAGCACAGATGTATAAACACTCTCGTCCTATGATAGTTGAAGCTAAAACGGATGAAAACTTTATGCAAATCATGCAACTTCGTCATCCTCTCATAGAACTTCAAGAACGTGGTGGTCTTTATGTGCCAAATGACATAGTCATGGGAAACCGTGAGTATATGGATCTACCTCACCCAAAAACAGTTATGCTAGAAGTTGGCGTTCATGATGGACATGACATAAATGGCGTTTTACTTTATGGAATCAACTCTAGTGGAAAATCATCACTGATGAAAAGTATAGGGATAGCTACACTTATGGCACAGTCAGGATTCTTTGTATCGGCTGCTGTTATGAAATTTACACTCTTTGACTCACTGTTTACTCGTATAGTTTCTAAAGATAACCTAGCTAAAGGGCTCTCTACTTTTGCCGTTGAAATGTTAGAACTCAAAAATATTTTTAACCGTGCAACAGTTCGTTCTTTAGTCTTAGGGGATGAGATAAGCCACGGAACAGAGACACTTTCAGGGGTAGCGATAGTAGCATCAGCTATCAAAAAACTTTCAAATACTAGATGCCTTTTTCTCTTTGCAACACACCTACATCAACTCTCAACTATGAAAGAGATAACATCTTTGGATAATGTAGTTGATTTACATTTAAGTGTAGAGTATGATGAAGAGCAAGACAAACTTCTCTTTAACCGTGTTCTTCAGTCTGGAAGTGGAAGTAGTATCTATGGTTTAGAGTTTGCAAAGTCTCTACATATGGATAGTGAGTTTTTAGAAGAGGCAAATGCCATTCGTAAGCGTTTAGCAAATGACTTTGATGAGCTAGAACTTCTTGTAAAGAAAAAAACTTCTAAGTATAACAAAGAGCTTTATGTGACAAAGTGTATCATCTGTGGGGCGATGGCTGAAGATGTACATCATATATCTCAGAGAAGTTTAGCCGATAGTGCAGGGTTTATAGGACACTTTCATAAGGACAATAAACACAACCTTATACCTCTTTGTAAAGAGCATCACAATCAAATTCACGATGGAAAACTTCAAGTAAATGGTTTTGTTATGACTAGTAAGGGTTTAGAGTTGAAGTTTGAAGAGCAGATAAATTCAGCAAAAAGTAAAATGATAGTAGAGCCTGAAATAAATGAAAATGTTGAGGTGAAAGTGATTGAAGAAGAGCCTAAAGGCTTTGTTTTAGATGATTGGTAGGATAAGAGAAAATCTCTATCCTAAAAGTACTTTTACACACTCGTTGATGCGTTTTCCATCAGCTTTTCCAGCTAACTCTTTAGATGCCATACCCATTACTTTTCCCATATCTTTCATAGTTGAAGCACCAACTTTTTCGATGATAGTTTTCAGAGAACTTGTAAGCTCTTCGTCACTCATCTGTGCTGGAAGATAGACTTCATAAAAGCCAATCTCATCAAGTTCTATCTGTAGTAAATCATCACGACCTGCATCTCTGTACTGAGTTGCTGCATCATTTCGGCGTTTAACCTGTTGCTGTATGATTTTGATAACATCATCATCACTAAGTTCTTTTCTCTCATCAACTTCTATCTGCTTAAAAGCACTCATAAGTAAACGAAGAGCATCTCTTTTTTTTGTCTCTTTTGCTTTCATTGCACTTTTTACATCATTGTTAACTGTTTCTCTTAATGTCATTAAATTATCCTTTAGACTTGGAACTAAATTTGCTATGATTATAACTAAAATAACAGTTATTATGGAATATTATTGATGAAAAAAAGATTACTCACTATATCAGCACTTGTTTTGGCTATACTAACTTTAAATGGATGTACAGCAGGACTCACTGAACCAGAGATAGATTTTGAACCACCAAAATATGTTGAGCAGATTCCTTCACGTGAAGATAAGCATGACTTCGTTTCAACTGGTAGTATATTTGGGCAGGGAGAAAATCCTCTTTTTTCAGATCATAAGGCTATGAATGTCAATGACATTGTAACTGTAATCATTTCAGAAGTTGCCAGTAGTTCTAGTGTTGGTGCAAAACAGCTTTCAGAAAATGACACGATGAAATTAGGTGGTGGTACATTTTCAACTAGTGGTGGTGCAAATGGTTCTGTTCAGTCTGGTATAGGAAAGTTTAATGGTTTTACCGATATAGGGTTTGGCTCAACATCTAGCTCTTCATACAAGGGTAAAGGTTCAGCGACAAAAGATGCTAGGTTTACTACTACAGTTTCGGCTCGTGTAGTGAAAATCTTGCAAAATGGTAACTACTATATTTCTGGTAAACGAGAGATTTTGGTAGATGACCAAAAACAGATAATTCAGATAAGTGGTGTTATTCGTCCTTACGATATAGACCAAAACAACAACATAAATTCAGCTCAAATGAGTGATGCAAAAATACTTTATAAAACAGAAGGAGATGTAGACCGTGCAAATAAACAAGGATGGGGAACTAAAATCATTCAAGCCATATGGCCTTTTTAGTCTAACACTATTATTAACATCATCACTTTATTCCCAAAGTTTTGAAGACTTTAAGCGAGTACAAGAGAGTTCTTTTTCTGAGTATAGAGATATAAGAGATAAAGAATTTTCAAACTATTTAAAAGCAAACTGGGAAGAGTTTACATCTAAAAAACCAACTACATTATACGAAAAACCAAAACCAAAAAACATCACACCTACTATTCAAAAGAAAATAGAAAGAATGGGACCACCTACTAGAGTGGTAATAGCAAAAAAACCGAAAATACTTGTCAAGGCACAAGCTAAAGCAGTTGAAGTTAAAGATATAAACTTTTTATACTTCGGGCAAAATATTTCACTAAATATAGATAGAAATTTTAAAAATATGAAATTTTTTCCTAAAAACAAAAGTGGAATTTCTAATTCTTTTTCAGTCTTGGCTTCAAGTGACTATGAAGATACTATTAATGAAATAAAAACAATAAAGAGAGATTTAAATTTAAATGACTGGGGTCTATATATGCTAGTGAAGAAGTTGTCATCTTCTATCTATCAAGACCTAGATGAGCAAAAGTTATTTAGTTGGTTTGTTTTTAACAAGTTAGGATACTCAACAAAAATAGCCCTAGCAGGTAAGCATGTAGCTTTGATTCACTACAGTCAAAGAATGATTCATGATACGCCTTACTATACTTTTAATGGAAAAAAGTTTTACCTTATAAGTAGATATGCAAAGAGTTCAGTCGGTAGAATCTATACTTATGAACAAGATTATCCAAAAGCAAACAAACCTTTGGATTTAAGTCTTAAGTCTTTACCAAATTTTAACAAGGATTTAAGAGCTAAAACTTTATCTTTTAAAGAGTTTGGAACTGTTTATAAAACAAGTTTTACATATGATCAAAATCTTATAAATTTTATGGCAACATACCCTCAAGCTGATTATGATACTTACTTTAATGCACCAATGGATAAAGAGCTTTACAATCAAATAGCGAGAGATTTAAAACCATATATCGATGGAAAGAAGGCAAGTGTAGCTATAAACTTTGTTTTACATTTTGTTCAAAAAGCTTTTAAGTATGAGAGAGATGATTTACAGTTTGGTAGAGAAAAGGTAATGTTCTCAAACGAGACACTCTATTATGATAAGTCAGATTGTGAAGATAGAACTATTCTCTTCTCTTATCTGGTGAAAAAACTGTTTAATATCACTGTTGTGGGTGTTCAGTATACAGATCATATGGCAACAGCACTCTATATCCCTATGAGAGGTGATAGTGTTAGAGTTCAAAGAAGAAAATTTGTTATAGCTGATCCCACATATGTAAATGCAAACATTGGGATGAGCATGCCTAGGTATAAATCTAAAATACCAGAAAGTTTTATAATGGTTAGAAAATAACTACTATTTATTAGTAGTTAATTGCCACTTTATAAGTAGGATCATCTTCCTCATAAGAACAGTGAGGACCTGCAAGTTTTAAAATAGCTTTACAGTCTGCACTGAGATGACGAAGAAGAAGATTTTTCCCTGCTTCTTCATACTTCTTAGTGATAGCATCAACAGCTTCAACACCCGAACTATCCATAACTCTTGCATTTTTAAAGTCTATAACTACTTTAGGAGGGTCTAATTCAATGTCAAAATTATCTGCAAATGTAGATGCACTACCGAAGAAAAGAGGTCCTTCAAGTTCATAAACTTTAGTACCATCATCTTCTACATGAGTACGAGCAAAAATACGTGCATGTTTCCAAGCAAACGCCAATGCAGAGATGATAACCCCTGCGATAACAGCGATAGCTAAATCTTCAACAACTGTGATAACAGTAACAGTAACCATAACAACCGCGTCCGTTCTAGGCATCTTGTTTAGACGAGAGAAGCTTGACCACTCAAATGTTCCTATACTTACCATGAACATAATCCCAACTAAAACAGCAACAGGAATGGCATTTAAAACGCCACTCATACTTACTACTAAGATGATAAGACCAAGAGCCGCTACAAAAGATGAAAGACGACCTATACCACCAGAAGTATAGTTGATGATACTCTGACCAATCATTGCACATCCAGCCATACCACCAAAGAAACCACAAGTAATATTACCAGTTCCTTGTGCTATACACTCTTTGTTCGCTGAACCACGCGTGTTACTTAGCTCATCTAAAACGCTAAGTGTAAGAAGAGACTCAATGATACCAACAAGAGCTACGATGATAGAGAATGGAAGTACAAGTAAAATAGCGTCAAGTGAGAAGAGGTAGTAGGGTATACCAAAAGTAGGGAGTTGCCCAGCATATTTACTCATATCATCTAAACCACTTAAAAGGAGAGTATTAGCACCAGTAAAGTAAACGCCAAGTGTGATAACTATAATGGCAACTAAGCCAGCAGGAACAGCTTTTGTTAGCTTAGGAAGAAGATACATGATAGCCATAGTTACAGCAACTAAAAGATACATCATATAACCTTGTCCCTCAAAAAATTTAAATTGTGCAGTACCAATAACAATAGCAAGACCATTTACAAAACCGTGAATAGCAGGAGTAGGAACAAGACGGATAAACTTACCAAGTTTAAGCATACCTATACTTATCTGAATAAGTCCAGCTATTACAGTTGCTAATAGAATGTAGTTTAGAACTGTGATAGCTATGGTTTCGTTTGCCGCACCAGAGAGAGTAAGAGTCTCTGTAACTTGAAGAGTAAGACCTACCAGAACAATAGCTACAGCACCAGTAGCACCTGAAATCATCCCTGGTTTACCACCTATAATAGCTGTAATAAGACCAAGTATAAAAGCAGTATAAAGACCAACAATAGGACTAATACCAGCAATAAAACTAAAAGCAATAGCTTCTGGAACAAGAGCAACGGCAACAACTAAACCAGAAAGAATATCATTCTTAATATTTGCTGCTGTATATTTTTTTAAATCAAACAAATTTGTCTGCCTTTAGGAGGTGATTTTTTAAATTTGCGAATTGTATCTAAAGTGTCATGAAAGTTGGTTTAGTTTACTGATATTTTCGGCCTTGGTACTCTAGCCAACCAGCTTTATGTCTTCCTTGTGGGTCATGATGTGTCCAATGAACTACACCACCTCTAGAGTTACTCTCATACTCACCACAAAATTTTACTAAACCACCGTTTTGAAGTGAATATATCTTTGGTGCTAGGTCAATGTTATGTGCAATTAATAATGTTCTTCCTGATGATTGTTTTAGTATAAATTTTTGATGGCGAGAACCTTGATTGTCATCACTTAAAAGTCTAATTACAGTTCCTGAACCACACATCTGTGAGCCTGCGAATAATTCTAAGCTCAATATGAGTAGTAAAAAAAGTTTTTTCATTTTATCTCCAATTTGTTATCAACTATTTTATTTTTGCAAAATAACCACTGTTTGAAACTGATATATTACCTTTTCCACCTACAATAAGTAATGCTTTATCTTTAGTAGGCATAATATTTCTAATATTAGCTTGTTTAATTTTAATTTCTGATTTAAATAAACCATCAGTGTTATATATTGTAATATATTTGCCTAAAATATAGATTGTACCTTTGTTAATTGTGATTTTTATTGGAATATTTCTTTTTTTAATTGGAATATTTTTCTCCCATAAAGTATTACCATCACTATCTAATTTTATAATATTGTTGGCTAGAATGGGCTTTTTGTCAATTGAAACAGTATAAAGATTATTATGATTATCTATTGCTATCTGAAGTAATCCAAATGTATTAATTTTTTTTGTAAAAATTTCTTTAAAATTTGTATCATACTTGGCTATTGAAGGCTTTTTTGATTTGATATTATTCGAGATATATATATTATTGTCTTTTCCTACAGCAATATATTGCTCAAAAAATATATTATGTTCATCATATAAAATTTTATTCTTGAGTATCTTTCCGTTAAGATTCATTTTTACAAGTTTTGATTGAGTTTTTCTTCGATTAGAAAGAGTAAGTCCAATAATATATAAATTATTATCAATAATTTTTATATCACTAAAGGAATCATAATTAGTAGTACCTATCGTTTTTTTCCATAGTATTTCTCCATTATCGTTAAATTTTACAATCAAGGCTTTTTTAATGTCATTGGTAAAACCTACCATAGTAGGTGAATAATCTGAGCCAACAGCATATATATTAGAATTTTCATCAATAACTATACTCTTAAAAGTTCCAAAATGATTATTTAAAGTTTTACTCCAAACAATATTTCCTTTTTGATTAAATTTAATAATAAATGGTTTATCAGTATCATAATTGGAATATCTTCCTATTGCTTTAGTACCAACTGCATACATATATTGTTTATATTCAATTGAATTACTTAATAGAGTAGTTACTTCTCTGTTGAAGTTTTTTTCAAAATAGACTTTATGATTATTAGATTGACTAAAACTACTTTCTTTTGCAAAGCCAACTGCTGTTAAAATAAAAAATAATATTATTGAGGTTTTCATTCAAGTTCCTTTTAATTGATAACGGTTGAAGATAGCCGATAAATTTCCAAACCGTGAAAGAACTCCAAACCAAATTCTAATAACTATTTTAGCCAAACATATCTAAAAATTACCATATTAAAATTTCCAAATTGCTATAATACTACTACAAGTAAAGGGCTAAAGATGGGGATTGTCAACCGCGGAGTTAAAATAGGCAGTATAAAAGCTGCTTAGAAAGTAGTTTTTACAACCCTAAGTTTAAAGAAACAGATTAATTCTGTTAAAGTCTTTTTTGAATAATTTCAAAGGAGGCTTATGCTTAAAAAAGGTGAAGTAAAAATGATTCATAAAATGCTCAAAGATGGCATAAGTAAAAGTGCTATTGCTCGTAAATTAGGTATTGCTAGAGATACTGTTATAAAGTACTCTAA
>Ga0256826_1002430_pt1 | contig 11367 bp, 10 predicted proteins | sample CV79metaG_FD_185975 | JGI IMG/M metagenome (GOLD analysis project Ga0256826, IMG submission 185975) | Hydrothermal vent microbial communities from East Pacific Rise, Pacific Ocean - CV79 | ecosystem: Environmental > Aquatic > Marine > Hydrothermal vents | place: Pacific Ocean: East Pacific Rise... | reverse complement strand
TCTAAAAACTCAAGAGAGTTGAGTGCTTGTTTTAAGTGCTTGAGTGTAATTTCTTCAGATTTTTCATCAATTGCAAATTTTTTAGCCGTTAAAAATAGTGTTCTCATTTTAATCCTTGTAACAGTATTTCAAAAGGCTAAACGCGGTGCACCGCGTTTAAAAAAGGACTAAATTCCTTGAAGTTTTGCAAGTTGTGCTTCAAGCTCTGCTATTCTTTTAGCTGCATCATCTCCATCCAAAGGAAGTTTTCCTGTGGCTAAAATACTTTTAATATCACCCGCTTCATTCCCTGCACCCATCATAATCTTAACTATTCTGGCTAACTGTTTTTTTGTTAAGTTATTATCTTCTAAAGGAATTTCAACTGCAAAAGAGATAGTCCCATCAGACGAATCAAACTCCCAAGTTCCAAACTTAGTTTCATAGTTTCTCAGAAGTAAGTAAGCCATTAAAACATTTACATGTGGATTATTTTCAGCTGTAATTTGCTCATCTTCATCATCAAGTAGACGTCCTGCCATATCGAACATCTCACCATCTTCTCTCATATGTATAAAGTAAGCAAGTGAATTTCCTTTTGCTCCACCTTTGGAAAGAATCAAATTATCCTCTTGGAGTAGTGAGTGTTTGAAATCTATTTCATCTAGTATTGTTGATATCTCTTTTAGTGTCATTCCCATCTGTTGTCCTTTTTTTATTTAAATAGACTTCTTTCATAACTCATAAATTAGATTCCAAATCAAGTTTGGAATGACGGTCAGTTGGAACTTCGTCACCCTAAACTTGTACCCAAAGGGCATACCAATTTAAGGTCTAGGTTATGCAAGAAGTCTAATAAGTATAGCTTTACTCCATGCCATGTTGTGTCATTAAGATAAATTATTATTTATATTCTCTTTTTCAATTACATTAAGTAACAGATTTAAATATTTTATATTACGCTTTTAGAAGTCGATCAACATTCTTTTCATAATTTAAACTCTCTTGGTGTCCATTACCCAATAAGTTTCTCTTGATATAAAGTGCTTTTTTGTAAAATCCCAATGCCTTCATAAGTTCATTTTTCAACTCATATAAAGATGCTAGATTATTATAGATGACAAATCTATCTTCATGTATCTCAGCCAGTATCTCTTCTCGCCCTTTAAGAGACTTTTTAAAGAAGCTCTCCGCATTTTCATACTCTTTTAAAACTACATATAACTCACCAATATCGTTGTAGCTTGTAAGTGTGTATGCATGATCAAATTCCATAACAGACTCTCTCACATCAATTGCTTTTTTGAAATACTCCAGAGATTTCTCATATTGAGTATTTAACTTATACAAAACAGCGATATTATTGTAACTATTAGCTGTTTGTTCATGCTTTGAGCCTAAAGCTTTTTCACGAATAAGAAGAGATTTTTCACAATACTCTAATGATAATTTATAATCATAATCATCTCTTTTTCTTGAGAGATAAGCTAGATTGTTATACACTTCTGCAACTAAATTTTCCTCTTTAGCACTCTCTCTAATCTTCAATGATTTTTGAAATAGTTCGTCGGACTCTCTATATCTCTTAGTCATTATATAGAGATAGGCTAGGTTATTATAGATTGTGGAGAGAGTTAAAGAGCTAGTATTTGCATCTTCTTCTGCTAAATACATAAGTTGTTTAGTGGGAACTAATAAACTATCATACTTCGCCCCATACATAAAGATAGAAAAATATCTATCAAACCATTTAAAAAGGGCCTCGATATCTCTAAGGTTTGACTTATGGTAAAAAGCTTCGAGTAGGTAAAAAGTTGATTTATCTGAGATTGTATTCATCTTTAGATCTTGAATCTGTTTCTCATAATACTCAAAAATATAACTATTAACATCATAAATAAGCTCTTCATCCTGAAAAGAGAGAAGACTTAGACGCATTAAATCGTGGATAAAAAACTCTTTAGTATCTCTACTTATAAACGAAAAAGTGTTTAACTGATTTAACTCTGTAACCGGGTAGCCTGTTTGAAACTCTTGAACAAGAGTGCTAAAGAGCTCTTTTGTATAAAATCTTGCATTTGCTAAAACTTTGAGTGTTGAGATCTCCTCTTTATCAAGATAGCGCATAAAGCGTTCAAAAATTTTATGTTTATCAACCTCACTAAAATCTTCCGGAGTTGGGATAATCCCTCTATTTTTAATTTTATAATAAGTATCTACACTCAAATCGAGGTAGTATGGAACACCCTCACTACTCTCTATAATCTCAGCTTGAATAATAGAGTCATTAATACCACAACTTTTAAGAAAAAACTCTGCATCCTCTGGACTTAGGTTACCGATAGTATGCTGCTCTAAATCTAGCTCACCATTTTCATCACTCTGAGTCCATGAAGTATCATCCTCTTCCCAGCGTATTTTTTCTCTACCACATATGACAAACAGAACATTACTTAGCTCCGTTACAAGAGAGTCTCTAATCCACTCATCTTTAGAGAGACGATTAGACTCACTTCTGTCATTTTGCCACAGAGCCTCATAGGTATCTAAAAATATAACTACTTTTTTCTGAGGATTTTTCTTTTTATAAGTAGCAATATCATAGGCTAAAAAAACTGCCAACTCTTTTTCAATCTCTTCAACTTCCATATCCTGAAGCCTTTTTAACTCACTTTGAACATCTTGGTTAAAGGAGACCTCTTGGAGTTTCTTAGCTGCATAGTCGATTATACTCAAAGCAAAGCCAGCAATTCCACCAGTAGACTCAACTAGTCCAACTGCTTCAGCTAAAAGACTACCCTCCTCTAAAAAAGGAAGAGAATCTTTTTTCAGTTCAAGAGAAGGGTTCGATTTACCAAGATAGATAGTATAAGCGATATCAAAAGAGATGAAGGGAATTTTAAACTTTGATTTAAAATTGTCTACGATAACTCTGTATGCTTTTTGTGCAGACCGGTTATCTTCCATCTCAAAATTGAGCCAACTATAGACACTATTCTCATCTATATCAAGATGTTTCTCTTTTAAATGTTTTTGCAGTGAACTTTTACCGATTCCACCAACACCGTAAAAAGTTAAAATATTGTACTCTCGAGTATTAACTCTAGAGAGTGCCTTTACAAATGACTTCTGAGGCTCTTCCCTATCTGTAAACTGTTTTTGAGCAGAAGAACTTTTTACCTCTCCCAATCCTTTTTTATCTTTTCTTGCCATATCTATTCTTACCTTTTTTTATTTTTCAGACCATCCATAAAAGTGTCAAACTCATCCCCATAAGCTGTATCTTTTTTCAAGATAGTCCATGAGTCTCTAAAAGGCTTTCTCTCCATAGCCCTTCTCATTCCACCTCTCCATACACTCCATACATCTTCAGTGATATACTCTCTTTTTTGCATCATATACTCATCAAAACATAAATCAAAGTAACGTCTCATCTCTCGAATGAGTTTATATTTATCATATTCATTAAGTGATGCGATGGGTAAATCTTCAATTATAATTTTTTCTGAAAAATTATACACTATATCTGAATATCTTTGTGTAAACTCATTAATATTTTGAATTTTTTGATACTCATGCTTGTCTCTATTTGATTTTATATATGCTCCTAAAGCTATGAGCATAATTAATGTTTGTATTATCACAAGGTATTCATTCATCTTCTCTCTCTCCTTTACTTACTATTTTGCTCCAAAAGAGGTTTTATCATTCCTAAAAAATCCTCTTTTGCATCGGCATTTGCACTAGCGATAATATAACCCTTATGGTGAATTGGATCTATTTCAACACCCTCTAAGTCTGTTACATACCCTCCACTGTTCTTTATAATCAAACATGCTGCAGAGAGGTCCCATGCATTAGCATTCGCTTCAAAATAAGCTATATAGTTACTAAATGCACCCTTTGCTACCATACACATAGAGTAGGTTATTGAACCACCTATAGAAGTCAGTTTTTTAACCCTATCCTCTTTAAAAAGTTGGTTTAAACTTCTCACAATAGGGTGTTCTCTCTCCGGTTTAAAGTTTACAACTGCCACTGTAGGGTTTGGACGCAGAGGAAGAGTCAACATTCCTATATAAGATTTAGCCCCTTTTTCAGTCTGAAAAAACTCCTGTGTAAAAGGATTGTAAACTATCCCTAAAATCACTTCACCGTTTTCAATTAAAGAGAGATTAATAGCTGAAGTATTTTCATGAGTAATAAAGGCCCATGTTCCATCAATCGGGTCAATTGCCCAGTAAGGTTCAGACTCATCTACTTCATCACAATTCTCTTCACCCATAACTTGAATATCAAAACTATCTTTTAAACGCTTAGTCATATAGTCTTGAATCTGCTGATCAATATTACTAATAGGTGTCTCATCCTCTTTAAATTTAAAACTAAATGTATTAGTCTCTCTTGCCTCTTTTATTATTCGACCAGCTTCTTCTACAATCTGCTTCGCGATAATTAAATATATATTTCTCATCAATACCTCCTTTTAAAGTTATTGTAATTATATCTTTATAGAGAGACAGGTTATGACACTAATCACACCTTATAAAGAAAATAAGAGAAATAATAGGTATTTCATTGTAAAATCATACAAATATATTAGGGGTTTGTTTATGTTAGAAGAAGTTTATTTACAAAATACAGTGGAAACATGGTTATATGCATTTTTTATTGCAGCCGGAGCAATAGTTGTAGGAAGATTACTTTACTGGGTAATTCAAAAAACACTCAAGGTTTATACAAAAAAATCTGAAAACAACCTTGGTGCTCTCTTTATCGATATGATGGAAGAACCTCTTTCCCTTGCTATATCTGTTTTTGGTTTTTGGTTAGCCTTTGATATACTTACGATGGCTGATGGAGCACGTAAATTTATAGACAGTATTTTTTATTTTGTAATTCTATTTAACATAGCTTGGTTTGCTACACGCTTTTTCGATGCTATAGTTGAAAAATATATTGCCCCAAAGGTAAAAGAGTCTGAGACAGATTTAGATGATGTTCTTCTTCCAATAGTACGTAAAATGGTTAAAATTGCCATCTGGGCAATGATGCTCATCATCGGTATAGATAATGCCGGTTATGATGTAACTACTATGATAACTGGTCTAGGTCTTGGTGGTCTCGTTTTTGCCCTTGCCGCAAAAGATATGGTATCAAATCTTTTTGGTGGTTTTGTAATTTTTAGTGACAAACCATTTAACCTTAAAGATCGTATCATCATTGATGGTTTTGAAGGTTATGTAAGAGAGATTGGTCTTCGTAGTACAAGGTTAGAGACTTTAGATGGACGAATTGTAACAGTTCCAAATTCAGCTGTAACGGACAACTCTGTTTTAAATGTAAGTAGAGAAAAAGGGCGTCGTATTAAATTTTATCTCGGTCTTACTTATGACACAGATGTAGAGAGTTTAGAGAGAGCAAAAGAGATTTTAAATAAGATTATAGATGAAAATGAGCATACCAAAGAGAGTGTTATTGCCTTTGACTCTTTTGGTGACTTCTCACTTAACATAATGGTTCTGTATTGGATTAAAAAAGGAAGCCCTATTGTTCAAGTTACAGATAGCATTAACTTACAAATATTAAAAGATTTTAACGAAGCAAAACTAAACTTTGCATTTCCAACACAAAGTCTTATTATAGAAAAGAATTCTTAGCTCAAAGCACTTTAAAATCTATAACTGCTTTTCTTTCCACCTTTTTCAATCGTAATAGCTGAACGAGGTACATACATGTATGTGCCAAGTTTCTTATAGAGAATTTTCACATAAACCTCTGTTGAATTATGAGGATCGTAGCCTATAGCTTCAACACCATCTCTTTTAGAGAGTATTTCACAACTATGTGCAATTGCAAAGAGACTTAAATCCATTGGGTCACTCATTGCATTATCAACAGGAGCCTTTTTCAAGCTATCCATAGTAGGACATGCTAGAGTTTTTTTATTTATCTGGTCGGCACTAAGAGCCGCTACAAGAAAAGAGAGTAAAAGTAAATATTTCAATTTAATCCTTAATTTTTAATCATTACTAAAGAGGTTTATATCTTTAGGATACTCATAGTAAACCTCTATAGAAGCTCCCGCAGCAGGTAGAGTTCCAAAAAAGGCTATAGAGTTTGTTCCTTCAATATACATATATCCATCTTTGATACTAGGTACAGAAAAATTTCCATCTACAGTAACTTTGATACTGTTTGGTTTTATAAAGTTATGCTCTAACTTATAGACTCCAGATGCTTGAAAAACAATATTTTGCATAACTGCACTAAAGTTTGGATTTGGTTCACCATTACAAATATTACCAACAAGTCCACCTGTAGCAATTGCTAGATCATCATACTGACCATTAGGGTCATCTGCACCCGTAGCAGGAGTAGCACATAAACCAATATCAACAATTGCATTTACTAAAATATTACCATTTACAAAAAGGTTACTACTAGGATCAAAAGAGGTACCTGCACGACTAGAGTACTGACTCGGTTCATCACTAAGTATTACAATACTCAACTGTGTATTACTCCTTGGAAAGCTAAAAGGTGTTGTATTTAAGAGACCTCCACTTTTAAGGGCCTGTTCACTGTTAAAAATACCTGTTTCTTGTGGACTTCCACTTGTATTTATATCATCAACTTGTTCTTTAAAAAGTGTTATATTATTATCAATAATACCGACATTTTGAACAACCCTATCATAGCAGTTTTCTGTACAACTACTTCCATCCTGAGCACCATCACTTGTAGTTAAAATAGCTATATTATAATCCATACCAGCTAAAGTAATTGCAGCATCAAAGTCATTTGCAGCTGCAGTCAGTGCATCTTGCTGATCACCCATAGAGCCAGAATCATCAATCATAAAAAGAAAATCTGCTTTATTACTTGCACCAGGAACACCTGAAAAATTATTTCTATTTGAAACTAAACGTTCATTTATACCTGTATAATTTGTTCCACTTGAAAGTGCTGTCATAAGAGCAAAATTTTCATTAAATGTAACATTATCATCAGGTGATATTGATACTGTATAATAATATTCGCTATTAAAGCTTGTCACTGTTACAAACATTCTAAATGATGATGCAGTTACAGCGGCGGCAGTAGAATTTATATCAGATAAATTTTCATCTGTTCCCGCTAAGGTATTAGCTATCTCTTTAGCTAAAAAAACAGTTGTTACATTTGTATCTGTTGAAAAACTATAATCACCTACCGTAAACTCAGTATATTTTGTAAATATTTGTTCATTAATTGTAGAAATATTTCCATCAATATAACTCTGCGTACTTATAAGAGAAATGGCAGAATGAAGTTCACCAAGAGTTACATAACCATTAACAGCAGATGCTAAAGCCCGGGCATTCTTTTCCATTGCCATACCAGCCACAGCATCTATTATATCTGTCGAAGTATTACTATCAACAGTTGTCGCCTTAAATATAACACCACTAATGGGGGAGACCTCATCATATGTTATAGCAGTATTTATAATGTAACTACTACTACCAACTAAACCCTTTACACTCTCAGTAGGTAAATCAGCTTCAGGGTCAGTTCCACCACCACAACCTGTTATAAAAATGCTCAGTAGTAAACTTGATAGAAACAGAGCTATCCATTTAATATATTTCATTAAAATTTCCTCTAAAATCTATAGTTTAAGCCACCATAAAATGTTTCTAACTTAGAAAGTTTTATGCCTTTATCTGAGAAGGTACTAAATGAGTATCTATATCCAAGTTCAATAGCAACCCCTGAAGATAATTCACTAAGAAGACCACCTTGAAACCCATAAACATATCCAAAATCACTTGAATTTCCAAAGTCAGCATCAACAGTAAGATTGATTCCACCTAAATGCCCTCCAATAAAAAAGGAGTGTTGCATTCCCTCAAAAACTGTATAAGGAGAACTAAGTCCCTCTAAGTTCATTGTTACTTGCTGAAAAGAACCATCTCTTGTAGATGAGTCCTCAAATGCGTCCATATATTGGTAAGAGAAATACATTCTTGAAGTATTATTTATTGCACCCGCTTTAATACCGTAAGTGCTTATCCCATTATTTTCATAATCACCACCATCATCAGTAAATTCTGCACCACTTAAGCCCATTTCAAGACCCATAAAAAAATCATATTTCGTTGTCTCAAGTAACTCTAAATCAGCTGCTGCTAAAGGCATGCTTGCTAAAACTGTTGCTAATACTACTTTTGTTAAACTCTTTCTCATAAAATTCCCTTTTTTAATTCTTCATTTTAATAACTCTACTAACTTAAAGTCTTTCCATTATACCTAGTGTGTTTTGAAAGAAACTTTAATATCAGCTCGAATATCGTCATATTATCACAATTATTTAATAATTATTACTTATATTGTGTTAGCACAGAGAACTCCACTACTGAATGCCCACTGGAAATTATAACCACCAAGTTCACCCGTAACATCAACAACCTCACCAATGAAGTGAAGGTTCTTAACATCTAAAGACTCTAGAGTATATCTATTTAGCTCACTTGAGAGTACTCCACCTCGACATACTTCAGCTTTGGTAAAACCAAAATTTCCAGCAGGTGCAAACTCATATGAGTGAACCCTTTTTAGTTTTTCTAAATCCTCTTTATTTAACTTTTTACACTCTTTATCTTCAACTTCTATTGCGTTTAGTATCGCTTTTGAGAGTCTTTTTGGAAGATTAAAAAGGGAACTAATCTGCTTTTTACTCCCCTGAACTAACTCTAAAATATTTTCATTTGGTAAAAAATCTATTAAGATATTTCCCTTTTGCCAGTACAGAGATGTAGATAAGATAACAGGACCACTTATACCCTTATGTGCAAAGAGCATATCCTCTTTTAAGATCTTATCATTCACACGTATATGCACATAAGCACTAAGTCCACTCAGCTCTTTCATCCAAGACTGCTCAGGTTGTAGAGTTAAACCAACAAGAGCGGGTGTAAACTCTTTAACTTTTAAACCAAAATCTTTAGCGATTTTAAGCCCTATATCACTTGCACCTAAACTTTTAAAACTTTTCCCACCAGTTGCAACAACAACTTTTTTCGCTTTTAAAATACCCTTTGAAGTTGTAAGTTCAAATATCTCATCTTTTTTCTCAAGTTTTACTATCTCATGATTTAGGAGTGTTTGGCAGTGTTTACTTCTGCTCTTAAGCAGGTTTATAATCTCATCACTACTATCTTTACAAAAATAGTAACGATTTTTTCTCACCACTGGTACAACACCATTAGCTTCTAAAAAAGAGAGTAAGTCATCTCTACTAAAAATAGACAGAGCATACTCAACTAACTCCTCATCACCATCAAAATTTCTCTCACTTACTTCTGTATTAGTAATGTTGCACTTACCGCCACCCGAGATTTTTAATTTTTTTGCTACTCTCTCATTAACTTCAACTATCGCAATATCTAAATCTTTACTCAAGTGTGCTCCACACATCAAACCACTAGCACCACCACCAAGTATTATTACATCATATATATCCATAAAGAGATTATACGATATAATTACACAAAATATTAATAAAGTAGAATTATGAGCAACAAACTCCATATAGTCTCTCTAGGCTGTACTAAAAACCTTGTCGATACAGAAGTAATGATGGGAAAACTCCAAAACTTTGAACTCACAGACAACAATGAAGAAGCAGATGTTATCATTGTAAATACTTGTGGTTTTATTGATGCTGCAAAAGAGGAGTCTATTAACACTGTTCTTTCTCTTCATGATGCAAGAAAAGAGGACTCTGTTTTAGTCATGGCAGGCTGTTTAAGTGAGCGTTACCAAGATGACTTACAAACACAGATTCCAGAAGTTGATATTTTTACAGGTGTTGGGGATTATGACCATATTGATGAGCTTTTAGTTGAAAAAAAGAGTAGATTTTCTGATGAAGTCTATCTCATAGATGGAGCCGAGCGTGTAGTTACAGGTTCAACTTACCATGCATATATAAAACTCTCAGAGGGGTGTAACCAAGCTTGTAGTTTTTGTGCTATTCCCTCTTTTAAAGGTAAGCTAAACTCTCGTAACTTAGACTCAATAGCAACTGAAGTAGAGGGACTTGTAAAAAAAGGTTTTTATGACTTCTCTTTTGTCTCACAAGATAGCTCTTCATACCTTCGTGACCAAAATATTAAAGATGGTCTATCTCTTCTTATCCAAAGAATTGAACTTATTGATGGTGTGAAATCTGCTCGTATTTTATACCTCTATCCATCGACTACCACTATAACCCTTCTAAAAAATATTGCTAAAAGTGAGATTTTTCATAACTACTTTGATATGCCTATTCAGCATATTAATGATGATATGCTTCGTATGATGAAACGCGGTTTTGGCAAAGAGAAAACTATTGAACTCTTAGAGTTTATGAGAAGACTTCCTAACTCTTTTGTTCGTACTAGTTTTATAGTTGGACACCCAAATGAGACAGAAGCTATGTTTGAGGAGATGTGTGATTTCGCTGCATCTTTTGGTTTTGATAGAATCAATGTATTTTCATACTCTGATGAGGAGACAACACCAGCTTATGATATGAAAGCAAAAATAGATGATGAACTAATAGCCCATCGTGCTCAAGCACTTGGAGACATAGCCGCTGAGTGTACAAAAAAGTCTCTTGAGTCTGAAGTTGGTTCAAAAATAGAACTTATAATCGATGGTGAAAGTGATGAGCATGAGTACCTTTTAAGTGCAAGAAAAACTAACTGGGCACCTGAAATTGATGGTGAGATTTATGTTAATGATAGAGCTAAAGATGAAGATTTAGAGTATGGTAAAATCTATAAGGCTAAGCTAACTGAACTTGTAGGAAACATCTTAACTGCTACTGTGGACAATGCTTAAAACCTCCGCACTTCAACAACTTCAGGGGAAGAAAAACCTACTAGCATTTTCTGCTGGTGTTGACTCTAGTGCTCTATTTTTTATACTTCTACAAGAGGGAATCCTTTTTGACATAGCTATTGTTGATTATGGTCTTAGAGCTCAAAGCAAAGAAGAGGTCGCCTATGCTAAAGAGTTAGCATCAAGCCATAACTTAACTTGCCATATATACACTGCAGATAAAATCACAAAAAATTTTGAATCAAATGCAAGAGAGATAAGATACAACTTTTTTGAAGAGTTGATTAATCAAAATAGCTATGATAACCTTATCACTGCACATCACTTAGGTGATAGATTTGAGTGGATGCTTATGCAGTTTTGTAAGGGTGCAGGATGTGCTGAGATTGCTGGTATGCATGAAATCTCTAAGAGGAACAACTACACTCTTCTTCGCCCTCTTTTACACCTAGATAAAGAGGAACTTCTTTTATACTTGAAAAAAAGCAGTATTAAGTACTTTGAAGATGCAAGCAA
>Ga0256826_1002429_pt1 | contig 11371 bp, 9 predicted proteins | sample CV79metaG_FD_185975 | JGI IMG/M metagenome (GOLD analysis project Ga0256826, IMG submission 185975) | Hydrothermal vent microbial communities from East Pacific Rise, Pacific Ocean - CV79 | ecosystem: Environmental > Aquatic > Marine > Hydrothermal vents | place: Pacific Ocean: East Pacific Rise... | reverse complement strand
AGTGGAGCAGGGAAAAAGCTTTCAGAGAGTACACACTTTGTAAATGTAAACGACAATATTTTTGCTTACAATCCTTTAAAACATCGTCATGCACCTGAGATTGCAGAGAAGATTGAAAAAATTCATGGTGCTAAAATGAATGTGAATTTTGTTCCACATCTCATTCCTGCTACACGTGGGGAGTTAGTCTCAGTTTATGCAACATTAAAAGAAGATATTGACCCACTAGAAGTTCTTAAAAAACATTATGAAAACGACATGTTTATTCGTATTCGAGAAAAGCCTGTAGATATAAAAAGCACGGCTGGAACACATTTTTGTGATATTTTTGCTGCTAAAAATGGAAATGCATTGTTTGTAAACTCTGCAATTGATAATCTGCTTCGTGGAGCATCATCTCAAGCAATGGTAGCAGCCAACTTAATGTGTGGGCTACCTGAAGGAATGGGAATTCCTGTTATCGCTTATATGCCATAAAAAACAATGAAGAAGAGAGTTACTCTTCTTCATCACTAAGTGTTGGTGGAAGTGTAGGAATGGCTCCTTCATCTGGAAGTCTAATAATAAAAGTGGTTTTCTTATTAAGAATACTAACAGCTTCAATGCTTCCTTTTACTTTTTCTATGAGGTTTTTACTCATATATAGTCCAAGACCTGTACCTTTTGTTTTATGCTTTGTCGTAAAATAAGGTTCAAAAATATTTTTAAGAATTGGTTTTGGAATTCCACCAGCATTGTCTTGAACAGCAACAATTAATTCATCTTTTTCATGATAAACACGAATAGAAATATGTCCATTTTCTACTTTTCTCTCTTCCATCGCATCTCTAGCATTATTAATAAGATTCATAATGACATGTTTAAAGTCATTTTCAAAACCTTTATATTTTACTTCATCTGGACAATCAAGATGAATAGTTATTTCTGATTTAATAAGCGTCTCTTTTATAAGCAAAATTGTTGATTCAATAGTTTTTTTAATGTTAAATGTTTGTGCCATATCCGAGTGGTCAACAAATCGTCTAAAATCTTCAACTGTTTCAGAAAGAAATTGAATGGAATTATTTACTTTTTTAGCAAGTTCTTCTAAGTCGATTTCATCTCCTCGTCCAAGTTGTGCTTTTATCATTGTATCATTCATAATCCATGAGACAGTGTTTAGTGGTTGTCTCCATTGGTGAGCAATATTTTCAAGAATCTCACCCATAGAAGCCAAACGAGACTGCTGGTTCATAATAGCATTTTGACGCTTTTCTTTTCGTACAGCATCTTTAATTTTAACTTGTAGCTCTTGATTTAATGTATTAAGTTGTTTTGTTCTTTGATTAACCATATTTTCTAGGTTTTCTGTCAATTGATTAAGCTCTGAAGCAGTTTTATGCATAATTGAGTAAAGATTTTTATTTGCAAGTTCTAGTGGAGCAAGATTCTCACTTTTATGTTCGGTAAGATCAATATAGTCAGAATTTGACTCTGTAATGGAAGCCATAACAAAAGTATGATTATGATAAGTATTTGGTTTATTTCTAGCATTAAAATATTCTTGTGCCGTACTGTATCCAAAGATATTATTAGAATTTTTAATAATAGAAATATAATAATTAATAGGAATTCTAAATCCAAACTCATAAGATATACAAGATCCAATCCATAAAGCTTGAGTTGGAGTAGATGAAAGAAAGTCATGAACTTCTTTAATACGATTCATCATTGCATTATAATCTCCAATAGAGAGCTGAACAATATCACCTTCTTCTAAAAGTTGAGCAGTTTTTAAACTTTGATTCTTTAAATCTATTTCTAAAATATGAGCTGTATATGAAATATTATTTTTTGTAATGTAAAGAGGCACAGGAATTGAAATAGAATTGTCTTCTTCAATATTTGGAAAATATTTTTTATAAATATCAAGAGCAGGATAGCCATTAATATCAATAACTTTATCGTTATCTACTTTAGTAATGGTTTTCTTTTTTGAGATTGGTTTCCAGTCAAATGCTTTAAATAGCTCAACATTTAAATTTTCTCCATGCATAAAAATTAAAATAAATGCATTGGTATAAATATTATTGTTATGGAAAACAAAAGTTTTTTGTTGATTTTGAATTTTTGGTGTGGCACCACCACCAAAAACTTTTAAATGACCAAAAGTTAAACCAAGTTTATTTACAATATCTGAAGTACTTACATCATTATAGCTTGAAAGTATTTGTAAAGCTTTTGTGTTTGATTGTAGATGCTTTTCAATTTTTGATAGATTTAAAGTAGGTTTTTTCCCTTTTACATAATTTTGACTTAAGTCCATAACCTCTGTAGTAATAGAACTACTTTTGAATTCCATTATTGATATAATAGGGTCAGTTCCAAAATCAGAAATTTTATGATTTGTAAAAGAAGTAAAACTTTGCATTCCTACTATGGTAGCTTCTGAAAATTCACTATTTAATTTATTAAGTAAAATTTGAAGTATTTCAGGATTAGAATCTGGAAAGTTTATTTCAATTAAAAGTTTATTACTATTTATAATATTATGTTTTTTAGTCCAAGAGATAAAAGTCTCATGCTCTTTATAGTAGTGTACAAGTTGTCTCATGTGTTTAATCCCTATTTAAATATTTTAGAACCAATACGTACAAGATTTGAACCACATTTAATAGCCAGTTCATAATCATTACTCATACCCATGGAGCAGATTGTTGCATTGTTGGACTTTAATGAGTCAAAAATCTTATAAGTCTCTTCAAATGATGTTTGAATAATTTTTTCATCTTCGACATGTGCACCAATACTCATAATACCTTTTAGTTTTAACTGAGGATAAGATTCTTGAATTTGTTGATAAATATCAAAAGCTTCTTCCTTGCTAACACCAGATTTGCTCTCTTCATTTGCACTATTAACTTGTAGTAAACAGTTCATTGTTTGATTCTTCTCATTTAAACGTTTATTAAGTGTTTCTGCTAACTTTAAAGAGTCTAATGATTGAAAAAGTGTTGGTTTCATTTCAATTAGTTTATTAATTTTATTTGATTGTAAATTTCCCATCATATGCCATTCTAATGGAAGTTCTTTTAGATTTTCCATACGAGAGGAGAGTTGTTGTACTTGATTCTCTCCAAATGCTCTTTGTCCTAGTTCATAGAGTTTTGCAATATTCTCTTCATCGGAATATTTTCCAACAGCTACAAGTTTAACAATATGGTGTTCATTTACCATAATTCTTGCTTCTTCTATGTTCCAAATAACGTCATCTAAATTTTTTCTTAATTGTTCTTTCATTTTTATATCCTATCCAAATAATCTATTTATATCGTTGTAGAAGCCTAAAAGCATAAGGCTAAGTAGAATGCTCCATCCAAAAAGTGTCAACTTAAACATAATTTCATCACTAGCTGCTTTTCCTGTAATTAATTCATAAAGTTGGAACATAACATGTCCACCGTCTAGTGCAGGAATGGGTAAAAGGTTAATAACCCCTAAGTTTACAGAAATAAGTGCTGCAAACATGAGTAGCGCAACTAAACCCATATTTGTAACTTTTGAAGTTGTATCAACAATACCAATAACGCCACCTAAGTTTTCCATTGGAATAAGTCCCGAGATGAGCTTTTTTAAACTTTGTACAATATAAAGAGATGCTTGTTCAGTTTGTTTATATGCGAACTCAAAACTTTCATTCATATTATATTTTTGTATCTCTAAATTGTTAGTGTTAGGAGTTATACCTAAAAGATAGCGTTTTTTTGATTCACCAAATCTATTTTTAGCATCTAAAAGTTTAGGAGTAATATCTAGTTCAATATAGTTATTATCTCTTAAAATAGTTAAATGATGTGTACCTTGACGATTTTGTATAACTTCACCAATATCTTTCCAATATTTGATATGTTGCCCATTAATATTAATGATAGTGTCATTTTTTAAAATACCTGCTGTTAGTGCAGGTGATGGTTCCATAACACTACCAACGGTCGAAAGAGGTGTTGGTACACCTAAAGTTGCAACACTTAAATAGAGCATAAAAGCCAATAAAAAGTTTGCAAAAGGACCAGCTAAAGAGATAACAATACGTTGAGCTGGTGTCTTTGAATTATAAGAGTCATAATCATAGCTTTTTTTAGTAGGGTCGCTATCATCTTGCCCTTTCATTCTTACATATCCACCAAGTGGAATAGCAGAAAAACTCCATTGAGTTTGTCCAATTTGTTTGGTTAAGATTCTCTTTCCAAAACCAATACTAAAAACCTCAACATGAACACCGAAAAAACGTGCAGCCAAAAAATGACCAAGTTCATGAAAGAAAATTAAAAAAGAAAATACTAACAAGGATATAAAAATTCCCATAAAAGTCCTATAGTCTCGAATTTGTGTAAATAGAATTATACCAATCTTAGATTAATATGATAAAATATATCTAAGATTATTATATTGTAGATAAGGAAAAAAAATGGAAAAAAAAACAGAGATTAATGAAGTTGAAATAATTGAGACTGAGACTGCGATTGAAATAGAAGAGTCAATTGAAACTGAGCCTACAAAAGTGTTAACTAAAACAGAACAAGCTAGAGCAGTTATGAAAAAAGCAGAAGATTTAATTTATGCTGCTGATAATGAAGTAGAAGAGGTACACACTGTAGTTGCTCAACATGTAAATGATTTTGAAACTCAAAAAGTAACTTTAGCTAATGGAGTTTTATCTTCATTATCGGATAAACTTGAATTAATGAATTATACACATGTAAAAGAAGATGTCTCAGATACATTTGAACTCTCTTTAGGAACTAACAAAGAAAAGTTATCTGCTAAAAATATTACAACAGGACGTTTTACAGCTTTACTTCTCTCTGTAGTTGGAACAGTAAGTGCAGCATCTGCTTGGGTATATTTTGCAAGTCAAAAAACTTCTACCGTGTTAGACAAAAATATGCTTGACATTGAAGTTATGAAATCTATTCCAACAAATGAAACATTTAAACCAATGTTTGAATGGATTGGTGGAGGAATGACAGGTGGTTCAGGTGATGCAACTTTTGGTATGGCTACTTTAGGTGTGACTTCTTTATTTGCAGGATTCTTTCTCTATAAGCTTCGTGTAGCGATGAAAGAGAATAAAAATGTTAAAGTTGCAAATAAAACACTTGACAATACAGAAAATTATGTTGCAAATCAAAAAGAATCAAAAAATGAAATTGAGAGAGTAGATGCACATATTGAATCAATTACTCCATTACTTGTAAATTATCAGTTTATACTAAATGAACAAAATGCAAAATTAGATAGAGTGATACATCTAGAAGGAGAGCTTGATGAGAATTCAGCTTATCATGCTAGCTCACAAAAAGTAATGAATGAGAGTTCAAAATTAATGCAAAGTGTTGAAAAATTACTTACTACACCAGTTACAAATGATGGCTTATTAAATGAAAACTCAATCTCTGCATTAAATGAAGCAAAAACTTCATATGAAGAGTTCATTGCAAAGATCTATAACTAGATCTTTACATTTTTAAAAAAGTCTCTTACGTACTCATATCCTGAGTATAGTGTAAGAGCAACTGCAATCCAAAGAAGAATTTCTCCTCCATACCAACCCATAAGTAAAAAACCAATAGCAATCATTTGAACTACTGTTTTTACTTTTCCCATCCATGAAGCAGCAATGTCAATGCCTTCTGCTACAGCAGAGACACGAAGTCCAGTAATGAAAAGTTCACGAGTTATAATGAGAAAAATTGCCCAAGGAGAAGCTGAATCTAGCATCATGAGACCTAGAAAACCAGCAAGAGTTAGCATTTTATCAGCTAATGGATCAAGAATTTTCCCCATGGTTGTAACTTGATTAAATGTACGAGCAATATATCCATCAAAAAAATCAGTAGCAGATGCTAGAACAAAGATAAAAGCAGCAGCATAATTAAGCCATGAAGGGTGAATGTGTGTAAATATAGCTGCATCTTGATTAACTAAAAGTAAAAACATAACAGGTGCTAAAAGAAGACGTATAAAGGCTAGAATATTGGGGATATTTACAATTTTATTATTTTGCATGGGAGATTTATTCCTTATAAAAATTTGGAATTTGTAGGTTCGATTTTATCGAACATGTTCTTACATTTAAATGTAAGAACAAAGTTTAGGTTAGATTAACGAAAAGTAGTTCCACCATCAACAACAAGTGTTTGACCTGTAATCCATGATGCTTCATCAGTACATAAGAAGTAAACTGAACCAGCTAAATCTTCTGGGCTACCCATTCTGTTTACAGCTGAACGTTTAATAGTTTCAGCTTTAACTTCTTCGTAGTTTGTAAAAGCTTTAAGAGCATCAGTGTCAATTGGTCCACCTGATACAGCATTTACACGAATACCCATTTCACCAAGTTCAACAGCAGCGTAACGACTCATTGCTTCAACAGCAGCTTTGTTTGTTCCATGACCTGCATAGTTGTCAATGTAGATAAGGTTACCAGTTGAACTAAGAGTAACAATGGCACCACCACCAACTTTTTGCATACGTACAGCAGCTTCTTGAGAACCACGTACAAATGCACCAACAGTTGCAGTGTAAATATTTTGAAGACCTTTAGCAGGACGTAGTTTCATAAATTTACCATATCCACCAACAACAGGACGACCGTAAATCATTGCATTAGAGATAAAAAAGTCAACTCTATCAAAATCTTCATCAATTGCTAAAAATAGTGGCTTAAATCCATCAAGTTCCAAAATATTTAGTGGGTAAGCTTTTGCTTTAATCCCATATTTTGATTCTAGATTAATTGCTATTTCATTAGCAATATCTACATTTGAGTTATATGTAAAAGCTATATTTACCCCTTGGCTTGCAAACTTCTCAGCAATTGCTTTACCTATACCTTTTGTTGCACCTGTAATAACTACTGTTTTACCTTTGTTACTTGACATTTTACGCTCCTACTATGTTGTAATTTTTCATAACTTCTTCAATTTTTTTCATGTTCTGGGCTGATGGAGGGACAAGTGGTAATCTGTATTCTAATGTATCAATAAGACCAGCTATGTACATGGCAGCCTTAATTGGAATTGGATTACTTTCACAGAACATTACTTTGTTAATGTTGTAAAGTTTATCATTAATTGCTTTTGAGGCTTGGAAGTCACCTTTTAAAGCTAAATGAGCCAGTTCTGATTTTAAATCTGGTAATAGATTTGAGGTTACAGAAGTAATTCCTTTTCCACCATTTGCTAAAATAGGGTAGTCAATAGCATCATCACCAGAGAAAACATAAAGATTTGGTCTTTTTGCTAAAAGCTCAACTGTTCTTTCAATTGAACCAGTTGCCTCTTTGATACCAAAAATATTTTCAACATCATCAAAAAGTCTACAAACAGTATCTGCAGAAATATCTACACCTGTACGTCCTGGAACATTATAAAGCATAAAAGGAAGTTCAACAGACTGGGCAATTGCTTTGTAGTGCTGGTAAAGACCCTCTTGGCTTGGTTTATTGTAATATGGACTTACTGAGAAAATTGCATCTACACCAGACTCTTGTGCATGTTTTGCAATTTCAATTGCTTCATGTGTTGCATTAGAACCAGCACCTGCAAGAACTTTAGTATGGGTGTTTTTACAAACTTCTACAGCTATTTCAATACATCTTTTATGTTCATCATGGGTAAGTGTTGCACTTTCACCAGTTGTTCCAACAGGACAAACAGCATCAATGCCATTGTCAATTTGTCTTTTAATTAGTTTGGCAAAAGTTGCCTCATCAAGGGTTCCATTTTTAAATGGGGTAATAAGTGCAGTCGTTGCACCCGTAATTAAGTTACTCATTTACTCATTTCCTAGTTGCTTTTTTTCATAATCAATGTTGTTGAAAAGTCATTGTTAAAATATTTTTTGGCTACATTACTAACCATTTCAGGTGTAATTTTAGCTAAATTCTCTTCATATTCAAGTAAAGGCTTTAAGTTTCCTCTTACTAAATATGAACCAAAAAGAGAGTTTACTCCAGCAGAGTCCTCTAAAGAGTAAATAAAATCAGCTTTTGCGTTAATTTTTACTTTTTCAAGTTCAGCTTTTGTAACATCTCCATTTTTAAGCTTTTCTATCTCTTCTAATATCTCTTTTTCTAAGTTTTCAATTTTTATTCCAGGATTAGCTAGTCCCATAAATAAAAATATTCCATCATCTGTAAGTTCCATATTATATGCATAAACTTGATTTGCCATCTGTTTTTTATCAATAATTTCTTTGTATAAACGAGAACTTTTACCAGCAGAGAGTAGTTCTGAAATTGCAGAGAGAACTACTTGATCTTCATGTTCATAGTTTGGAATGGGGTATGCAATAGCAATGGTGTCTACTGTGTTATTCTCTTTTTTAATAATTTGTCGAATAGTTCCATCTCGTTTTGGTTCAGCAATTTTTAGTTTTGGAATTTTAATATGATTTTGAATCTTTCCAAATTTCGCTTCTGCAACTTTAAAAACTTCATTCTCATCAATATCACCTGTAACAATTAAAATGGCATTGTTTGGTTGGTAGTATTTAGAATGAAACTCTTTAATGTCTTCAATTGACCAAGTCTGAATGTCATTCATAAACCCAATTGGTGTCCAGTGATAAGGGTGAGACACATAATGTGTATTAAAGAGTCTAAAGTAAAGGTATCCAATTGGTGGATTGTCTGTACGCACACGACGCTCTTCTGCTACAACATCGCGTTCTACTTGAAACTCTTCATCTTTTAAATTTAAGTTCTCCATTAACTCTGCAAAAAGCTCAGCAGAGGTTTCTAAATTTTTAGAAGAAGATTTAATGTAATAGTGTGTATAGTCAAAAGAGGTTGCTGCATTATTTACAGCACCTTTGGATTTTACAATTTTATCAAATTCTCCAGCTTCTAAATTCTTTGTAGATTTAAAATTTAAATGCTCTAACATATGAGCAATTCCACTTTTACCCATTACCTCATTACGACTACCAACTTTGTAAAAAATATCGGTAGTAATAACATTTGAATTATTTTTCATTGGTATAACAACTACTTGTAGACCATTATCTAATGTTTTAGAGTAGTGTGTTGGTAATGAGTTTCCCATTAAAAGTCCTATTGTGCTTATAAGTGTTATAACTGTTTTTTTTATCATAATTGTTTATATCCTCTACAGTTTAAAAAAGATTGATATTTTAACTAAAAATTATTAAACTGTTTAACCAAGTAAAATATTACTTTAAAGTATAAATTGAAGTTACTTTAAATCCTGTATCACTCTTTTTTAAACGCATAAAGCCTTTACTTTCTCCTGATATTTTTTTAGCATTTTTTGTTGATACAATCCATTTTGTAATTGTTTGAACTTCACAATATTCATTATTATTCTTTAAATATGTTTTTAAAATTTTAAAATTTTTAATAGTAAATTCTCGATGAATCCATTTTTTATTGTATCTTTCTTTGTCTGCTCTAATTACTGAGTGATCTACATTACTTAGTTTAAAGTATTTACTAACATCTTTTGCATAATGAAAAAGAATATCATCAATTGAGCTATTTGCAGTAGATGAGATAAAAAGGTCTAGAAAGTCTTGAACAGTTTCTCTATTAAAATCATTATTAATAGTTGCTAAGATATCTTTATCATTTAAAATTTCATCTATTTTTTCTGTATCATTATTTTCTGTAATACTATTTTCTTTAGGAGTTTTTTCAATACTAACTTTTTTATTTTCATTATTCTCTAAAGTTAGAGAAGGAGTCATAATAGTTTCTTCAATATAGGTTGTTTTACTCTTATCTACTTGAACCATATTATAAGCATAATAAGCCAGTGCAGCAAGTATAAGGGTAACAAAGATAAGTAATTTCAAAAATATAGGTGATGATTGATTCTTATTTTTTAAAAGTTTTTTTAATGTTGGTAGAACTACACTTTCTTTTGGTGTAAATTGAAGATATTCCTCAACTTTTGAGCCTTCTTTAAACTCCATAATCGTGTAAATAGTATGGTTTTCTTCTGCATATCCATATGTTTTTATTTTAGAGGAATTTGAATCTATTTTAGGATTGTCAAACTCATTAATAATTTCTTTTTTTCTTTTTTCTAAAACACCTTGTGCCTCAGGAATGGTTGAAACAAAATTTTCTGAACGAGATGAAAATGTTTCTAGAAAAAGCTCTTTTAAAATAAAAAAATTTTCTTTTTCATCTTCAACTAAGTAGAGAATTTCAAAATCATCTTCTCCTAAAATATTTATTATTTTATATTTTTCATCTATCATAAAACCTATTGGTAAATATTTAGTATTATTCATTTTTTAACCTCTTAAATCATATTATATTTTTTATTTTTTGAAAAAATTATTTCCAGTCAGCTCCAACAGCTTCAGAAATATTAGTGTAACCATCATTTTTAAGGAGCTCAATTAGTCCTTCATTAATTTCTTTAATCATAACTGGTCCGTTGTAAATAAGCATAGAGTAAACTTGAATTAGGCTAGCTCCTGCTTTAATTCTTCTATATGCATCTTCTGCTGTCTCAATGCCACCAACAGAGATTAATATGGTTTTCCCATATAGCTCTTTTCCAATGGCACGAAAGAGTTCATACGATTTTTCACGAACCAATGCTCCTGAAATTCCACCAAAATCTTTAGCATGTTTGGTAACTGAGTAGTCAATAGTTGTATTGGTAGCAATAATCCCTGCAGCTCCAGCATTAACAGCTGTACTACAGAGGTCAATAGCATCTTTTTCTGTCATATCTGGTGCAATTTTTAGAAAAATTGGTCTAGAAGTAATCTCTTTTGCCATGGTAAAAAGGTCTGTAATAAACTTTTCATTTTGTAAATCACGAAGCCCTGGAGTGTTTGGTGAAGAGATATTAATAATAATATAGCTACCTTTATCTTTAAAAGTTTCCAGTAAAACTTTATAGTCATTTAGTGCTTCATCTTCTAGAGTCAATTTATTTTTACCAATATTAATACCAATAGGGTAGTCAAAATTTTCTACTTTTTCTAGTTGTTTTAACATAAATTCAGCACCACGATTGTTAAATCCCATAGCATTTTGAATAGAACGATCCTCTTTTAGTCTAAAGAGTCTTGGACGAGCATTTCCAGCTTGAGCTTTAGGTGTAATTGTTCCAATTTCAGTATAGCCAAAACCAAGAGCTGGCATCGCTTTAATGTACTCTCCATTTTTATCAAAACCAGCAGCAAGACCTACTGGATTTTTAAAAGTAGTACCAAAAAGCTTTTGTTGTAATATAGTATCATCTACAAAGTAGTAGTTTTTAGGAATGGTAAAAAGAAAGGGTGCATAAGGAGCAGTTTTAAGGGCAAGTCCTGTTAAAGTGTGAGCAGTTTCTGGGTTTAAATT
>Ga0256826_1002428_pt1 | contig 11371 bp, 11 predicted proteins | sample CV79metaG_FD_185975 | JGI IMG/M metagenome (GOLD analysis project Ga0256826, IMG submission 185975) | Hydrothermal vent microbial communities from East Pacific Rise, Pacific Ocean - CV79 | ecosystem: Environmental > Aquatic > Marine > Hydrothermal vents | place: Pacific Ocean: East Pacific Rise... | reverse complement strand
GCTGCTGAATATTTATCAAAAATGGATGAAGATGGTTTTATAGATATACAAAATCAATGCTTTTTGCTTGAGCTGGATTATAATCATTTTAAAGAATGGATAGGTATAGACTTAGATGGTACACTCACTTACTATGATGAATGGAGAGGGGTTGAATATATAGGTGAGCCAATAAAACCAATGCTTAATTTTGTTAATAACTTACTTGATGATGGTAAAAAAGTAAAAATTTTTACTGCTAGAGCAACAGACTCTAAGTCCATACCATATATTAGAGAATGGCTTAATAAAAATAATTTGCCAGAGTTAGAAATAACAAATGTAAAAGATTTAGGTATGATAATGCTATATGATGATAGATGTCGGCAGGTTGTTTGTAATAGTGGTGAGATAATTAAAAAATAAAGGAAAAATAATGCATGAAGATTTAAAGTATTTCAAGTTAGCTAAAGAATTAAATGAGAAGTGGAAAAATAAATTTTTAATTAAAAAGAATGAAGTTCATGTTCGAGGGAATATAAAATCATTATCTTTAATTTCGTTAAGTAGCGAAAAACCAGAAATTGGATTTTCTGGATTAAGAACTGATATTACATTTGATGATAAATTGAAAAAACTTAAGAATAGAGAAGTAGGGCGTTCCACTCCAGAAAAAAAATTACAATCATTTATAATAAGAAATGCAATCATAAATAAATATCAATTGATATTTGATAATAATATTAAATTTATAACTTCTGAAATAGCTGTTTATAATGAAAATAATAAAAGAATAGTCAATGATATTTTAGGATTTTCAGATGGTTGTATTTATGTAATAGAATTGAAATCTGATAGAGCTATGGGTAGATTAATTGAGCAAGTTAATAATTTTGAAAATATAATAAATGAGAAGAAAGATTTTTTTTATGAACTTATGGAGTTATATGATTATATATGGGACAGAAAAAGTATTAAAAAAATTATTATTTGGCCAGAGATAGAAAATAGTAGAAAGTCTTCTAAGGAATTATCAGATAAGAATATTATTGAATATTTATATACTGAAGAATATGAGTTTATAAAATATGAAAAATAAATTCAATTACAACATAGACTTAGATATTGATAATAAAGTTCAACATTCAGAAAATGAAAAACAAAATTTATTTGATGATATTTCATCACTTGAAATTTTAGAACAAGATATATTAGATGATTAAAATATAGGAATTTAAATGGAAAAACAAGATTTTAACGAAGGTTTGATGGGGTTTTTAAATGCTTCACCAACACCGTTTCATGCAACTGTAAATATGGCAGCAATGTTTCAAAATGCTGGGTTTATTGGATTGGATGAAACTGAGAAATGGGAGTTAGTAAAAGGTAAAAAGTATTTTGTTACTCGTAATGATAGCTCTATCATAGCTTTTACATATCCTGAGTCTTCAGAATATACTATGATTGGTTCACATACCGACTCTCCAAACTTAAAGCTAAAGCCAAATGCCGTTATAAAAGAGCATGGAGTTGTAAAGTTTGGAGTAGAGAGTTATGGTGGACTTTTACTAAATCCTTGGTTTGATAGAGAGTTGTCTTTAGCTGGTAGAGTTAGTTACTTAAACTCAAAAGATGAGATAAAAGATACACTTATAGATGTACAAAAATCTATAGCAATCATCCCATCTTTAGCGATTCATTTGGATAATAAAGCCAATAAAGATAGAACTGTTAATAAACAAACAGATATTTGCCCAATTTTAACAACAAATGATGATTTTGATTTTGAAGATTTTTTAAAGTGGCAATTATCAAAACAAGATATTTTAGATGTAAAAGAATTATATGCTAGTGAACTCTCTTTTTATGATACAAAAAAAGCTTCTTATGTTGGGCTTCATGATGATTTTATAGCTAGTGCAAGGCTTGATAACCTTTTATCTTGTTATGTAGGTATGCTTAGTATTTGTTCCATTGATGAGAGTAAACCTATGCTTTTTATTGCAAGTGATCATGAAGAAGTTGGAAGTGAGTCAACAAGTGGAGCAGGGGGTAGTTTTTTAGAAAATACACTGCGAAGAATGTTTAATGATTATGAAGAGTATATGAAAATGATAAGAACATCAATCATGATAAGTGCTGATAATGCTCATGCTATTCATCCAAACTATCCAGATAAACATGATAAAAATCACTCACCATATATCAATAAAGGTGCTGTAGTAAAAGTGAATGCTTCTCAGCGTTATGCTTCAAATTCAACTACAATTTCTAAGTTTATAAATATTGCAAAAAGAGTGAATGAGCCATATCAAGAGTTTGTAACTCGTTCAGATATGGGTTGTGGTTCAACAATAGGTCCAATAACTGCGACAAGATTAGGAATTGAAACTTTAGATATTGGACTTCCAACTTTTGCTATGCACTCCATAAGAGAGTTGTGTGGTAGTGATGATGCTCATTCGTTATATAAAATTATTGTAGGCTTTAGTGAGTAGTTTATGAGTACTCAAACAGTTATTACACCAGAAGAGTTAAACCTTTTAATTGAGCAGACCTACAAGGTTGAAAATGAGTTTAATGAGCTAAAAACTTCTTATGGACAACTACAAGATACGGTTGAAAAAGTTGTAGAGTTCTTACCAAATGCTATTTGGATTTTGAGTGAAGATTGGAGTGTTTTTTTACAAAATTCTCATGCTAGGGGTTTATGGGAGTTATTAAAACTTCTAGAATATAAAAATGATGATTATGAGATAAAATTTAATTCAAAATCATATCTTATAAAAAGCTCTTCTTATAAAGATAAAGTAATGCTCTCAGCTATAGATATAACTGAACAAAAAAGAAAAGAAAATCTAGCAACTATGGGGCAAATGGCAGCACATCTCTCTCATGAGATACGAAATCCAATAGGCTCTATTTCACTTCTTAGTTCAACATTAAAAAAGCGTGTAATTCCAGAAAATATGCCAATTGTAGAAGAGATTCAAAAATCAGTTTCAAGGATAGAGCGAATTATTAAAGCTACTTTGATGTTTTCAAAAGGTGTTGATGCTAGTATTAGCCCTTTTTTATTTTCAACACTTCAAACAGAACTAGAATCAGCAATATCATATTATGGATATACAAAAGATATAGATTTTATATTTCCAAATCAAAATTTTGAGATAAATGCAGATAAAGATTTACTAGAGATGATGTTTTCAAACTTTTTAACAAATGCTATAGATGCTATAGAATTAGATGATAATGATGATGGAGTAGTTGAAATATCTTATGAAAATGATGGAAAATTTCATATATTTAAAATTTTTGATAGTGGAATAGAGATTGATAATCCAAAGGAACTTTTTGAAGCTTTTAAAAGTACAAAAGTTAAAGGTAACGGTTTGGGACTTGTACTCTCAAGACAAATTGCAGAGGCTCATGGCGGAAGTGTGGAGCTTTTAGATGATGAAAAAAAGATATTTGAGATAAAATTAGCTATTTAAAAATGGTATATTTATTGCTTTTTTTATTTAAATAGATTGGATAAATAATTGAAAAATACTAAAAATATACTTTCACTTTTAGATCATGTAAAGATGGATAAATACTATGTAGTATGTCACTTTAAGTGTGAAACAACCAATAAAACAGTTATATCAAGTGTACCTTTTGAGCCTTATGATGGTCGCATAGAGATAAGTTGGCAAGATATTTTACTTCATCCAGTAAAATCTTACAATAGATACTATCATACACCTATCACTATTTACTCAAATGATTGTCATGAGAGTATAGTTTTAAAGGCATTTGAGAAAATATCAGATTATTTTAGTTATGATTTTAAAAAACAAAAATATATATATAAATAAAGGAAATTTAGATGGATAGAGAGTTATTAAAAGTTCCAAGAGCAACATTAGATTTTTACAGATATGAAAAGGAAGGTTTAACTTACTATGAATTTAATGCAACACAGTGTCAACCACCAGAACCTATGGTAAATACAATGGTTGCTATGAATCTTTTAAAAAGTGAGAATGATAGAGTAGTTGGTATTTATTTTCATGAGCCATTTCCAATGTATGAAAGATTACCATCAGCTATAAAAAGAGATTCAAAAGAGCTTGAAAATGGTGATATAAGAGTGGAATTTCGCATAGAATCATAAGAAGTTTCTATCTGTTAGTTAATCTTGATTAAAATATATTTTTTTAATTTAAGGAATATTTATGAAACAACTTTTAAACCTTGTTGGCTCAATGAAAACTATGGCACTTTTAATGAGTATTTTTGCTTTTGCTATAGGGTATGCTACATTTATTGAAAATGACTATGGCACAATAACTTCAAAAGCTGAAGTTTACAATGCTAGATGGTTTGAGCTTTTACTACTTTTACTAACTATAAATCTTATCTATAATATTTTTAAATATAAAATGTTTAGTATAAAAAAAGCCCCTATATTTATATTTCACCTATCTTTTTTAGTAATTGTTTTAGGTGCTGCAATAACAAGATTTGTTGGTTTTGAGGGTAGTATGCATATTCGTGAGAATGCTACATCAAATACTATGATAAGCTCAAATACTTACTTTAACGTGAGTGCAAAAGTTGGAGATAAAGAGGTATCTAGTTCAAAAACTATTTATCTTTCTAAAAAATCAGTAAATTCTTTGTCATCTTCATTAAATATTGATTCAAAACCTGTAAATGTAGAGTTAATTAACTATATTCCAGATGTTATAGAGAGTTTAGAAGAAGCTAAAGATGGTGGTTTTGAAGTTTTAGAGCTTATGATTACTGATATGAATGGTGGAAAACCTGTTAAGATAAAGCGTGGCTCATACTATGAAAATAATCAAATAGCATTAGATTTTGGTTCAGGAAAAATGTTTTTGAGACCTGTAATCTCTATTTATGTTGAAGATGAAAAACTTTACATGAATCATGAAGTACCGTTAACTTGGCTAAAAATGGATGATAAATCAAAAGGTAAGTTAAAAGTGAGTTCAAAAGATGAGTTTGCTAGAAGAACTCTTTTTACTGCAAATGGTGTAAATTTTGTTCTTCGTAAGCACTTCAAACATGCAAAAAGAAAACTGATTAGTAATCCAAATGCTTCATCTATGAGACCAGGACAAGATGCTTTAGAATTTAAAATAAGTGTTGGAGATATGTCTAAAAATATTACTATTTTTGGACAAGCTGGAAGTATGGCAAAAGAGTATCATAAAGAGCTAAATGGTGTAGATGTTCACCTTTCTTATGGGGCTAAAAAAATAAAACTTCCATTTGGAATTAAATTAATAGATTTTCAACTTGACCGCTATCCAGGTTCTATGAGTCCTGCTTCTTATGCATCTGAAGTTGAACTTATAGATAAAGATCAAGGGATAAATATGCCATATAGAATTTTTATGAATCATATTTTAGAACATCGTGGATATAGATTTTTTCAATCTTCTTATGATAGAGATGAAAAAGGAACTGTACTTTCTGTAAACAATGACCCTGGAACTTTACCATCATATATTGGTTATTTCCTGCTTGGTTTGGGTATGTTTTGGTCTTTATTTTCTCGTGACAATAGATTTGCAAAATTATCTCAAAAAGCTAAAAAAGCAGCAAAAGATAAATCACTTAGTATTTTAGTTGCATTGGGTGTTTTACTTAGTGTATCACCATCTTATTCAGCAGAAGTAAATCCAACTATTAAAGCAATATTATCTATTGATAAATTACATTCTGAAAAATTTGGTTCTTTAATTATTCAAGATGCAGCTGGTAGAATGAAGCCTATGGATACTTTAGCAACAGAGATACTTGCTAAAATTCATAGGGGTGCTACTCTTAAAGTTGGAACTAATGATTTAACCCCAAATCAAGTTATTTTAGGGATGATGGCAAAACCTGATGCTTATCGTGAAATTAAGATGATTAGAACTAAAAATGAAAAAATAAATAGAATTATTGGTGCTAAAGCAGATTCTAAATATGCTTCATTTTCTCAGTTTTTTGCTGATTCTAATAATTTAAGAGGTTATAAGATAGCGACTCAAGTAGATGCTGCAGTAAGAAAACAACCAAAAGAAAGAGATTTATTTGATAAAGCAATTTTAAAGGTTGATGAGCGTGTAAATATCTCTTATTCTGTTTATTCTGGTACTTTGATGAAAATTTGGCCAAAACCAAATGATATAAATAATAAATGGTTCCCAACTATAGAGGCTCTTCAAACATTTATACCAGAGAATTCTCAAAGAGTTAGAGCTTTAGCTTTTGAATGGTTTAGTGCCTTGGATGCTTCAACAAAAACTGGTGATTTTTCTAAAGCTAATGTTGCAATAGATAAAATGATAGAGTATCAAAAGTTTTATGGATCTTCAGTTATGCCATCAGAGGGGCGTATTGGTGCAGAGATGTTTTACAATAAAGCAAATATTTTTGAAAGAATTTATCCAATTTATTTTTTACTTGGATTTATACTACTAATTTTATCTTTTATAAAAATATTAAAACCAAAATTTAAAATGGGTGCTACTTCTAAAATATCATTAGGATTTTTAACACTTCTTTTTATAGCTCATACGGCTGGTCTTGGTTTAAGATGGTATATTTCTGGTCATGCACCATGGTCAAATGGTTATGAATCTATGATTTATATCTCATGGGCTACTGTTCTTTCTGGTTTTATATTTTCTAAACAATCTCCAATGACTATGGCTTCAACAGCTATTTTAACTGGGCTGATTTTAATGGTTGCACATCTAAATTGGATGGATCCACAAGTTACAAACCTTGTACCTGTTCTTAACTCTTATTGGTTAAGTATTCATGTAGCGGTAATTACAGCAAGTTATGGTTTTTTAGGACTTGGTGCATTACTCGGGTTTATAACAATTTTACTTTTCATCCTTAAAAATGATAAAAATAATAAACATATCTCATTATCTATAAAAGAGTTTAACTCTATTAATGAAATGAGTCTCATGATTGGTCTTGCTTTTTTAACCTTAGGAAACTTTCTTGGTGGTGTTTGGGCAAATGAGAGTTGGGGAAGATACTGGGGTTGGGATCCTAAAGAAACTTGGGCATTAGTAACAATTCTTATTTATGCAGTAGTTGTTCACTTAAGATTTATAAAATCACTTTATAGTGAGTTCAATTTTGCAGTTATTTCACTTCTATCATTTACTTCAGTACTAATGACTTACTTTGGTGTAAATTATTATCTTGCTGGTATGCATTCTTATGCAAAAGGTGATCCAGTTCCTGTGCCTGATTTTGTTCCTATTAGTTATAGTATTTTATTTATAGTAATTTTACTTGCATTTAGAAATAGAAAATTAGCATAAGGTTTATTTCATGGAGTTTACAGGTTTTAGTGAAAAAACTCTACCATTTTTAGAGTCAATTAGACAAAATAACTCTAAAGAGTGGTTTGAGCTTCATCGTGATGAATATGAAAAGTACATCTTAGAACCATCTCGTGCTTTTGTAGAGGAGTTTGGTGAACATCTTATGGCATTAGAGCCAACTATAAACTTTTCACCTAAAATCAATAAATCTCTTTTTAGAATATATCGCGATACTAGAAGAATGGGTGCAAATAAAGTGCCTTTAAAACATAGAATTGGTGTAATTTTTTGGCAAGGCTCAGGTAGTCGTATGCAAACTTCTTCTTTTTACTTACATTTTTCTCCTGATGAACTTTTTGTATCTGTTGGTGTTAGGTGGTTTGAAAAACCAATGCTTGATGCTTATCGTGAATATATAAAAGATTCACGAAAAAGAGAGGAGTTAAACACTTTGTTACACTCTTTGATGGATAAAGGTTATAGTGTTATAGAAAAAGGGTATAAACGTTATCCTAGAGGTGTAAATGCAGATATGATGTTCTCACATCTGTTTCTTTACAAAGGGATGGCTACATACAAAATACTTAAACCTGAACTAATAGAAGATGGTGAAAAATTTATTGATACACTTTATAAAGTGTATGAAGATATGTTTGAATTACAGCAAATTGTTCATGAGATTAGTTTGAGAGTTAAAGAAGTGAACTAGTAGTACTTCATAAATAATATGATATAGATAAAGTAAGGAAACTAGATGGCTAAAGAAGCAGTAGTACTTTTAAATATGGGTGGACCAAATAACTTAGACGAGGTTGAAGTTTTTCTAAAAAATATGTTTTCAGATAAATATATTTTAACTATGAAAAGTAAGGCTTTGAGAAAAATGATTGGTGGACTTATAGTTTTTAACCGTACTGAAAGTTCTCAAGAAATTTATCGTCAACTTGGTGGAAAATCACCAATAGTAGGGCATACAAAATCTTTAGTAAAAAAACTTCAAAAAAGGTTGGGTGCTGATGTTATAGTTGATTTTGCTATGCGTTATACTCCACCTTTCGCATCTGAAGTTATAGAGCGTTTAAATAAAGAAGATATTGAAAAAATCTATTTAATCCCACTCTATCCTCAACAATCATCAACTACTACTACGTCATCATTAGAAGATTTTGAAGAGCATTATCATGCAAGTGGTGGTGATGCTGTTTTAGTTGAGAAAAAGCATTTTTTTGAAAATGAAAAATATAATAAATCTATATTGGAAAATATAAAAGGGCAGATGAAAGACTCTGAATATAAAAACTTTGATATTATTTTCTCAGCCCATGGTTTACCTCAAAAAATTATTGATGCTGGGGATGTTTACCAGCGTCATGTACAAAAACATGTAGAGATTTTAAAAACAATGTTAAAAGATGAAGGTATGAATTTTCATGATGTTCATTTGGCTTATCAGTCAAAAGTTGGACCTATGAAGTGGCTAACTCCATCACTCGAAGATAAACTAAATCAAGTTAGAAATAGAGGTGTTGTAATCTTTCCTTTAGCTTTTAGCATTGATAACTCTGAAACAGATTTTGAGTTAGATATAGAGTACAGAGAGATAGCTGAGGATATGGGTTTTAAAGATTATAGAGTATGTAGATGCCCAAATGATAGTGATTTGTTTGTGGATGCTTTAGAAGAAATTTATCAGAAAATGAAGTAATATTATGAAAATAGTTATATTTGATATGGATGGAACTTTAATAGATTCTAAAAAAGATATAACTATATCTATAAACCATATCCGAAAATTACATCATAATTTAGCCCCACTTAGTGAAGAATTTGTAGTAGAAGCTATAAATATGGATGTTAGAAATCTACCAAAAATGTTTTATGAAACTGAAATTTATGAGGATAAAGATAAAGAAGTTTTTGAAGTTCATTATGCTTCTCAATGTGTAAAAAACTTATATCTTTATGCTGGAGTAAAAGATATGTTAGAAGAGTTGGCCTCTCATGATACTAAATTATCATTAGCTACAAATGCACCTACACAGTTTGCACTTAAAATGTTAAAACACTTAAAAATTGATAACTTATTTGATGTTATAATTGGTGCAGATAAAGTAAAAGAGCCAAAACCAAATCCAGAGATGTTAAACAAGATACTAACTTTTTATAATTTTGATAAAGTAAAAGATATGGCTTGGATGGTTGGTGATAACTCAAAAGATATTCTGAGTGCTAAAAATGCTGGTATAAACTCTATGTTCGCAACTTGGGGTTTTTCTCCAAAAAGTAATAATGATATTATAGTTTCTAAGCCAAAAGAGGTTTTAGATATAGTTTTATAAACTTTTATGATAAGATATCTATAAAAATATAAGGAATTTCAATGTTAGATGGTGATTTACTTCTTGCTGTTGCATTTATGGCACTACTTTTTTTAAGACAAATCTCTATATTGAAACAGCAAAATAAGCTAAATTATGCACCTCTCATGATAGGTGTTGGAGTTATAAGTTCTGTTGTCCATTTTATTATTCATCCTGAAGCTACTGATATACTTCTTATATTAAGAGAGAGCTTTTTCCCACTTCTTGTATCTCTTTTACTTTTTATTGTTATGAATGTACTCCATCAAACACAACAAACAATGCAATCAAGAACGCAACATGAGTTCACAAAAGCCTTAATTGAGCAGATTACTCAGCTAAAAGAATTTACTGCAGAGTTAGAAAAAAAGATGATTTTAAATCAAAATGAAGATAAATTAGCCCAAGAAGATACAAGAGAAAAATTTAAACAAGATATAAAAGCACTTGATACAATTCAAGTAAATCAAAATAAACTTTTAGATAAATTTTTAGATATGGATAATTGGCATAAAGAAGTAACTCATGCATTTGATAATTTTACAAATGTTCAGCTTCCATCTTTAGATGATGTTGTACATAAACATATAGACATACTTCGTGTAGCTGAACAAGACCATTTCAACAAAGTAAAAACTACTTTAGAAAAAGCAATGCAAAGTCGTTATGAAATAGCTGAAAATATGGATGAAATGAAAAATAATTTAGAAAATATGAGTGAAATTTCTCAAAATATTTCAGATTCTATTACTAAGCATACTATAGAAAAATTATCAGAAGTAACAAAACCATTTGAAAATCAAATGTTTTCATTAAAATCTCATACTGAGGGCATAAGTACATCATTGTCTGAGGGTGAAACAAAATTATCTAGTATAAAATCTCAAAGTGAAATGATAATGAAACAAATACTATTATCATCTAAAAAAATGAGTGTTTTAGAGGGACAAAGTAGTTCACTACATAATGTTTATGCTGATATGAAAGAGCTGATAGGTGATATAGAAGTTATAAAATCTGAGTATGTAAAATCACAATCACAATTAGAATCAATTTTAAAAGAGTTAAAAGATGTGCAAAATAAAGATTCAAATGACATGAAAGAACAAGTGAAAATACTAAGTGCTGATTTATCTAAAAGAATTGATGATTCACTAGAAAAACTACATAGTCACTATCATATAGCAAATGAAGATATCTCAAAAAGTGTTCAATTCTTAGCTAAACAATCACAAATTAAAAATAGCTATACTGACTTAGATTAATCTTTTAAATATTAGATTTTTTAATGATTTCTTTTCATCTATACTTGTAAATTCTTTTACATTTTTAAGTCTATTGACAAATTTGAAACTAGGGGCTAGTTCTTTAACTAAGTCAATTATAAAATCACTATCTAAATCAGGTGAATTTAAACAAGCTAAAAGTAAACAATCTTGAGATGCGATTTGGGGAAGCTTCATGATTAGTTTTCTATAGTCTTTACCCGCTTCAAAACTTCCTCTTTGAAAAGTTGGTGGGTCTATTATTATTAAGTCATAAGGACCTTTTTTCTTGATGCGTGAAAATGATTTTAGAATGTTATATGGTGAAAAACTAACACCTCTTGTGTCAATATTGTTAAGTTGATGATTTTCTCTACCAGTACTTAAAGCACCTTTACTCATATCTATGTTTGAGACT
>Ga0256826_1002427_pt1 | contig 11373 bp, 5 predicted proteins | sample CV79metaG_FD_185975 | JGI IMG/M metagenome (GOLD analysis project Ga0256826, IMG submission 185975) | Hydrothermal vent microbial communities from East Pacific Rise, Pacific Ocean - CV79 | ecosystem: Environmental > Aquatic > Marine > Hydrothermal vents | place: Pacific Ocean: East Pacific Rise... | reverse complement strand
AGCATCTGCACTTATTATGAAAGCTGCAGGACTTAAAAAAGGGACTGATAATCCTCTTAAAAATATAGTTGGACAACTTACTCGTGCACAACTTATGGAAGTTGTTGATGCAAAAATTGCTGACCTTAACACTGATGACAAAGATATGGCTGCTAATACTTTAGCTGGTACAGCTCGTTCAATGGGTATTAAAATAGTAGACTAATTCTTCTTAAGAATTAAGAACTGTGATCACAAACCACAGTGATTTTAAATAATGTGGAAGAATTTATACGGAGAATTTGACAATGAGCAAAAGATATAAACAATTAGTAGAAAAAATTGATGCTAGCAAAGATTACGGTGTAACTGAAGCTACTTCAACTGTAAAAGATTTAAAAAGTGCAAAATTTGACGAAACAGTTGAAATTGCAATGAACTTGAATGTAGATCCTCGTCATGCTGACCAAATGGTACGTGGTGCAATTGTTCTTCCTCACGGTACTGGTAAAACAGTTCGTGTTGCAGTTTTTGCTAAAGGTGTTAAAGCTGATGAAGCTAAAGCAGCTGGTGCTGATATTGTTGGTACTGATGATTTAGTAGCTGACATTAAACAAGGAATTTTTAATTTTGATGTTGTAGTTGCTGCACCAGATTGTATGGGACTTGTTGGACAAATTGGTCGTATCTTAGGGCCAAAAGGTTTAATGCCAAATCCTAAAACAGGTACTGTAACTCCAGATGTTGCAACAGCTGTTAAGAATGTTAAAGGTGGCCAAGTAGCTTTCCGTGTTGACAAAAAAGGTAATATTCATGCAGGTATTGGTAAAGCATCTTTTGATGCTGATAAAATAGCTGAAAATCTTACTTCTTTTATTGTTGCAATTAACAAACAAAAACCAGCTTCTGCAAAAGGTCGCTATATCAAAAATGCTGCATTGTCTTTAACAATGAGTCCAGCTGTTAAACTTGATGTGGTAGAATTAGCAGACATTAAATAATTTAGAGTATATACTCAGGCACAGATTTGAAATCTGTGTTATAAGTAATTTTTAGCATTCTATTCGTAGAATGCTCTAAAGTTACTGATTTCGGTAACTGCATTTTATGGACTAAAGATAATGGGAGCGGTAACGCTTAATATTCCTGTTTGAAGTGTTGTCTAGAAAGGAGAAAATCTATGACAAAAACACAAAAAGCTGAAATTATCGAAACACTTTCTAATGAATTTCAAACTGCTCAATCTGTAATCTTCTGTGATTACAAAGGTTTAACAGTTTCTGATTTAGAAGGTTTAAGAAAAATCGCTCGTGAGAAAGAAGCAAAAGTACAAGTTGTAAAAAATACTTTAGCTATGATCTCTCTTGAAAAAGCTGAGTTAACTGGTGTTGAACTTAAAGATACAAATATTCTTGTTTGGGGTGAAGACTCTGTTGCTACTTCTAAAGTAGTTGCTGAATTCGCTAAAACAAACGAATCATTTGTAATTAAGTCAGCATATGTTGATCGTGAAGTTGCTGATGCTGCTAAAGTTGAAGCATTTGCTAAACTACCTGGTCGTGAAGAACTACTTGGTATGCTTGCTGCTACTTGGATGGCTCCAGTTGCTAACTTTACAATCGGACTTAATGCTCTTAAAGAGAAAAAAGAAGAAGAATCTGCATAAGCAGTTCAACTATATAAATAATAAAAATAAAAGGATTACACATGGCTGTAACTAAAGAAGACGTATTAGAATATATCTCAGGACTTTCTGTATTAGAACTTTCTGAATTAGTAAAAGAATTTGAAGAAAAATTTGGTGTATCTGCACAACCAGTAGCTGTTGCTGGTGGAGCTGTAGCTGGTGAAGCTGCTGCTGAACAAACTGAGTTTGATGTAGTATTAACTGATGTTGGTGCTAAGAAAATTGGTGTTATTAAAGCTGTTCGTGCTTTAACTGGTTTAGGACTTAAAGAAGCAAAAGAAGCTTGTGAAGGTTTACCATCTACAATCAAAGAGGGTGTAGATAAAGATTCTGCTGAAGAAGCTAAAGCTGCTTTAGAAGAAGCTGGTGCAACTGTAGAAGTTAAATAGGTTCTGCGCTTTAGCGCGATATTAAAAAGGATTAATTTCTTTTTAATGTCACCTTTTACTCTATAAAGCACTATCTGGGCGCTTTTGCGAAGAGAAATTACTCTCCTCGCAAAAGTGCCCTTATGTCGTTTATAAGCACTGTAAAGAAATCGAGTTCATTTTTAGAACTCAAAATCTATCTAGAGACGTCTAGATACGATATGCTTAATCCCTAATTAAGCAATTAATAACAAACTCATCGAGGTAGCCTATGTTAAACACTTTATACTCCGGAAATCGTCTTCGTGTAGACTTTTCTAAAACTCCTCAACAGATTGAAGTACCAAATTTACTACAACTTCAACAAAGTTCTTATGATAAATTCTTAATGTTAGAAGATAAAGATAGAACAGCCAGTGGCATTGAAAATGTATTTCAATCAGTTTTTCCTATTCATGATACACAAAACAGATTAACTGTTGAGTATCTTGGTTCAGAAGTTGGAAAACCAAAATATACAGTTCGTGAATGTATGGAACGTGGTCTTACTTATGCAGTAAGTCTTAGAATGAAAACACGTTTAGTAATGTGGGAAAGAGACGAAAACACTAAAGAAAAACTTGGTGTTAAAGATATTAAAGAACAGAGTATTTTTGTTCGTGATATTCCACTTATGACAGATAGAACTTCTTTTATTATTAATGGAGTTGAAAGAGTTGTTGTAAACCAACTACATCGTTCACCAGGTGTTATCTTCAAAGAAGAAGAGTCTACAACTGCTGGAAATAAACTAATATATACAGGTCAGATTATTCCAGACCGTGGTTCATGGTTATATTTTGAGTATGACCCAAAAGATATTCTTTATATGAGAATTAATAAACGCCGTAAAGTTCCTGTAACTATTATGTTTCGTGCTCTTGGATATTCAAAACAAGATATATTAAAACTTTTTTATCCTATTCAAACAATAAAAATTACAGACAATAAGTTCTCATTAGATTTTAATCCTAAAGATTACTCTTCACGTTTAAGTTATGATCTATTTGATTTAGATGATAAACTCTTAGTAGCATCTCAAAAAAGACTTTCAGCTAAAAAAGCACAAAAGTTTATTGATGATGGAGTAAAAGAAGTTCAGTATCCTTTAGAAATACTTTTAAACCGTTATTTAGCAGAATCAATTATTGATCCTGAAACTGGTGAAATTCTTTTCGATACTATGACTCATATTGATGAGACTAAGTTAAAGAAAATGGTCGAAATTGGTGTTAGTGAATTTAAAATTGCTAATGATTTAGCAGAAGGTGTTGATGGTTCTATTATTAATGCATTTAATGCAGATGCAGACTCTTTAAAACTTCTTAAACAGACTGAAGAGATTGAAGATGAAAATGATCTTTCTGCTATTCGTATATATAAAGTTATGCGTCCAGGTGAACCAGTAACTAAAGATGCAGCTAAAGCATTTGTTAACCAACTATTCTTTGATCCAGAGAGATATGACTTAACAAAAGTTGGTCGTATGAAAATGAATCATAAACTAGGAATGAATATTCCAGAGTATATTACAGTTCTTACACACCAAGATATTATTGAGTCTGTTAAGTATGTAATTAAAGTTAAGAATGGTCAAGGTCATATTGATGATAGAGATCATCTTGGAAATCGTCGTATACGTTCTATTGGTGAACTTTTAGGTAACGAGTTACATAATGGCTTAGTGAAAATGCAAAAAGCTATTCGTGACAAACTTGCAACTATGAGTGGTCCAATGGCTGAACTTATGCCTCATGATTTAATTAACTCAAAAATGATTACTTCTACTATTATGGAGTTTTTCTCTGGTGGACAACTTTCACAGTTCATGGATCAGACTAATCCACTTTCAGAAGTTACTCATAAGCGTCGTCTATCGGCTCTAGGTGAGGGTGGTCTTGTTAAAGAGAGAGCTGGTTTTGAAGTGCGTGATGTTCACCAGACTCACTATGGTCGTATTTGTCCTATTGAAACACCAGAGGGTCAAAATATTGGTCTTATTAATACTCTTGCTACTTACTCTAAGGTAAATGAGCATGGTTTTATTGAAGCACCATATAAAGTAATGAAAGATGGTCAAATAACTTCAGAAGTAGTTTATTTAACTGCAACTCAAGAAGAGGGTATTAAAATAGCTGCTGCTTCAAATAAATTAGATGATAATAATCAATTTATTGAGGATTTGATTTCAGTAAGACAAGATGGTGAGATATATCTTCGTCCTCCTGAAGAGTGCCAGTATGCAGATTTATCTTCTCACATGGTTGTTGGTGTTGCTGCTTCACTTATTCCTTTCTTAGAGCATGATGATGCCAATCGTGCGCTTATGGGATCGAATATGCAACGTCAAGCTGTTCCTCTTTTAAGACCATACTCTCCAATGGTTGGAACAGGTGTTGAAAAACTTGTTGCTCGTGATGCATGGGAGTGTATAAAAGCTCAACGTGCAGGTATTGTTGAAAAAGTTGACGGAAAACATATTTATGTTATGGGATCAGAAGATGGTGAGATTTATATAGATTATTACCCATTAACTAAAAATCTTAGAACAAATCAAAATACATCTTTTACTCAAAAACCAATTGTTAAAATTGGTGATGAAGTAGCAAAAGGACAAGTGATAGCTGATGGTCCAAATATGGATCAAGGTGAGCTTGCACTTGGTGTTAATGCAATGGTTGCATTTATGCCTTGGAATGGTTATAACTTTGAGGATGCTATTGTTATCTCTGAGCGTATGATTCGTAAAGATCAATTTACTTCAGTTCATATCTACGAAAAAGAAGTTGAAGCTCGTGAACTTAAGCATGGAGTTGAAGAGATTACTCGTGATATTCCAAATGTACGTGATGATGAGTTAGCTCATCTTGATGAGTCAGGTATTATTAGAATTGGTACAAATGTATCTGGTGGTATGATCCTGATTGGTAAAGTTAGTCCTAAAGGTGAAGTTAAACCAACTCCAGAAGAACGTCTTTTACGTGCGATATTTGGTGAAAAAGCTGGTCATGTTGTTAACAAATCACTTTACTGTCCTCCATCGATGGAAGGTGTAGTTGTAGATGTGAAAATATTCACTAAAAAGGGATATGACAAAGATCCACGTGCTTTAGAAATAGAAAAAGAAGAGAGAGATTATTTAGAGCGTGAGCACTATGATCGTCTTCTTATGATTGATAAAGAAGAGATGTTAAGAGTTACTAAACTTTTAACTAAAGAGGCTCTTATTTCTGATATTACTATAGCTGAAACTGATTATAAATCTGGTGACATGATTAATGGTGATGATTTAGTAGAAGTAAATCGTTTTGCGATGAATGCTATTGTCAAATCATTTAGTGAATCAATCCAAGATGAGTATACAAAAACTAAAAACTATTTCCAAAAGCAAAAACGTGTTTTTAGAGATGAGCATGAAGAGAAACTTACTATTTTAGAAAAAGATGACATTCTTCCTAATGGTGTTGTTAAATATGTAAAAGTTTATATAGCAACTAAACGCCAGCTAAAAGTTGGTGATAAAATGGCTGGTCGTCACGGAAATAAAGGTATTGTTTCTATTATAGTTCCAGAAGTTGATATGCCATATATGGAAGATGGACGCTCAGTAGATGTATGTCTTAATCCACTTGGTGTACCTTCTCGTATGAATATTGGGCAGATTTTAGAGATGCACCTTGGAATGGCAGGACGTGAACTTGGAAATCAAATTTTAGAGCAGTTTGAAACAAAACAAAAAGGCTTTGTTGAAGATATGCGTTCTCGCATGATTGCTATTGCTGATGTTGCTGGTATGATGAATGCAGTTAAAGTTATTGGTGAAATGAGTGATGAGAAATTCTTAATATATGCTAGAGATTGGGCTAAAGGCGGAGTTAGATTCGCAACACCAATTTTCGAGGGTGTAAATCAGGCCGAATTTGATAAGCTATTTGAATTAGCTAAAATGGATGCTGATGGTAAAACAGTTGTTTATAATGGTATGACTGGTGAGAAGATTAAAGAGCGTGTAAATATTGGTTATATGTATATTCTTAAACTACATCACCTTGTTGATGAAAAAATTCATGCTCGTTCAACTGGACCATATTCACTTGTTACACAACAACCAGTTGGTGGTAAAGCACTATTTGGTGGTCAGAGATTTGGAGAGATGGAAGTATGGGCTCTTGAAGCTTATGGTGCATCAGCAGTTCTTAAAGAGATGCTTACTATTAAATCAGATGATGTTGATGGTCGTGTACGTGCATATAAAGCTCTTACACGTGGAGAGTTAGTTCCAGCTTCAGGTATTCCTGAAACACTATTTGTATTAACTAAAGAGTTGCAATCACTTGCACTTGATGTAGAGATTATGGACGAGGTGGAAGATAATGAGTAAATTAGTACCAGTTGAAGTTACTGAAGACAAAAGACCAACAGATATAAAACAGCTACAATTTCGCCTTGCATCACCTGAAAAGGTTATGTCTTGGAGTCATGGTGAAGTTAAAAAGCCAGAAACAATAAATTATCGTACGCTTAAACCAGAGCGTGATGGACTTTTCTGTGCTAAAATTTTTGGACCTGTTAGAGACTATGAGTGTCTTTGTGGTAAATACAAAAAGATGCGTTATAAGGGTGTGGTATGTGAGAAATGTGGAGTTGAAGTAACATCTACTAAAGTTCGTCGTACTCGTATGGGTCACATTGAACTTGTAACTCCAGTTGCACACATTTGGTATGTTTCATCATTACCTTCTCGTATTGGTACTTTACTTGGTATCAAAATGAAAGATTTAGAACGTGTACTTTACTATGAAGCATATATAGTTGAATCAGGTGGAGAAGCATATTATGATGCTGAAGCAAAAACACCAGTGCTTCAATATGATGTCTTAAATGAAGAGCAGTATAGAACACTTGTTCAAAGATTTGATGCATTAGGTTTCAGAGCTCGTATGGGTGGTGAAGTTATTCGTGATTTACTTGATTCTATTGATTTAGTTGATCTATTTACAACTTTAAAAGATGCTCTGGGTGAAACAAAATCTGAAGCAAAGAAAAAAACTATTAATAAACGTCTTAAAGTTATTGAGTCATTTTTAAATAGTGGTAATAATCCAGCCTGGATGATGTTAACTATATTACCAGTTCTTCCACCAGATTTACGCCCACTTGTTTCACTTGATGGTGGTAAGTTTGCTGTTTCTGATGTAAATGACCTTTATCGTCGTGTTATTAATCGTAACCAACGTTTAAAACGTCTTGTTGAACTTGAAGCTCCAGAGATTATTGTACGTAATGAAAAACGTATGTTACAAGAGTCTGTTGATGCACTTTTTGACAATGGTCGTCGTGCTAATGCTGTTAAGGGTGCTAACAAACGCCCACTTAAATCTTTAAGTGAAATTATTAAAGGTAAGCAAGGGCGTTTCCGTCAAAATCTTCTTGGTAAACGTGTTGACTTTTCAGGTCGTTCAGTAATTGTTGTTGGACCATCATTAGCGATGGATGAGTGTGGACTACCTAAGAAAATGGCTTTAGAGCTTTTCAAGCCACATTTAATTGCAAAACTTGAAGACAAAGGTTATGCTACAACAGTTAAAGCTGCTAAGAAAATGATTGATGATAAGACAAATGAAGTATGGGAGTGTTTAGCTGAAATTGTTGATGGTTATCCAATTATGCTTAACCGTGCACCAACACTTCATAAGCTCTCTATTCAAGCATTCCACCCTAAACTTATTGATGGAAAAGCTATTCAGCTTCACCCTCTTGTTTGTGCGGCGTTTAATGCCGATTTCGATGGGGATCAGATGGCTGTTCACGTACCTTTATCTTCAGCTGCAATTGCTGAAGCTAAAGTACTTATGCTTGCTTCTATGAATATTCTTCTTCCTGCATCAGGTAAAGCAATTGCTACGCCTTCACAGGATATGGTACTTGGTATCTATTACATTACATTAGAAAAAAATGGTGTAAAAGGGTCGAATAAACTTTTTGCTAATGTTGATGAAATTAACATAGCTTTAGAGCATGATGCACTTGACTTACATGCAAAAGTTAGAACTCGTATTGATGGTCGTATTATTCATACTACTGCTGGGCGTATGCTTCTTAAAGCTGTTTTACCAGATTTTGTTCCTGCTGAATTATGGAATAAAATCATGAAGAAAAAAGCTATTAATGCAATAGTTGATTATGTTCAAAAACATGGTGGTATTGGTGTTACAGCTGGATTCTTAGATAAACTTAAAGATTTAGGTTTTAAACATGCAACTGAGTCAGGTGTTTCTATTTCTGCGGATGATATTCGTGTTCCAGATATGAAACCTGCTAAAATTGCTGAGTCTAAAGCACGTGTAATTGAAATACAAAAACAGTTTGAAGCGGGTCTTTTAACAGAACAAGAACGTTACAATAAAATTATTGATGTTTGGACTGACACTAATAATACACTTGCAGCAGAGATGATGGAGCTTGTTGAGACTGATAAAGATGGTTTTAACTCTATTCACATGATGGCTGATTCTGGTGCTCGTGGTTCTGCTGCACAGATTCGTCAGCTTGCTGGTATGCGTGGTCTTATGGCTAAGCCTAGTGGTGATATTATTGAAACGCCAATTATCTCTAACTTTAAAGAGGGACTTAATGTAATTGAGTACTTTATTTCAACTCACGGTGCTCGTAAAGGTCTTGCCGATACAGCACTAAAAACAGCAAATGCGGGTTACCTTACACGTAAGCTAGTTGATGTTGCACAAAATGTTAAGATTGTTGAACATGATTGTCATACTCATGAAGGTATTGAAATATCTGATATTCAAGACCAAAATACTTTAATTGAGTCTTTAGAAGATAGATTAAATGGTAGAGTATTAGCAGAAGATGTAATTGATCCAATATCTAATGAAATTCTTTATGCAGAGGGAACTCTATTAGATGAAGTTTCTGCTCAAGTAATCTCAGAAGCTGGAATTAAAACAGCACACATTAGAACACCAACTACTTGTAAAAGTACTGATGGTATTTGTGCTCTTTGTTATGGTGTTAACCTTGCAACTGGTCATATTGTTCGTGCTGGTGAAGCGGTAGGAATTATTGCGGCACAGTCTATTGGTGAGCCAGGTACACAGCTTACACTTCGTACTTTCCACGTTGGGGGAACAGCAAGTTCAACTGCACAAGAGAGACAAGTTGTTGCTTCAGAAGAAGGTTTTATTCGTTATTACAACTTAAAAACTTATGTTTCTAAAGATGGAAAAAATATTGTTGCTAACCGTAGAAATGCTGCTGTTCTTTTAGTTGAACCTAAAATTAAAGCTCCATTTGCTGGTAAAGTTGAAATTCAAACAGTACATGATGAAGTAATAATTAGTATCAGTTCTAAAGATGAGACTATTCGTTACTCACTACGTAAGAATGAAATAGCAAAACCAAATGAGTTAGCTGGTGTTGGTGGACAGATAGAAGGTAAATACTACTTTCCACACACAAGTGGAACAGAGGTTTTAGCAGAGGAATCAATAGTTGAAACTATTAAAGATGGTTGGAATGTTCCATCTCGTATTCCTTATGCTTCAGAGCTATTAGTTAAAGACGGAGCACCTGTTACGCAGAAAATTCTTGCTAAAGAAGAGGGTACAGTTAAATACTTCTTACTTAAAGGTGACTATTTAGAAAGATTTGAAGGTCTTAAGTCAGATTATGAAGTAGAAGAAAAAGGTCTTTTTGCTGCTGTAATTGATGAGAATAACCGTGAAGGTGTTCGTCATTATATTGCACGTGGTTCTGTTATAGTTGTAGAAGATAATGAGTCTGTAGATGCTACTACTTTAATCGCTAAGCCTAAAAATGATGAATCAACTGTAATAGCTGAATGGGATCCATACTCTAATCCAATTATTTCAGAAGCTAACGGTAGAGTTACTTATGAAGATATTATTGTTGGAACAACTGCTTCTGAGCAGATGGATGAATTGACTGGTAAAACACGTTTAATGATTAATGACCATATATCTTCAGAGTATAAGCCAACAGTAGTTCTTGCTACTGAAGATGGTGAATTAATGAGATATGCGATTGAGCCGAAGTCATCTGTATTTATTGCAGATGGTGCAGAAGTGAAAATTGCAGAAATAATTGCTAAAACGCCAAAAGCACTTCAGAAGTCTTCAGATATTACAGGGGGTCTTCCTCGTGTTTCTGAACTTTTTGAAGGTCGTCGTCCAAAAGCTACAGCTCTAATATCAGAAATTGATGGTGTTGTTAGTTTTGGTAAAATGCTACGTGGTAAAGTTCGTATAATTGTTGCAAGTGAAAATGGAATTATTAAAGAATATTTTGTTGATAAATCTCATGTTGCAGTTGTAAATGTTGGTGACTTTGTTCATGCGGGTGAGCGTTTAACTACTGGTATTTTATCTTCACATGAATTACTACGCATTATGGGTGTAAAAGCTCTTTATAACTATTTAGTATCAGAAGTACAGCAAGTTTATCGTTCACAAGGGGTTAATATTTCTGATAAGCATATTGAAGTAATTTTCACTCAAATGCTTAGACAAGTGAAAATTGTTCGCTCTGGTGATACTAAGTTTATTGAAGGTGATTTAATTTCTAAATCTAAATTTGTTTTAGAGAATGAAAAAATTATTCGTCTTAGTGGTTCTCCAGCAATTGCTGAACCATTCCTAGTTGGTATTACTCGTGCTGCTGTTTCAGCAGATAGTATTATATCAGCGGCATCTTTCCAAGATACAACTAAAGTTCTTACAGAAGCTGCTGTTTCTGCAAAAGTTGATAATCTTGAAAACTTGAAAGAGAATGTTATTATTGGTCGTACTATTCCAGTTGGAACAGGTATTTATAAAGATCAAGAAGTTCAATTTCAAGCTGACGAAGAGTAAATATTATTATATAGTATATGTAGTTTTCTACATATACTGTCTATTGCCTCAAAATTCCCTCAATCATTTAATTTAAATTAAAAATAACTTAAAATAAGCTAGTTTTAATCACTATTTCTATATAGTTTCGTGTCTATAACTCTCTAAAGATTTAGTGAGTTAAATTCTACTGGAAAATAAGTAAAAAGGAATTGTATGCCTACAATCAATCAACTGATTCGTAAAGAGCGTAAACGTGTGATTAAGAAATCTAAATCACCTGCTCTTGTTTCATGTCCACAACGTCGTGGTGTATGTACTCGTGTTTATACGACTACACCAAAAAAACCTAACTCGGCTTTAAGAAAAGTTGCAAAAGTTAGATTAACATCTGGTTTCGAAGTAATTTCGTATATCGGTGGAGAGGGTC
>Ga0256826_1002426_pt1 | contig 11375 bp, 13 predicted proteins | sample CV79metaG_FD_185975 | JGI IMG/M metagenome (GOLD analysis project Ga0256826, IMG submission 185975) | Hydrothermal vent microbial communities from East Pacific Rise, Pacific Ocean - CV79 | ecosystem: Environmental > Aquatic > Marine > Hydrothermal vents | place: Pacific Ocean: East Pacific Rise... | reverse complement strand
GTGGCCTGCAAAAGATGAGAAGGAAAAATAATGGCGTTTGATAAAATGGAATTAAGAGATATTGAAGTATGGGATGGTAACTTTGCAGCTGCTCAAGCTCTAAGACAGTGTCAGATTGATGTTGTTGCAGCTTACCCAATTACTCCATCAACTCCTATTGTTGAAGGTTATGCAAAATTCTTAGCAGATAATTATGTTGAGGGTGAATTTGTAATGGTTGAGTCAGAACATGCTGCTATGAGTGGATGTATTGGTGCTTCTGCTGCAGGTGGACGTGTTGCAACAGCAACTTCGTCACAAGGTTTTGCCCTTATGGTAGAGACTCTTTACCAAGCATCAGGTATGCGTTTACCAATTATTTTAAATGTAGTTAACCGTGCACTTGCTGCACCACTAAATGTAAATGGTGATCACTCTGATATGTACCTTGGACGTGATAGTGGTTGGATTCAGTTTGATGCTTATAGCCCACAAGGTGCTTATGACCTTAACTTTATTGCATTTAAAGTTGCTGAAGATCACGATGTTCGATTACCAGCAATGGTTCATCAAGATGGTTTTATGACAAGTCATACTGCACAAGGTGTGAAAACTTTAACAGATGATGAAGCTTATGGATTTGTTGGTGAGTATCAACCAATGAATGATATGCTTGACTTTGAACATCCAGTTACTCATGGTGTTCAGACTGAAGAAGATTGGCACTTTGAGCATAAAGCTCGTCAACATAATGACATGATGACAAAAGTAATGCCAAAAATTCAAGCTGCTTTTGATGATTTTGAAAAATTGACAGGTCGTCAATATAATATTGTTGAAAGATATGACATGGATGATGCTGATGTTGCTGTTATTTGTATGGGTACTTCGGTTGAAACTGCTCGTGAAGTTGCAACTGAAATGAGAGCAAAAGGTATAAAAGCTGGTGTAATAGGACTACGTGTTATTCGTCCATTCCCATTCTTTGAAATACAAGAAGCACTTAAAGGTGTTAAAGCAATAGCTACACTTGATCGTTCAGCTCCAGGTGGTGCACCAGGTATGATGTTTAATGAAATGGCAGGAGCACTCTTCAATGAAGCAGAGCGTCCATTACTTTCTGGTTATGTTTATGGTCTTGGTGGTCGTGACTTAACTAAGAAACATTTAGTTGACTTATATACTGAGCTTCAAGCAAATGTTGATGCAGGTAAAGTAACAACTCAATTACAACAGTTTATCGGTGTTCGTGGACCGAAACTAGCATTTTTATAAGGAGAAAACTATGAGCGAAATGAAAAAAATCAAAAACTTAAAAGAGTTTTCAACATCAGCAGACCGTTTTGAAGGTGCAAACCTTTTATGTCCAGGTTGTGCACACTCAATTATTGTTCGTGAAGTATTAAATGCTACAAACGATGATTTAGTACTTTCAGCTTCTACAGGTTGTCTTGAAGTGTGTACATCAGTTTACCCATATACATCTTGGGATGCTTCTTGGATACATATCGGTTTTGAAAATGGTTCAACGGCAGTTGCAGGTGCAGAAGCAATGTACAATGCACTTAAGCGTAAAGGTCGTCTAAAGCAACCTGATCGTAACCCTAAATTTGTATCTTTTGCAGGTGATGGTGCATCTTACGATATTGGTTTCCAGTGGATTTCTGGTTGTATGGAACGTGGTCATAATATTATGCATGTTGTTCTTGACAATGAAGTATATGCAAATACTGGTGGACAACGTTCATCTTCAACACCAATTGGTTCATCAGCAACTACATCTCCAGCTGGACGTGTAAGTTACGGTGAAAAAAGAAATAAAAAAGATATGCTTTCAATCATGGCAGCACACCATATTCCTTATGCAGCACAAGTTGCTCCAAATAAGTGGAAAGATATGGTTAAGAAAATCCAAAAAGGTTTTGCTGTTGATGGTCCTGTATTTATTAATGCAGTTTCTCCTTGTACAACAGAGTGGAAATTTGATCCTAAAGATACAATGGCTTTAACTGATCTTTCAACTGATTCATTAGTATTTCCATTATATGAAATTATTGATGGTCGTGAATTAAACATTACTTATAGACCAAAAAATGTTGTTCCAGTTGAAGAGTATTTAGCTGCACAGGGACGTTTTAAGCACCTATTTAAAGATGAGTACAAGTACTTAATTAAAGAGTGGCAAGAGCGTGTAGATGGAAATTGGGACTATCTAAATCGTCGTGAAGAGGCTCGTGTTTAAAAGATTCTAGCTTCGGCGCAATTTGCGTCCAACTCAGACATGGCATACTAGAGTATAGCCTTAGTCTGAGTTAAACACAACTTACACCAAATCTAAAACTTTTTACTTCTGACTTCTCTTTTTATTTTCAAACTAAACACTTAACTTCTTTATTTCAAAAAACAATCAAACTATTTTGCTAAAATACATATAATTAAATTAAGGACTTTTTATGCCATTACTCGACTCTTTCACAGTTGACCATACAATTATGCCAGCACCTGCAGTTCGTAAAGCTAAGGGAATGAAATCACCATCCGGAGATAAAATTACAGTTTATGACCTCCGTTTTTATAAGCCAAATGTTGATAAGATGGATGGTCGTGGGATTCATACTCTTGAACATCTTTTTGCTGGTTTTATGAGAAATCATTTAAACTCTAAAAATATTGAGATAATTGATTTATCTCCTATGGGTTGTCGTACAGGTTTTTATATGTCAGTTCTTGGTGAGCCATCTGAGAAGAAGATTGCTAAAGCTTGGAAAAAGTCTATGGAAGATGTTTTAAAAGTAAAAAGTGAGAGTGATATACCAGAGTTAAATATTTATCAGTGTGGAACTTTTAAAATGCACTCTTTGAAAAATGCTAAAAAAATCTCTAATGATATTTTAAGTCAAAAGATTGGTATTATGGATAATAAAAAATTAACTCTTTCTAAAAAAAAGTTAAAAGAGATTAACGGATAATGCTAGTACTAATTCCAATGGACTCTACAGATGTTCAAGAAGCAGAACTAACAAAGGTTTTTGAAGCAAAAACATGGGCTCAGCTTCGTATAGAAGAGGGTGAATTAGTAGAAGTTATCCATAACGATAAATATGATGGCTTTACTAACTGGTCTGAGGCTGCTGTAGTGTGTAGTGATAGTGAACCAGTAATGGATTTTATGAATATGTCTATGATTGTTTTAGTTGCACATACACAAAAAACTATTGATGATATAGTTGAAGCATATCTTTTTAGAGAGCTTCATGATTTAGCTTATTAGGATATGTTATGGATTTAAAACAGTTTTTGGAACTTTTTAATCCATACCCTGGAAATAATTTTCTTCAAGTTACTACAGAAGTAGATGAAACAACAGATGCTCTATATAATTTAATTAGTAGTGTAGATGGCGTTTTAAATTTAGTTATTTATACAGAAAACGAGAGTAATCTCTCAAGTAGATTCCCAAATGCAAACATACAGTATATAAAGACTCTAAATCAGCCTTTTAGAGCACTTCCTAGGACAAATGATATTGTTATATTTAAAGATATTTTACATCTGCATGAAAATCCAAATACAATGCTAAAAATAGCTTATTCCACCTTAGCAAACGCCGCAGATATAATAATAATGCAAGAAAAAGGTAGTATGAATATTGAATCAACTTTAAATACATTGGAGAGTTTTGAATTTCGCTCTCAAAATTATATTGACTTGCTTGATGAGTTTGATTTAGTAATGGCTAAGAAATTACATATGTGGGGTAACGGACTTTAATGTTTAATGACACTATGCATGAGATGACTCTTAGTGATGATGGCTCTTACACAGCCTACTCTAAAGAGTATAGTGAGCACTATCATTCAACTAAAGATGGTGCATTATATGAGTCTCTTGTTAAGCATATAAATCCAGCATTTAATCTCATAAAAAATAAAAATGAAATAAATATTTTAGATATATGTTTTGGTTTAGGTTTTAACACTTTAGCCACTCTTTGGTACTATAAACAAAATAGACTTACTTCAAAAATCAATATTTATTCTCCTGAACTTGATATGTCACTTGTCAAATCTCTTAACAGTTTTACATATCCAAAAGAGTTTGAAGAGTTAAAGCCTATTATAAAAGCTCTTGTACAAAACAGTGTTTATGAAGATGAATCTTTTTATATAGAAGTTTTTTTGGGAGATGCAAGGGAGTATGTAAAAAATTTTACTCATAAATTTGACATAGTTTATCAAGATGCTTTCTCCCCAAGTAGTAATCCTATGCTTTGGACAAAGGAGTATTTTACAGATATTAAAAAAAGTATGAAAACTGATGGTATTTTAACAACATACTCTATTGCTCTTGCAACAAGGTTGGCACTTTATGAAAATGGTTTTAATATTTATATAAACAGTGGAAAAAACTTTAGAAAAGCAACTGTAGCATCTCTTAAATCTCTTGATGAACTAGAATTAGTAGATATGAAACATAAAATTTCTTGTAACCCTACTGCTCAACCTTTGAGGGATTAAGAGTTAATAATTTCTAAGAAATCTTCTCCAAAAGAGTTGAATTTCTTTTCTCCTACTCCATTTACTTCTAACATACTCTCTTTATCGTAAGGTTTTATAGCTGCTAAATGTTTAAGTGTTTTGTCTCCAAATATTATATAGGGTGGTACACCCATTTCTGATGCTAATTCACTACGTTTGAGACGAAGTTCTTGAAATAACTCTTCATCATATTCAAAATCTTCATCATGTTTTACTCGTTTTTCTCGTGTCGCTTTTACTTGAAGCCTAGAAGATTTTATATCTACTAGCTGTTGAGATTTTAAAACTGAAATAGCGTCATTTGTAAGTTTTAAAGTACTGAAGTCTCCAAGTGTAACTATTTTCATCTCTGTTAAACGTTCAATTATTACAAACCACTCTTTTTTACTAAGGTGCAGACCTATAGCATACATAGAGAGCTTATCAGCACCATTAGCAAGTAGTTTCTGTTCGGAAGAACCACGTAGAATATCTATTATGTAGTTTTTACCAAAGTTCTGATTAGTTTTGTAGATGGCACTTAAAATCATCTGTGACTCTTTAGTTATATCTTGACGAATATCATCACTTGAGAGACAGTTATCACATCTATCCTTACACTCATCTAGGCTGTCTTCAAAATACTCTGCTAACTGTTTATGAAAACATATTTCACTTGTTGCATACTTATATATTTTGTCTATTTTTTCGTGAAGATGTTGTGCATAGTCTGCATCAGGAATATCTTTTAAAAACTGCTTTTGCATTATCATATCTTGTGAATTAAAGAGAAGAAGAACTTCACTATCTTCTCCATCACGACCAGCTCGTCCTATCTCTTGATAGTAGTTCTCTTGGGTTTTTGGAAGTGACATATGAACAACAAAACGAATGTCACTTTTGTCTATACCCATTCCAAAAGCGATAGTCGCAACCATAATATCAACATTGTCATTAACGAAAATCTTAAAATTATTTTCTCTTATATGTTGTGGTAAACCAGCATGATAAGCAAGAGATTTATAACCACTTATGTTAAGGTGAGTACTAAGCTCTTCTGCTTTTTTTCGAGAGCTAACATAGATTATACCGCTTTTACCCTCATGGCGTTTAAGAAAGTTCTTAAGTTGAGCTTGACCATTAGTTAAACGCCGCTCAGCTGAAATATAGATATTTTTACGAAATACTTTCCCTTTTAGTAAAAGAGGTGAGTCTAGTTTTAACTCTCTCATAATATCATCTGTTACATTATTTGTAGAGGTAGCTGTAAAGGCACATATAGTTGTGTTTGGGAAGTTTGCTTTTAGATTTCCAAGAGCACGGTAGTCATCTCTAAACTCATGTCCCCATTGTGATATACAGTGTGCTTCATCAACAACAAAAAAGTTTATATTTAAACCTTTAAGAAGTGTATAAGTCCACTCTGTGTTTAAACGCTCTGGGGAGAGGTATAAAAATTTAAGTTCATTCATCTTAAGAGAGTAGAGTATATCTTCTATATCCTCATGGCTCTGTGCAGAAGAGATCATATCAGCGGTGATACCTTGAGCTTTAAGTGCAGCTACTTGGTCTTGCATAAGTGCAATAAGGGGAGAGATAACTATACTTACACCATCTTTTATGAGGGTAGGGAGTTGATAAACAAGAGATTTTCCTCCACCAGTTGGTAGAATCATCATAAGGTCTCTGTTTTCTAAAATGGCATCAATACCCTCTTCTTGTAGTTCTCTAAAACTATTGTGTCCGAAAATATCTTTTAGTACTCTGTTTTTCAATTCGACTCTTTAAATTTTTTCTCATTTTTCATGAGCCATATAAATACTTCAACAACCCCTTTATAGAGTTCTTGAGGAATTTCTTTGTTAATTTCTAAGTCAACAAGGGAGTTAACAAGTGCTTCGTTCGCAAAAATAGGAACATCAAACTCTTTAGCTTTTTCAATAATTCGTTGTGCTACAGCACCCTTCCCAGTTGCAATAACTTGAGGTGCATTTTGGTTATTTTTTTTGTCATATTTAAGTGCGGCAGCTTTATTGTTCATTATTTAGTATTGAGCGGAAATTGAATCAACTTGATCCCAACTAAGAGAGTTACTTTTTGTTTGGTGGGCAATTATATGTGAAACATAACGGGCAAACATATCTGTTTCTATATTGACTTTACTCCCTCGTTTATAGCGTTTAAAAAGGGTCTCTTTCATTGTATGAGGAATTATAGTGAGTCTAAATGTATCTTCACTTACATCATTTACAGTTAAGCTGATACCATCTACTGTAATGGAGCCTTTTGGCACTATAAATGGAGTGAATTTTTTAGGTGTTTTTATAAATACATCATAAGAGTTTCCACTATTTTTAATCTCTTGAACTACCCCTATAGTATCGACATGACCTTGAACAACATGACCTTCAAACCTATCACCCATCATCATAGCGGGTTCAATATGTACTTCACCTTTGTAATTTTCCATAGCTAAAAGCTTTTGAGATTCTGGAGAGAGTTCAACAGCAAAGCCATTACCCAGAACTTTTACAACGGTTAAACAAGCACCATTAATAGCGATAGAGTCGCCTAGTTTAGCTTTATGTTTGGCGTTTATAGTGAGGGTACTTCCTGAAAGAGATGTAACCTTTGCTATTTCTCGTATAAGACCTGTAAACATTAGAAAACTATCTTCCCATCTTCTTGAAGACCTTTTATGATACTTTTAGCTTTTTCATGCCCAGCATAGGCCGCTTTCCTACAGTAGTCAAGTGCCTTGTCGTTGTCCATATCACAGCCTATTCCTTGGTCATACAAAAGACCTAAATTATAGAGTCCTTGAGAAAGACCACCTTCTGCTGCTCTTGAAAAACAGATAAAGGTTTTTGCATCGTTTTGCTCTACACCGTGCCCCTCTTTATAGAGAGCACCAAGGTTATTAAAAGACTCTAAGTGACCACGTTTTGCTCCCTCTTCATACCAGAAAGCAGCTTCTGAAAAGTTCTGAACACACCCTAAGCCACGCTCTAACATAAGAGCTACTTCGTACATAGCTGGTGGCACTTCTCTTGTTGCTGCTTCCATGTGTAGTTCATGTGCTTTAAATTGATCATGCTCGAGCCCACATAATCCATTCATGTAGAGAATAGCGAGGTTAAAAAGAGCAAAAGGTTGTTTTGCTTGTGCTGCTTGTTTATAGTACTCTACTGCTTTTTTGTCATCTTTTTCACACCCTTGAGCATTTTGATACATAAATCCTAATGATGTTTGTGCATTTTCATCACCATTTTGTGCAAGTTGTGTATAAAATTTTATGGCGTTTGTATAATCTTTAGCATTGTATAGGGCGTGAACCTGTTCTATATTCATTTTTTGACTCTCCTAAGCGTTAGCTCTTCTCATTTTCTGTTCTTATATTGCCTCTAAAGGTTGTTTTATTTCCTTTAGCCTTGGCCTTAGCGTTTCTAATTTTATCTAGTAAATTTTCTTTAACTTCGAGGTGATTCTCTCTTATTTTGTGTTCATCACTTCCATCTATCTCTTCATCATACTCTACAACTTCAGCGACATAATCTTTAAATTTATCTTCACTCATTCTAAAACCTCAAATAGTATTATGCAAATGATACTTAAAAATGCTAAAATTCGTATTAATATTTGAAGAATGGTGTATATATGAATTATGATGTAATAGTAGTCGGTGGTGGTCATGCAGGTGTTGAAGCTGCATTAGCAAGTGCAAGAATGGGTAATAAGACCCTTCTTATTTCAATGTTAGCTGAAAATGTGGGAGCAACTAGCTGTAATCCAGCTATAGGAGGCTTGGCAAAAGGTCACCTTGTTCGTGAACTAGATGCTCTTGGTGGAGAGATGGGACTCATTACTGATGAAGCGGGAATACAGTTTCGTATATTAAACCAAACAAAAGGTCCCGCAGTTCGGGGAAGTCGCGCTCAAATAGACATGGACAAGTACCGAGTAATTGCTAGAAACACTATATTAAATACTAAAAACTTGGCTCTTGTTCAAGAAACTGTTGAGTCTTTAGTTATAGAAAAAAGTGTAATTAAAGGTGTTAAAACTGACCTTTTAAATGAGTATAGAGCAACAAAAGTAATTATAACTTCAGGAACATTTTTAAATGGAATCATTCATGTTGGCGAGGTACAAAAAAAAGGTGGTCGTTATGGAGAAGAGCGAAGTGAAGGTTTATCAGCATCATTAAAAGAGGATGCTAAGTTAAACTTATCACGTTTAAAGACAGGAACTTGTGCAAGAATAGATAGTTCTACAATAGACTTTTCTGTAATGGAAGAGCAAGGTGGTGATGAGTTACCATCTCCATTTAGTTTTAGAACAGATAGAAAAAACTTTAGAGCAACAAAAAAACAGCTACCTTGTTATATCGCCTATACAAATGAAGAGACACACCATATAATATCATCAAACTTTTACAGAGCACCACTTTTTACTGGTCAAATTGAGGGAAAATCTCCACGCTATTGTCCAAGTATAGAAGACAAAGTAAGTAAATTTGCAGATAAAGATAGACATCATCTTTTTATTGAACCCCAAACTATGGATAACACAGAGTGTTATATAAATGGGCTTTCAACTTCTCTTCCACCTGAAGTTCAACGAGAGATGATAAAGTCAGTAAAAGGACTTCAAAACGCTAAGATAGTTCGTTATGGTTATGCTATAGAGTATGATTTTGTGGATCCTCGTGAGCTTAAGCATACACTAGAAACAAAAAAAATAAGCGGGCTATACTGTGCAGGTCAAATTAATGGAACAACAGGGTATGAAGAGGCAGCGGCACAAGGGCTTATGGCAGGTATAAACGCCGCATTAAGCTTAGCAGAGAAAGAGCCACTTGTTTTAAGACGTGATGAAGCATATATTGGCGTTTTAATAGATGATTTAGTAACTAAAGGAACAAATGAGCCTTATCGTATGTTTACATCTCGTGCAGAGTATAGACTACTTTTACGTGAAGAGTCTGCCGATACAAGACTTGGAAAATATGGACATGAACTAGGGCTGATTAGTGATGAAGAGTATAAAAGAGTACAACTTAAAGATGAGCAAATAAAGTTTGGAGCACAGCTTTTAGAAGAGACGAAATTCACACCAAATAAAGAGTTTAATGCAGTTTTAGTTCAGATGGATGAGCAAGTATTAAAAGATGTCTCTACCGCACAACAGTTAGTTGCAAGAAAAAGTTTTGATGTTGCAAAAATGCTCGTAATTGTGCCTGAATTAGCAAAGTATGATGATTACATTAGAGAAGAAATTTTGGTTGAAGGGAAATATGCCCGTTATATAGATAAACAGAGTTTGGAAATAGAGCGCATGAAAAAATATCTTCGTATCGCAATTCCAGAAGGGTTTGATTTTACAAAAGTGAGTGGACTCTCAAAAGAGGTTCAAGAAAAGCTTAAAAGCTTCGCACCTCCTACACTTCAAGCAGCTATGAATATTAGTGGAATTACCCCCGCGGCAATAGAGATACTTCATATATACATAAAAATTGCAAAGAGAGATAAGAAATAATGCGTACTTTTTACTATGTTCACACAGGTCACCGTATAGGCTTAGATAGATTTCGCCGTGCAGCAGCAATTATAAAATCTTTAGGGAGTGTAGATATTACACTTCTATGCTCAGACTTTCGTATAGCTCAAATTGCCCGTGATTTTGGGGTTGAAAAGAGTGTTGGTTTAGATGTTGTAAGAAATATACCACAAATCTCTCACCATGGAGACCAACTCATATTTGACTCAGATGAAGCAAATCCTATTATGTTAGAAGATATGAGAGCATATTTTTCAACTTTTATTAGAGTAAGTGATAATAAAGAGGATAAAAAAGAGGATAATGAACTTTTAATTTCTCCCTATTTGAGTGGTGATGGCGTTTGTAATGCTTATGCAATCGATGAGGTGTATTTTGAGAAAAAAAGAAAGAGTGTTCCAATAACATACTTCTTTGGTGATGATGATTATGAAAAAGATTTAGAAAAAAATCTTGATTTTTTAGCTAATCTAAAGCCTCATTTACAGTTAGGATTTTACTATTTTTTAGATTATGAAGATATGCTAAAAGAGAAATTTGATAATTATTATGAGTTTGAAGAGTATGAGGATATGATACTTAACACAGATATTTTAATAACAGCTTCACCCCAAGCAGTCTTAGAATCTTTAGCAAGTGGAGGTAGACCTATATATATAAAAAGGGAAGATTATCCACATAATTTTGACGATTTATTTCTCTCTTTAAACATTCCAGTTATTAATAATTATGATAAAAAAGAATTATCTGTTCTGTTAAAAACAATAAATAATATAAAATACCAAAATATAGAAAGTAATTGTAACACAATTAGAGATTTTATAAAAGAAAACTTAAATTTATAATTACTTAAAACCTTTTTGGTATATAATAAAGTTTTTAAATTTCACACAAAAGTGAGTAAATATGGAAAGTAATAGCCGTAGAGGTTTTATGGGTAAGGCATTCGGTGCTGTTGCTGGTGTTGGGGCGGTAGCTTCACTCTATGCAATGAAAAAATCTTGGGATCCACTTCCAAGTGTAAAAGCGGCAGGTTTTACAACTCTTGATATGTCAGCATATAATGAAAATGAGTTAGTAACTGAAAAATGGAGAGGAAAACCTATCTTCGTTTTAAAGTTTACTGCTGATATGGTTGCAAAGCTTGACGAGAAACAGAAAAGTCGTACTATTGTTGTTGATGGAAGTCACTATATGGTAAATCTTGGTCTCTGTACACACCTTGGATGTATTCCAAGTTACAACAAAGCTGAAGAGAACTTTCTTTGTGCTTGTCATGGTGGTATGTATGACTTTACTGGTGATGTAACAAAAGCTCCA
>Ga0256826_1002424_pt1 | contig 11378 bp, 7 predicted proteins | sample CV79metaG_FD_185975 | JGI IMG/M metagenome (GOLD analysis project Ga0256826, IMG submission 185975) | Hydrothermal vent microbial communities from East Pacific Rise, Pacific Ocean - CV79 | ecosystem: Environmental > Aquatic > Marine > Hydrothermal vents | place: Pacific Ocean: East Pacific Rise... | reverse complement strand
AACCGGACTTGCTCCCGCAAGAAGAGCTGTGGCTTCAGGAAACTTTTGCCAAACAATGGGCATTATTTTTTTTATAAGATATTCTGCAGCATCTACGTTTGGCGGATATGCCATATTTCCGGTAAAAACAACATCAACGTCCTTATCTTTATCCAAAATAGGTTTAAAAAATGAATAATCAACTCCATTTGGAATAACATGGATTTCATCTTTTAAGTCATGTGGAATCAAATTTCTATCAGGGATTGATATAATAGTTTTATTATCAAACACTTCAAACATCTCATTCTCATATGAAAGCAGCCTACTGTATTCCAACTTTAAAAATGGCTTCATAAAAAATGAGGAGTTCTTCAACCGTCGCTTTAACCCATGAGAAAGCACATCCTGATAATCGAGTGTTTTTTTTATATTTATTGTTCTAACATATTCAGTAGTGCGTATAAACTGACAATATATATGATCGGGCTTATGATTATTTATTAGTGTCTTTACTTCTTTTGCAGCCTTTTTATTGTAAAAGTAGCCAGCCTGAATAGGAATTTTACCTAAAAAAGCTAACCCCATATTCCATAATCTGGCATACATTGGTAAATCCAAAAAATTAATTGAATGGCAATATGGTTTTAACTCTCCAAAAGCTTTTTGCTTATCCAGATTTGTATCAGGATTAAGTGCACACAGTATTATAGTATTGCTTTTTGCAAGTTCTTTTATTTGATTAAAAGCACGTAGTTTATCACCTTTTTCCAATGGATATGGCACTCGTGAAAGCAACACAAATATTTTCATAGTTATTGTTAGCTATAAACCTTATTTTATGCAAAGATAGTTGAGTTTTGTAATCATTTGTCAACGTATATCAAAATGAATATTAATAATTGAAATTACTACGAAGATTGGTGAGTTTTAATCCCGATGGTTACAGTTGCTCCACAGACTGTCACAAGATACTTTTATAGAATCCTATCATTCTGTCAATCAGCTTGCTGTTATTGTGCTCTTCTAGTATTAATTTTCGTGCATTATTTCCAATTGCCGTACAAAAATCAGTATCAGTATATAATTTTTTTATAGCCTGTACGTATGAGTCTGCATCATCAGCAATCATAATGTCTTTTTTATTCGTGTAGCTTATACCTTCGGCACCAATGGTTGTTGAAATTACGGCTTTTCCAAGAGCCATACTTTCGATTATTTTAATACGAATACCACTCCCCGAAAACAACGGTGCAATAGAAATTGTTTTTGAATTAATAAATGCATATGCGTTTGGAACCTCACCAATAACAACAACATTATTCATTTCCAAATCCATTAACCAACTTGGCATTTCTCTTCCTGCCAAATACAGTTTTAAATTGGGCATTTCAGTATTTACCTTTGGCCAAACCTTTTCCAAAAACCATTTAATTCCTTCCTCATTGGGTATCCAATTCATCGCCCCAATGTGAAACAACGCATGCTCACTTTTATCTTTACTAACTAAACTAAGCTTCTCCGTATTTACTCCAAACGAAATTGTTTTAACAGCACAATTTGATTCAGATTTAAAAAAATCTTCATCCTTTGACGATATTGGTATAATGCCATCATATTCACTTAAAACTGTCTTCTCATAATTTTCAAGTGTATTGGCAAGATGCATCAAATATGCCTTTTTAAGAGGGTTTCCGGTAATGGATGCAACTCTTTTCCAGATTAGATGTTCAATATTGTGAGCTCGTAATACTACCTTTGCATTAGAATGTTCACGAATTATACTAATGTACGGTGACATAAATAATGTCTCAATCTGTACAATATCAAACTTTTGTTTTTTAAGAACTTCTTTTAACTTTTTTTTAAAGCTGTTCGAAATAAATCGTTCAACATGGTATGATTTACCGGTAAACAAATTGGCAAATGCACCAAATGGTTTAATTCCTAAATCAATGTAAACCAACTCAATAGAAGTTAGTTCCTTATATTTATGTGGGATATTTTTGGGCTCAACACTATATTTATTTGTATTTATTGCAAGAACTTTAACAGTATGTCCAGCTTCTATAACTCCTTCAATAAGGTTATTCATTGCAATTGGACCACCTTCATGTGGTGGCCATGGTGACTTGTTACAAATAAACAGAATATTTAACTTACTACTCATTTATTGATTTGTCTTTTCGCTTAAACTTTTTAAAGAACTTATTCCAACTTTCGGTATCCATTAACTGTGCATCTGTTGTTGCCTTATATGTCAGAAACAATCCCAATGGTAAAACAATAAATGTTGACATCCATAATCCTAGAACAACATTCATTTCACCTGTTTTAACAGCCTTCTCTCCCATCATTGAAATAACATGGTAAAGCACAAAAAATATTACAGAAACAACAACCGGCAAGCCAAGTCCTCCCTTACGTATAATAGCTCCAAGAGGTGCACCAATAAAAAAGAAAATGAAACAAGCTATTGACAGTTTAAACTTCTGATGCCACACGACCTCATGTTTTCTGATTATTTTTTGTCGGGTTTCTAAATTATCCTTTGATCTTATAATACCCTCTTTTGCAGATCGTGCTCCCCTAAGAGCAACTTCAAGTATGTCAGCCCTGTCGTCCAAATCAAAATTATCGATTGCAGCCAATGATATTGTATCGTTTTCAATTAACTCAACAGTATCAGCCATCTGATCTCTTAAACTATCATTAATTGCCAAATATGGATACCTGCCAATTAAAGCACTAAGGTATCTTTTCTTTTCTTTTAACCTATTGTTACTCAACGAATCAATTGAATGATTTAATTGTTGAATATTAAGCATCGAGTAATGGGTCTTAAACAAATCTTCATTAGTTCTGTTCAACTGAAACTGCGACAAATCAAAATTCAGGACTTGCTTATCAAATTTAATCGACTCAAACGGGCGATCAATTCTATATCGTGAAACATTTGTAATCTCGTTATATCGATACCCATTATAAAGTGTAAATATGAGATTTTTTTGATTCGCTGAAAGTTGCATAGTTCCGCTCTCAGCAGTAGTAACCATTAAATTCCCCTGATTTTTTGTATGATTATAAATCTTTACATCATAAATTGTTTTATTATCCTTAGCTTTTTTTCCAACTCTTATTACGAAACCATCCAACCCGTAATAGTAAATCCCTTCTGATATGTTAAATGCTAATTTCTGCTGTCGCACATCATAAAGCAGCGACCCGAATTTAAGATTTGCTACCGGCATTACATAATTTGAAAAAAGAAAAGCAGCAATACTGATTCCAAACGACAAAATAATTAAAGGTTTCATTGCTCGCCTGAGCGATATACCGGCAGCCTTCATAGCCACAAGCTCATAATGTTCACCCATATTACCAAAGGTCATGAGCGACGATAGCAATACGGCAAGTGGTAATGCCAACGGCACAAACGTAGAAGATGCATAAAACATTAGTTTAGCAATAATATACCACTCCAATCCTTTACCTACCAGATCATCAATATATTTCCATAAAAACTGTAATAGCAATATAAACAACGCTATGAAAAACGTGAAAACAAAAGGTCCCAGATAGGATTTTATTACGTATAAATTAAGTTTCTTCATTTATGCTGTCGAAAATTGCTCTGCAAAGATAGTTACAAATTTGAGTTAACTAGTGCAAAGGGTAACCTTAGGATAACTACATTAAGCAATATTTATTATTTAGATAAAATACGCACTTTCTGCTTATAGGTTAGATATTAAAACTTGGAATCAAGAGCCAAGAATCAGGAAACAGAAACTACGTTCATATTTTGGGTTCTTGGCTCTTGGCTCCTGGCTCCTGGCTCTTGGCTCTAATATCTTAATTTCCCTCCTCACAACTCAAATTAACTTAACAATTTCTAACACATCACTCAATGTATCATAAAAAACCACTAACTTGCAACAAATTTCAACAAGGGTTGTCTAATATTAAAGCCTATCACTAAAGTTTTTGTATCTATAATTCATCAACCCTACAAAAATATATGAACAATAATGAAACGACAGGTCACTATAAAAGATATAGCTGAAAAACTAAGTGTTTCTCCATCAACTGTTTCAAGGTCACTAAAAGACCATCCTGATATTAGCATAAAAACTAGAAATGCAGTAAAAGAGCTTGCCAAATTACTCGGGTATAAACCTAACTTAATTGCATTAAATCTAAAAAATAGTCGTACAAACACAATCGGTCTCCTAGTTCCTGAAATTGAACATCATTTTTTTTCAACAATAATAAATGGAATTGAAGAAGTTGCATACCAAAATAATTATAACGTTCTTATTGTACAATCAAACGAATCGTACCTAAGAGAAGTCTTGAATACTCAAACACTACTTGGTAACAGAGTCGATGGCATGCTTGCTTCATTCTCAAAAGAAACAAAAGATTTCTCTCATTTTCAGCAATTAATTGATAACGAAATACCATTAGTATTTTACGATAGAGCAGTTGATGACCTTCATGCTGATATTGTAGTTGTTGACGATTATTCAGGAGCTTATAGCGCTGTAAAACACCTAATTAGCAAAGGTTGTAACAGAATTGCATTTTACTCAGCTCCTCAACACTTGTTACTTGGTAAAGATAGGTTAAATGGATATATTGATGCTCTCAAAGATAATAATATCAAGTATAACAAAGATCTTGTGTACTCATGTGACACTTTTGAGTCAGCAATAAAAATATCGCAAAGTATTCTCAAAAAAATAGATCGACCAGATGGAATATTTGCTGTTAACGATCTAACCGCTGTTGGAATTATGAAGATTGCTCTCAAACTTGGTATTAAAGTACCCGAAGAATTAAAAATTGTAGGATTTGAGAATAGCAAGAGTGCAACAATATGTGATCCTGAACTTACTTCGGTTGATCAGTTTGGATATAATCTTGGAAAGAAGGCTATGACTATATTGCTCGATAGAATTAAAAGTAACAATCCAGACTACAAACCAGTTAAGCATGTTATTAAAACTAAACTGATTATAAGAGGGTCATCATAACTACATCAGAGTTAATTTGCTACTCAAAATCATCGCAAACGTTTGTTTCAACAGGGATTTAACTGCAAAGTATAAACTTTATGACTGTTTCTTAAAAAAACTAAAAAGTTTTATAAAGTATAGATAATTACAAAGTTTAAGCTTACTTTTGTGGTATCATTGTAATGATAATTACGAATTTTTCAATTTTTTATTAACTAAAACAATAAGTATTATGAAAAAATTTACTTTTAAATTTCTTGCTATGGCAATGTTCTTTTTAATGGGAACTGCTGTTATGGCACAAACTCAGTACTCAATTACGTTTAAAGTGGACATGACTGGTGTTGAAACATTTAACCCTGATACTGATGCCCTTTGGATGTCTGGTAATTTTGCTGGTTGGGCTGAGCCTGGCTCTGATGAAGCTTTTAAAATGGCTCCTATGGAAACTGGATCAATGTTTTATGTATTAACTGCAACAATTGATTCCGGTGAAGTTCAATACAAATATTTCAAAAGCTCTGGCGATACAATTAATTGGTCAAAAGGTGAATGGGACGGTGATCCAAACCGCAAAATTTACATCCGTCAAGATGAAACAGTTGAAAATATGTGGGCTAACAAACCACAAGATGTTACTTTCTTACTTGATATGACTGATGCTGACCCATTTAACCCTGAAACTGATGCAGTATATATCGCAGGAACTCTTGCTTCAAACTGGGCAATGCCTGGTTCATTAAGTCCATACATGCTGACTCCAACAGAAACAGGATCTTTATTTTACACAGTCACACTATCACTTAGTGCAAAAGAATATCAATACAAATACTTCAGAGTAATTGATGGTGAAGCAAGTTGGGACAATGGTGAGGCTACAGGTACAACTAACAGAATTATCACAACCGACACAGTAGCAGCAACTTTTGAAGATATTTGGGGTGATATGAATTCAGGTATTTTTGGACAGCCAAATGTATTTACATACAGCATGTATCCAAATCCTGTTGTAACAGTGCTTAATATCGACAATACTTCTGATGTAAATTTAGTTGAAGTATTTGATGTAACAGGTAAATTAGTAAGAACTATTCAGGTTGCTTTAGCACAAAGTGTAACTATTGATGTTGCTGAGCTTCAAGAAGGTGTTTACATTGTAAACGTTACAAATGACAAAGGAACTCAAACTTCAAAGTTTATTAAGAACTAGTTTATTGAAATAATAAACCATAAGCCGGTGGAATTTTCCATCGGCTTTTTTTATGCTTACTTATGTGTCAAAATTGCATAATCATGATAAAAATCAAGTTTATAATAGCATTAACCTTATTTCATATTACAATTATTAATGCTCAAAATAGCAGCAACTACAATAATCCACCAGAGTGGGCAAAAAATCAAATATGGTATCAAATTTTTGTTGAAAGATTTAACAATGGCGATACAACAAATGACCCAACTCCCGAAAATATTTATGCTGCCAGTAATTTTGTATCTGTCCCCGATGATTGGACCATAACACCTTGGACATCTAACTGGTATAAACCCGACCCTTGGGCAACAAGCATGAAAGGTGATTTTTATTCAAACCTTCAATATCGTAGGTATGGTGGCGATCTGCAAGGTGTTATAAATAAACTTGATTATCTTGAAGATTTAGGAATTACAGCAGTTTATTTCAATCCAGTAAATGATGCCCCGTCATTGCATAAATTTGATGCACGGAACTGGCGACATATTGACGTGAATTTTGGTCCTGATCCAGAAGGGGATAATATTATTATTGCAAGTGAAGATCCCGGCAATCCAGATACTTGGCAGTGGACTTCTGCTGATAAACTATTCTTAAAGCTAGTGAAAAAACTTCACAAAAGAGGTATTCGGGTAATTGTTGACTACTCGTGGAACCACACCGGAGTAGAATTTTGGGCGTTTAAAGACATTCTCAAAAACCAAGAAAAATCTGCCTATACAAGCTGGTACGATATTCTATCTTTTGATAATCCGGCAACTTTTGAAAACGAGTTTAAATATCACGCATGGTTTGACATCCAAAGCCTTCCTGAAATAAAAAAAATTAATATTACAACAAAACGAACTCCGGGACATCCCTACGAAGGTGATATAAATGCAGAAGCTAAAAAGCATATTTTTGAAGTAACAAAACGTTGGCTTGCCCCTGATGGCAATAGTGAAAATGGCATTGATGGTTATAGGCTTGATGTTGCAGATCATATTGGACTAAAATTTTGGCGCGACTATAGAACCTTTGTCAAATCTATTAATCCGGATGCCTACTTAATTGGCGAAATATGGTGGGAGGCATGGCCTGACCGTTTAATGGATCCAACTCCATACCTACAAGGTGATGTTTTTGATGCAGTTATGCACTATCACCTTTATAAATCTGCACGCTATTTTTTTGCTAACACCGACCTAAAAATAAACGCTGAACAATTGCGAGATAGCCTAACTTTTTTATGGAACAGGCTTGATAAACCTATGCAGTATTCAATGATGAATACTGCTGCAACTCACGATTCACCACGTTTGCTTTCCTCATTTAACAACAAAGGCTTATATAAAGTTTGGGCAAAACCCAATGAAGATACTACATATAAAACAGGCAAACCTGATGACCAAACATATCGTAGGTTAAAACTTTACCTGATGCATCAGTTTACAATACCCGGAGCTCCACAAATTTGGAACGGTGATGAAATGGGGATGTGGGGAGCTGATGATCCTGACTGTCGTAAACCTTTGTGGTGGAAGGAGCTTAGCTTTGAAAACGAATACCGAAACAATTTTCAAAAAGGCGTAAAAACCTATGATACTGTTGGCTTCGATAATGATCTTTTTAATTTCTACAGGAAAATAATTTCTATACGTAAGCAAAACCCGGTTCTTTCCGATGGTGATATTGAGTTTATTATAGCCAATGGTAATAAATTAGGCTATCGCAGATTTAACACGAAAAATGAAATACTTGTTTTCTTTAATATGGAACACAACTCAGCAACTTTTAATCTTACAGATGGTAATAAATACTACAATTTACTTACTGACTCTATTATTTCCAACAAAGTAATTTTAAAACCTATATCCGGAATAATTCTTTCCAGAAAGATGGCAGAGTAAATCCTAAGAAGAGTTAAATTCAGACAAATGAACTTTTTTCAAAGCATACTAATTTTTAAACTATTTTTGCAAACTTTTTTCAAAGTCGGAAAAAACTACTAACTATTCTAAAAATGATTACAGTAACAGATCTAAGAATTCAATTTGGCAAAAGAGTATTGTTTAATGATGTAAACATGAAATTTAAAGCCGGAAACTGCTACGGCGTTATTGGTGCTAATGGTGCCGGAAAATCCACATTCCTTAAAGCAATTTCAGGAGATATTGACACTGCCTCAGGTCATGTTGGTTTCGACCCGGGAGAAAGACTCTCAGTTTTAAGTCAGGATCACTTTGCCTTTGATGAATTCTCAGTACTAGATACAGTAATGAAAGGTCATTCCCAACTTTGGGGAATAATGCAGGAGAAAGATGCAATTTATGCAAAACCTGATTTTTCGGATGCTGACGGAATTAAAGTAGCCGAGTTGGAAGAGAAATTTGCAGATATGGACGGCTGGAATGCTGAGAACGATGCTGCAACATTGCTTAGTGATTTAGGTATTAAGGAAGAGTTTCATTATACAATAATGAAAAACTTGGACGGCAAACAGAAGGTTAGAGTGTTGCTTGCTCAGGCACTTTTTGGAAATCCTGACAATTTGTTACTCGATGAACCAACAAATGATCTCGACCTTGAAACGGTAACTTGGCTCGAAAATTATTTAGCCAATTATGAAAATACTGTTTTAGTTGTAAGTCACGACAGGCACTTTTTAGATGCGGTTAGTACCCACACTGTTGATATCGACTTCGGAAAGGTACAAATGTTTGCAGGTAATTACAGCTTCTGGTATCAGAGTAGCCAATTAGCTCTAAGACAACAACAAAAGGCTAATAAAAAAGCTGAAGACAAAAAGAAAGAATTACAGGAATTCATATCACGATTTAGTGCAAACGTTAAAAAATCAAAACAAGCCACCAGCCGTAAAAAGATGCTTGAAAAGCTTAATGTAGAAGATATTCAGGCTTCAACTCGAAAATATCCCGGCATTATTTTCAAACCCGAACGTAAAGCTGGCGATAAAATACTTGAAGTTAGCGGGTTAAGTGCAAGTATTGATAGCAAAGTATTGTTTAAGAATGTTGATTTTAGCGCAAATAATGGCGACAAAATTATTTTCTTATCAAAAGATACTAGAGCAATGACAGCTTTTTTTGAAATAATAAGTGGTAACAAAAAAGCTGATGTTGGGACTTATTTATGGGGTCAAACAATTACATCATCATACTTACCACTAGACAACTCTCCTTTTTTTAGAAATGATTACAATCTATTTGATTGGCTATGTCAGTTTACATCTGATACCACAGAGATGTATATTCGTGGATACTTAGGGAAAATGTTGTTTGCTGGCGACGAAATTTATAAACAAGTAAATGTACTATCGGGTGGTGAGAAGATGCGTTGTATGATTTCAAAAATGATGCTTAAAGATGCCAATGCTCTCATACTGGATACACCAACAAACCATCTTGACCTTGAGTCAATTCAGGCATTTAATAACAATCTGGTTAAATATCCCGGTAACGTTTTCATGTCATCACATGACCACGAATTTATTCAATCGGTATGTAACCGTATTATTGAACTTACACCCAATGGCATTATTGATAAATTAATGGACTATGATGATTACATTGTAGACGAAAAGGTGCAAGCACTTAGAGAGAAAATGTATAAGGTTTAAAATTGGTAATACGATATTCAAAAAAAAAGCACCAGAAAATAAATTTCCGGTGCTTTTTTTATGTCATGCCTTGAATACGAATAGTACTAACGCTTTACAATCTTACCAGAACTTAGCAATTCTCCTGAATTACTTGCAGTTTGATAAAAATAAACACCTGTTTTCAATTGTGAGATATTGATATTAAGGTTAGTCTGATTTTCCAGTTTTTCTCTTAAAACAACTTGCCCAAGTTGATTGCTAACAATCAAATTACCAGAAACTATCTGTTCGTACTCAAAATGCAACACATCAGATACTGGATTAGGATATACCTTGGTTGATACCATATTAGTTTCAGTAACACCAACATGAGACCCCTGATAAAATGATACACTTCCAACTTCACCGGTTAATGGGTCAACATCAATTGAAAATAACATAAAATCTATACTTGAATCATCAGTCCACCATGAATATGAAATTGAACTATATTCAAGATCACTTATAAAAACCCATTGTCCACCCATGTACATAAATGTGCTGTCAATCTGAGATTCTTCCACATGCTGCCTTAGCACATCATAAGTTCCCATTGGCATAGTTAATGTACCCCATGCATCAATAGTTGTTTCTTTCTCAACAGTACTTTTTGTTCTTATAGAATCAGCTCCAGGCATTGGGCTTGCCATTACCATGTCAGAAATATAAAGTTCATTATAACTATTATCATAATTCATTGGAAAATCAATAATTATCTCCTCAGGAGTTACATAATTATATAGAATACCAAATTCATCTGACTCCACAACATATCCAATTGTAGCTAATTTATCATCATTTCTTATCATGTAAGCATAATAGTTTCCTGCTTCGCTATTTGAAGATAATGCAAAATTAGCCGCAGGAAAAACCGCTGCATGAGGTGTTGCTGATGGAAGAATAAAATCCAAAGTATCAATAGTATTAGCTATGATATTGGTAAAGTTCCATGTTTTATTTGCTCCCGGATCGCCTGGAGTAATTCCGGTTGCAAATGTTGTATCGTTTGCTACATAAATAGTAGTACCGGCAGGTGCAATATTATTATTGGTAACGGTAATTTGTCCAATTGATGTAATTGTAACAAAAATCAAAATAATACTAAGTAATTTTTTTTTCATAATAATTATATTTAGTTTTTTAAATAAGCAATAGCACAAGCTTTGCATGTTTGTTATATACTACAAAGGTACTAAAAAAACAGAAATGATATATTAATCAAACAGCAAAACAATATTATATGCCCCCCACTATGTACCAATATCCAATAATTAAAATTGCACCTTCAATAATTATTGATAATATCATAAGGGGAACAGCTTCTCGTCGGTTTCCATAATATTTACGAAGAAGAAAGGCTCCAAGAATCAATGAAATAAGTATGGGTGTAAAAATTATTATAGTGTACATTCCATAGTTCTTACCTAGCTTAACAAGCCTTCTGTTTCGCTTAGTAAAAATCTTTTTATTCTTTTTCCTTAATTTT
>Ga0256826_1002423_pt1 | contig 11378 bp, 10 predicted proteins | sample CV79metaG_FD_185975 | JGI IMG/M metagenome (GOLD analysis project Ga0256826, IMG submission 185975) | Hydrothermal vent microbial communities from East Pacific Rise, Pacific Ocean - CV79 | ecosystem: Environmental > Aquatic > Marine > Hydrothermal vents | place: Pacific Ocean: East Pacific Rise... | reverse complement strand
TTATTCCAATATGGTTTTAATTTTTTTTCATCAAATAGAGATAGTGGAGCTAGTACTAATGACTTTAAATAAACACTTATACTCATCTATCTCTCCATATTTTTTTAAGTTTAAAACTGTTTTATTATATTGTTTATACTTTAAATTATTGCTTATTTATAGAAGTTCTTTGCGTTTATTGTGATTAAATTTAACTGCTTTTGTACCATCACTTTTCCATAATCCATAACCCTTATTTATAGACCATTCCGATGCAGAGAAATATAATTTTCCTTTATGTGTTATAAGCTTACTTATGTTTAGACCATTCGTTATATTTGTAACCTTATATGTACCCTTTTGAGTACCATTACTTCTCCATAATTGCGTATCATTAAGTGCATCTGTTGCTCCAAAATATAAAATTCCATTCATCTCTACCATCTGTAATGCGTACAATTTAAGATTGTCTTTAAGCATAATAGTACCTGTTTCTGTTCCATCAGTTCGCCATAAGGCAGTATTCTGATTTTCTTCTGCAAAGAAATAGGTAATTTTTCCTATTTTTTTAAAGTTGAGAGGTTGAGACGTAACCCTTCCTGCTTTAATATCTTTTATCATCTTTGTACCATTTTCTGTACCATCACTAATCCATGGTTCAATTCCTTGATCTGTACCATAGCCAAAGGGAAAGACAAGTGCTTTTGAACTATCTATAGCAACATTTCCTGTATTTGTATTTCCATTTGAGGTATGATTGCTATTATTGTTACCACCTGATGAATGATTGGTATCATTGTTTAGATTTGATGGATTGTTGTTGTCATTTTTTGTATCTGTATCTGTACTTCCACAGCCTACAATGAGTAGAGCCATAAAGAGGATAATCAAACTTTTTCTCCAAGAGAGTGTAGTCATTAATTTTTCCATTTCTTGCTTCTTAGAATTGATTTGGTATTTTAATACCATTAAAAATTATATTCTAAAAATATCACAAAAACGTTGCAAAATATATAAAAAAATTTAACTTTTAAATTTAATAAAAGAAAAGTTTAAAAGCGTTATCAACCTTTAAATATTTAGAAAACTATTTTAAAATCTACTTGTAAAATAGTTTAGTTTTAAACTCTTTTAGATATAATTCGCCCCAAAATTTGTTGTCTCAACCAAGATTGTTGCAACAGCCCTTTTTAAGGAAGAGCCAGATGGCTAGAACAGGTTGGTTACCTGTCTTAAAAATTTACTAAAAGGTCTTATTATGAGAAAAGATATACACCCAGATTACAAAGATTGTGCAGTAACATGTGCTTGTGGAAATACATTTGAGATTAAGAGTCTTAAGCCTACAATGACTATTGATATTTGTAATGAATGTCACCCATTCTTTACAGGTTCAGAGAAAATTGTTGATGCTGCTGGTAGAGTTGACAAGTTTAAGAAAAAATACAACCTTGCATAATTGCTTGTTGTAGGGGCAGACAAATGTGTCTGCCTTTTACCTAATAATATTAATGATTAAATTTATCCCCACTCCAATTGGAAACCCCCAAGATATTACCATTCGTGCGTTAAAAGAGTTTGAAGAGGCGACACTATTTTTATGTGAAGATACAAGAGAGACCAAGCGACTACTTCGTATTTTAGAAGAGCGTTTTGATTTTACCTATCCTGATGTTGAATTTTTATCTTTTCATGAACATAATGGAGAAAAACGTTTAATTGAAGTTGCAGAGCGTTTAGAAAAAGAAAATGTGGTCTATGTTAGTGATGCAGGAATGCCTGTTATCTCTGATCCTGGTCAAATTTTGGTTGAGTATTGCCAAAACAATAGTATTGCATATGATGTTCTTCCAGGTGCATCTGCTGTAACCACGGCTTATGCTTCATCTGGTTTTAAAGATGGAAAGTTTCTTTTTTATGGTTTTCTCCCTCATAAAGGCTCTGAACGGAGTTCAGCACTGATTAATGTTATGAACAGTACTCATAATACTGTTTTGTATGAAGCTCCACATCGTATTGAGAAGTTAATTGAAGAGATAGCTTCTATTGATGAATCACGAGAGGTTTTTTTCTCAAAAGAGTTAAGTAAAAAATTTCAGCGTTACTATAGACGAACAGCAAAAGCTCTTTTAGAGGAGTTTCCTACCATTAACTCTAAAGGTGAATGGGTTGTGGTTATTCAGGGAAAAGAGGAGGAGTCTCAAGCCTTATATCTTGATGATATTTTAGCTTTTGACCTTCCACCTAAAGTTAAAGCCAAACTCTTGGCTAAAATAACAGATAAATCCGTTAAATTATGGTATCAAGAACTTATTAAGAGCTAAATATTGTTCTATTTCTTATTTAATGAAAAAACACAGCAAAAATTTGATAAAATCTTTTTATGATTATTTATGGGAAACAAGTCTGTTTACATGCGTTGCAAAAGCATGAGTCAGCCATTAAGACAGTATATATTGCAAAAAAGGGTGTTTTACCTCAAAAAGTTTTTGAGTTTTACAAACCTCGTATTAAGTTTTTAGAAGAGAAGTGGGCTCAGAGTATGAGCAAAGGTGGTAATCACCAAGGTCTTTTAATTGAGATGGACGCTTTGGTTCAGACAGATATGTCAACATTGAAAAAAGAGAATTTTATAGTTGTTCTTGACACTTTGACTGATACTGGAAATATTGGAGCAATTGTACGTTCTGCCCACGCTTTAGGTGCAGACGGTATTATTGCTACAGGGGTTAAAACACTTAATCTTGCTTCAATTGTTAGAACAAGTTCAGGTGCACTTTTAGAGATACCTTTTGTTATTATTCCAAATATTTTAGATGTATTAAATGAGTTAAAACAGGTTGATTTCAAAGTATATGGTGCTGGAATGAATGGAGACAGAGTTGAGTCGTGTCAATTTTCTAATAAAAAAGTGTTGGTTTTAGGATCAGAAGGTAAAGGAATTTCAAAACGTGCTTTATCTAAAATAGACCAGATGGTATCTATTGGGATGAAACATGAGTTTGATTCATTGAATGTAAGTGCCGCAGCAGCAATTTTAATACATAGGATGGAAAATGCAGTTAAGTGAGATGATAGATAAAAGTGGTGTTGAACAAGTCTCTTCAATAACCAATATTTCAATAGACAATTTAAATAACTTAGCCGAAGAGAACTTTGAGAAGTTAACAAGGGTAAAATCTTTAGGATTTTTACTTATATTAGAGAGAGAATATAAAGATGATATAGATGTTGCTGATCTTAGAGAACGGGTAAAAGAGTATTTTGAAGAGCATAAACCTGCAGATGAAAATGTGGTTATGGTCTCTAAAGATTCTGTAGATGGTACAGGTGGAATATCATTTTTTAAATGGTTTGTAGTATTGGCTCTTCTTATTGGAGGATGGTTCTTGTTTACTCAAGGTAAATTGGATAGTGTTATTCAAAATATGGAGCATAAAAAAGATTTTTTTGATGATAAAAAAGCTTTAGATTCTAATGTTTCAGAGAGTGAAGCAAGAAATGTTGTTATTAAAGCTGACAATGATGAGCCTGTAACTATTGCAATGCCAGTTGTTCCTGTAGAAAAAAAAATTACTTTGATTGGCGAAGAGGGTAAAAATGATACAAATAGTAGCAATTCTGCCCTAAAATCCGATAGAAATGGCTCTCTTTCTTCTACAGAGTCTATAGTACAAGAGGTTGTAAATGGTGCAGATAAGGTTGTGGCAAAGACTGTAAACGAAGTTGTTTCAGAAGCCAACGACTCCTCTTCTGCACCTGTTCCTGCTATATCTACCATCACTATTAATCCTACACGCGGTACACTTTGGTTTGGATTTATCAATATTGATACCAAAAAACGAAGAGAATTTATGAAAAAATCTTCTACTCCTTTCGATATTAAAGGTGGTCGTTGGTTACTTGTAACAGGGCATGGTTATGTCGATATTGTAAGTGATATTAAAAGTATAGAGTTAGCAGACCGTAAAAAACACTTTTTTTATATAGATAGTAAAGAGATTAAGACATTGACTAAAAAAGAGTTTAGAGCAATGAATGGAAGACGTGGTTGGTAAGACCATATTTAAAAAATTAATAAGAAGAAGAGGATAGTAATGTTTGACGAGATTCAATTTGAAAAAATAAATAGATTGCCAAAGTATATTTTTGCTGAAATAAATGATTTAAAGATGGAAGCAAGAAGAGCAGGTGCTGATATTATAGATTTTTCTATGGGTAACCCTGATGCCAGAACACCTCAACCGATTATTGATAAACTGTGTGAAACAGCACAGCGTGATAAAACACATGGTTATAGTGCAAGTAAAGGTATTTATAAACTACGATTAGCCATGACCAATTGGTATAAACGTAAATATAATGTAGAGCTTGACCCCAACACTGAAGTTGTAGCAACAATGGGAAGTAAAGAGGGTTATGTTCACTTGGTTCAAGCCATTAGTAACCCTGGTGATGTTGCCATTGTTCCTGACCCAACTTATCCTATTCATTCACAAGCATTTATATTGGCTGGTGCAAATGTAGAGAAGATGGAACTTAAGTTTGACGAAGAGAATTTTGAGGTAGATGAAGAGGCATTTTTTAATGATTTAAAGTGTGCTTTAGATAACTCTTTGCCTAAAGCAAAATTTTTGGTATTAAACTTTCCACATAACCCAACAACAGCTACTGTAACTCCTGAATTTTATGAGAAAGTTGTAGCACTTGCTAAAGAGAAAAGATTTTATATTATATCAGATATTGCCTATGCAGATATTACTTTTGAGGGTTACAAAACACCATCTATTTTAGAGGTAGAGGGGGCAAAAGATGTAGCCGTTGAAGCCTATACGCTCTCTAAATCATATAACATGGCTGGTTGGCGTGTTGGTTTTGTAGTAGGAAATAAAAAGCTTATTGGTGCATTACAGAGTATTAAATCTTGGTTAGATTATGGTATGTTTACTCCAATTCAAGTTGCAGCAACTGTGGCACTTGATGAGCATGGATATGTGCCTGATGAGCAGATTATTCCTCGTTATTTAAAGCGTCGAGATGTAATGTTAGAGTCATTTGCCAATGCAGGTTGGAAGATGGGTAAACCAAACGCTTCTATGTTTATTTGGGGTAAGATTCCTGAATCATGTAGAGGGATGGGAAGCTTAGAATTCTCTAAAAGATTACTTGTAGAAGCAGGTGTTGCTGTAAGCCCAGGAATTGGATTTGGTAAATATGGTGACCAGTATGTACGTATTGCACTTATTGAAAACGAGAATAGAATTCGTCAAGCAGCAAGAAACATCAAGAAATTCTTAAAAGTTGTAGAAGCAGAGAATACAAAATAACTTTTTACTCATTTTAGGGTAGTGTTAAAGCATTACCCCACTACTTTTTTAATATAATAACCCATCAAAAATAAAAAACAGAACATTGTTAAAAAGGAAATGTCATGGTAAAAATAGGAATACTTGGTGTAGGAACAGTAGGGGCAAGTGTTGCCAATATCTTAGAGACCAATGCAGATATTTTGGAGGCTAGAGCTGGAAAAAAGATTGTTGCCAAGGCTGGAGTGGTTAAGAATCTCTCTAAAGATAGAGGTGTAAATATTAAGCTTTCAGACAATCCTTTAGATATTGTAAATGACCCAGAGATTGATATAGTTGTTGAACTTATGGGTGGCGTTGAAGAGCCTTATGAGTTGGTTAAAAAAGCTTTAGAGAATGGTAAAGCTGTTGTTACTGCAAACAAAGCACTTTTAGCTTATCACCGTTATGAGCTTCAAGAGATTGCAGGGGATATACCATTAATGTATGAGGCGAGTACAGCAGGTGGAATACCTATTATTGGGGCATTAAGAAATGGTCTAACTGCTAACCATATTGAGTCTATTCAAGGAATTATGAATGGTACAACAAACTATATGTTAACCAAGATGATTAATGAGGGTGCGTTGTATGATGATATTTTAAAAGAGGCTCAAGAGCTTGGATATGCAGAGGCAGACCCAACATTTGATGTGGGTGGTTTTGATGCTTCTCATAAACTTCTAATTTTGGCAAGTATAGCCTATGGTATTGATGCAAAACCAGAAGATATTCTGATTGAGGGGATTGAAAATATTACCCAAACTGATGTAGCTTTTGCCAAAGAGTTTGGTTATGAGATTAAACTGCTTGGAATTGCTAAAAAAGTTGAAGAGGGTGTAGAGTTAAGAGTTCACCCAACCATGATTCCAGCATCGAGCATGATTGCAAAGGTAGATGGTGTTATGAATGCTGTCTCTGTTGTGGGTGATAGAGTTGGTGAGACCATGTATTATGGAGCAGGAGCAGGTGGAGATGCAACAGCTTCGGCAGTTGTTGCTGATATTGTAGATATTGTTCGTGGAAACAGTGGTCCAATGCTTGGTTATAAGAAGCCACTAGAGGCAGGAATGGATTTACTATTTGAATCAGAGATTGTGACCCATTACTACCTTAGAATGAGTGTAATTGACCAATCGGGTGTATTGGCAAGAATTACCAAAGAGTTAGAGAAATTTGATATTTCTGTAGAGTCTATGTTACAAAAACCACACAGAGATGATGAACTTGTAAAGCTTCTCTTTACAACACATGAGTGTAAAGAAGAGAAAATTCAAGAGGCGATGTTGATACTTAAAAAACTAGAGTGTGTTCAGGGTGATATTGCCATGATGAGAATAGAAAAATAGAGATTTATTTTGTAGTATGGAGATTTTCTCTATACTGCAATGGTAAAAAGAATAGAGTACCTCTTACCTTCCTTTAATTTTAAAATATCAAAACTCTCTTTTTTCTATCCATCTTAGTTTAAATAAAGTAGTATTTATAAATTTTATATAAAATTTTATGTAAAATTATTAAATATAATCTTCTTTATGCTTAATAATATTTGAAATAATTTATTATAATATAGAAAATTGTAATTTTTTTGATTTTTTATAAAAAAGTCCTGTTTTTTCTTTTTTTTATACACATTTAGTTTGTATTATAGATTAAGATTAATTTTTAAGGGAGGTTTATCATGTATAATTTAGAGACCATTATCGAGGAGAATATAGCAAAGGCTCTTATCAATTCAGCTGATAGCTATAGAGAGCAGGGAAAGTTTAAGATGTCTAAAAGACTTTATCTTAAGGCACTTAAATTAAGAGAGGGCTTATCTTTAACCAATCAAATATATTATCAACCACTTATTGCAGAGACATTAAATTCACTGGCAGTTATTTCTCAAGAGGAGAATAGGTATGATTTAGCAATTGAGTATCACTTAGGGGCTATCTTTATGATAGAAGAGTTATTCTCTATAACGCCATTAGAGAGCTATGTATACCTATTGGCAAAGAGTTATACAGATATAGCCCATCTATATAGAAGAGGGCATCAATACTCTAAATCAGAATTTTTTTACAATGAAGCGTTAAAATTTTATAAAAAATTACCAGAAGAGAGGTTTTCTCAATCTCAAATACAACGTTTAAATATATACAATCATCTATCTGTTATTTGCAATGCCAAGAATAGTTTTCAAGAGACCAAAGATGCTTATATGGGTGCATTGAATATCTATACCCATTTGGTAAATGAGGAGTCGGATGTTTATAGAGATGAGTTGGCAACATTACTTTTTGATTTGGCACGTCTCTATTTTAATCATGAACAGAAAAATAGAGCAGGTGAGATTTATTTGAAAGCTGTTGAGATTTTACTCTATCTATCTCAAAAAGATGACAAACGATACAGAGAGATACTTGCTATAACTTTTCATGATTTGGCTCAAATATATACCTCTCAGCTGGAGTATGCCAATGCTCTATCTGCTTATAGAGCCTCTCTTAAGTACTATATTGCTTTAGTGGAAGAGAATCCACTAAAATATAGTCCCTCTTTGGCTACTGTATTTCAAAATTTGGCTCTATTTTATAAGAGACAAAACAAAATCGATTTGGCTCAATATTTTCATTTAAAAGTTATTGAATCCTATACCGATTTAGCACATTATAATGAGTCTAGCTACAGTTTAAAATTGGTCTCTGCTATTATTGATGGTGTTATCTATTATCAGCAACATACGTTATTTCTTTATCAAGCAGAGGTTATTTTAAAAAGTCATAAAGAAGAGGAGGAGAAGAAAATGGAACTCTTCAAAAGAATAGACTCTCTCCGTGAAGAGAGAAATTTTGTCTATTAAAAGAGAACTTATCTCATGGTATAGATAGATTTAACTTTAAAACCATGGTCCGTTTTTTTAATGCTCATAAAGCCTCGGCTTGTTCCTGAGGCTCTTTTTCCACTGTCGGTTGAAACTCTCCATTTTGTAGTAGTTTTTACATCACAAAAGTCTGTTCCATCTTTTTTATAGATTTTTAAAATTTTAAAATTCTCTATTTTAAATTCTCGATGAGTCCAGCGTTTATTGTATCTGCGTTTATCTTTTTTTATCATAGAGTGGGTTACATTTTTTAGGCTAAAGTATCTATCAACATGATAATCATATTTAGAAGCAATATCGTCAACTGAACCATGTTCCGATGAGGCTATAAAATCATTTAAAAATTTTTGAATGGATTCCCGTGTAAAATCTTCTACTTTTTTTGTTTCAACTCTCTCTCCTAGTGAGATAGGATTTTTAGTCTCTTTTTTATCTATTACTGATTCAATTTTTGTTCCAAGTGAAATTGTTGTCGGCTCTGCTACTTTTATTGAACTAGGTGTCGGTTTCTCTTCTACTATCTCCTCTTCATCAATTATCTCTTCGCTGTCATTATCTATATAGATTTTATCATTTTCAGGAACAATGGTATCTTCATCATTATTTTTTGTTGTCTCTATCTCTTTGATTGGAATATACTCTGCATTTTCGGGTACTGATGTTGGCTCTTTAATTTTTGGTTCTTGGGTTGTTACTCTCTCTTGTTGTGGACGCTCTTCGTTACGACTGGTTAGTGCTGGATGGTGTATCGGCGTTTGTGTAACCACAACTTCTGTTTTTGCTTCTGCTTTTTTTCTATCTTCTTGAATTAGTTTATTGGCATATATTGCTAAGGCTACACCAATAACAACGGTAACAATGAGTATTTTTAGAAATAGAAAAGAGCTTTTTTCTTTTTTAGCTGGAGCAACAAGCTCTTCTAGAGAAGGAAGAACCATCTTATCTTTGTTAGATTTAAATTGAAGATAATTGGCTAAATTGGAGTTGTTTGTAAACTCCATAATGGTATAGATGGTGTTGTTGTCTTCTATGTAACCATAGGTTTTAATTTCATCTACTTGGCGACTTCTTTTAGCCTGTTCTATCTCTAAAATAATCTCTCTTTTTCTTTTATCAAAAACGCCTTGTGCTTGGGGTATGGTATAGACAGACTTCTCATTTCTTGAAGAGAAAGTCTCTAAAAATAGCTCTTTTAAAACAAAGAAACTTCCTCTTCTATGATTATCCCGAACCAAATAAAGAATTTCGAAATCATCCTCACCCAATAGGTCAACTGTTTCATAGTGACCACCTATTATTGAACCTACAGGTAGATACTTATTTTTTTCCATCTATCCATGCCTTTTTTAAAAGAATCATAGCAGATTAAATGTTTAAATTTCCTCAAAAAGCTCCATTAACTCCTCTTTATCTATTTTGTTATTGCCCCCATGATAAAGATTTGATTCAAGTTTATTTAGTGCATTTGTAACAACTTTATGCTCTTTTGCATAAGGTAGTAGAATATTAAATAGCTCTTGATCTTTTTTTGCTTTTTTTATAGCTTTAACAATATCCAACTCCTTTTTACTTTTTTTAGATTTTAATCCATTCATAATTTTTGTAAATAGAAGACCTAAGATAAATCCAAAGAGTAAGAAGAGATATTTTAAATAGCTCTTCTCTTGTTTGATAATAACTTCTTTTTCTCTCTCTTTTGGTGCTTGTAGGATTTGGCTTGGGCTGACCTCTATGGTTGATGCTTTTGTTCTATTTGTTACTGCACCAATGACCTCTATTTTGATTGGTTCTGTTTTAACACTTTTAACACTTTTTGTATTTTTATCAAAATAGTCCAGTGTTAGTGCAGGAATGGTAAAGTTCTGATCGCCAATAAGTGCAATTTTTTGTTTAAACTCCCCTTGATAAATTCCATGAACCTCTTGAGATGAAATTTTAGGTTCATCGGCATATATAATTACATTATTAATAGATAAGTCAAATTTTTTGACATCATCAATATTTCCCTCTCCTTTAACTGAAATGGTTAAATTTACAGGTTTATTAGCTTGAACTTTTTGTTTATCTACAGAGGCTTGAATCTGATAGTTTCCATAAAGTTCTAAACCATTTGGTAGTGGATTTATTTTAATTTTTAAACTGTTCGAAAAAACTTTTTGCCAATTAAGTTGTTGGGTCATGCTGTTAAAGAAGGGATCATCAAAAAAACCACCTTGTCGATGTCGGCGTTCAATTTTACCAACCAATGTCTCTGTCGCAGGAATGGTATAGTCACCTGCTTTTTGAGGAAAAAGTTTATAGGTTAATGTCTGTACTGCATACTCTCCTTGTGCTGAATGGGTAACTTTTTCACTCTTTTTAACCCAAAAATTTTCTAGCTTTGGTTCTCCTAACTGTATTTGGTCTGCATGTGCATTGAGTTTTGATTTAAAAGAGATGGTTAAATTTAGTGCCTCTCCCACATAAGATTCATTTTTATCCAATGCCAACTCGACAATAAAGTCTGAGCCTTTTTTATTGGCTGTTGGTTTGACCACTTCTACTTTTAACTCTTTGGTCGTGTACTCTTTACCATCTGAAATAACAACAAATGAGGGAATGGTTAAAGGTTTATCGGTTCTAAAGCTGTATGTTTTAGAGATACTTCTTGTAATATTTGTATTAACCATAGATATAGATTCAGAAGAGGATGTTCCTACAATAGGGTGTCCTTCAATATTTTCAATCTTAGGAAACTGAATTTTGTTTCCATCTGCTGTAATAATAAAATTAACTATATCCCCTTCATAAACAGCAGGGGAGCTTAAAGAGGCTTTTACATCTGCCAACAGACTGTTAGTTAAAAAGAGTATTAGAGATAGTTTAATTATTTTACCAAAGGTTTGTTTCATCGTCTTTTTTTCCTTTATTTAATGGGATCATTAGGGTATTTACACCACGTTGGTTTAGCATTTTTTGCCACTTTCTCTCTTCCATATTACTGATAGGAGGTTGGGTTTGGTTCTGTTCACTCATTTGTGCTTGTCTTTTTTTCTCTTCTTCTTCTTTTCTCTTTTTTTCTTCTTTCTCTCTCTTTTTTTGAGCCTCTTCCTCTTTTTTCTTCTCTTCTTTACTTTTCTCTTTTTCTGAATCTTTTTTCTCTTTAGAATCTTTTTTATCTTTATCTTTGGAATCTTGTTTCTTAT
>Ga0256826_1002422_pt1 | contig 11381 bp, 12 predicted proteins | sample CV79metaG_FD_185975 | JGI IMG/M metagenome (GOLD analysis project Ga0256826, IMG submission 185975) | Hydrothermal vent microbial communities from East Pacific Rise, Pacific Ocean - CV79 | ecosystem: Environmental > Aquatic > Marine > Hydrothermal vents | place: Pacific Ocean: East Pacific Rise... | reverse complement strand
GTGATTTTTCACGGCGAATACCGATAAGACCAAACATATTTATACCAAAAAGTACCCATACAACTACGATACCAATATCGATAGGCCATTCAAATTCTGCATACTCTTTTGAAGAAGTTGCACCAGCAAATAGCGAATAAATCGCAGCAGCAACAACAAGAACATAAAGAATAAATTGAAGATAACCAACATTCATTAATAACTTAGATTCAGCCATTGATACTTTAAGTACACGTTGACCAACATAATACCAAGTAGCGAAAACACCACTTATAGTAAACCCGAAAATAACTGCATCTGTATGCAGTGGACGAAGACGACTAAAGTTAGTATATTCAGCAATACCATGACCAAAGGCAGTGTTTAACCCTGGAAAAGCAAGCTCAAATGCTAAGATTACACCGATAGTCATACCTACAATACCAGTAGCGATAGTAGTAAGCATAAATAACTTTGCAATCGTATAGTCGTACTCTAATGGACGATTCTCCATATATAGCCTCCTTGAGATTCAAAATAATTAGGTATTATTAATTTTATATAAAACCATAATACTAATTAACTTTGTTATGTTATCAGTATCTATGTTTAAACTCTCTTAATTTGAACTAAACACAGAAAAAATATTATCTATATGTTTACTTTTAGGAAAGAAGCTATTTTTTATCGATTTGAAGGGGGAAAAAGGGAAAGTTTTAGTGCTAAAAATAGCACTAAAATCATCGTTTTATAAGGGAAAGAAACTGATTAAATATATATCGACTCTCTTTAGGTCCAGGAGAAGATTCTGGATGATGTTGTACTGAAAATATTGGTGCATCATTATATCTTAAACCTTCGATAGTATCATCAAAAAGGTTACTATGTGTAACAGTTGCTATCTCTGTAATATTATCAGGTACATTATAATTGTGATTTTGTGCTGTAATCTCTATTAAACCTGTTTCGCTATTTTTAACAGGGTGATTACCGCCGTGATGACCAAATTTTAGTTTATATGTATCATATCCGTGTGAGATAGATAAAAGTTGATGCCCTAAACAGATACCAAACATAGGAATTTTAGCATCTATAAGTTTTTTTATCTCTACTTGCTCTTTTTTAAGTACAAGTGGGTCACCAGGACCATTTGATAAAAATACACCATCAATTTTTTTCTCATTATATTGTGCAATTAAATCTTCAGCTTTAAAATCATTTGGAATAACCTCTACACCAATTTTAGATTCAACTATCTCATTTAATATATTTCTTTTCACACCAAAATCTATAACAGCGATATTTGCTTCTGCTGTTGGAGCTTCTTTATAGTTAAAACCCTCTTTCTCTTCATATGTTCCTGAATTATGTTTATAAGCAGTTTTTGTACTTACTTCATCTATATAATTAACATCTTCAATTCGAGGAGAATTTTCAAGGATTTTCTTTAGCTCATCCTTATCTGAAATTTCTGTTGAAGCTATCATCATCATAGCACCCTCATTTCGAACCAATTTAGTTAAATATCTTGTATCAATATCTGTAATACCTATAATATTATGTTTAATTAAAAAGTTTTCTAAAGAATCTTCAGCTCTAAAGTTCGAGTATCTTTTTTGATATTTTCTAACAAGCATACCTTTAGCATGTGCTTTTGTACTCTCCATATCTTCATCATTTACACCAACATTACCTATCTCTGGAGTTGTAAAAGTTACAAATTGTCCAGCATAAGATGGGTCAGACATAATCTCTTGATACCCTGTTAAAGATGTGTTAAAAACTATCTCTCCAACAGTTGTACCATCAGTACCGAAACTTTTAGCTTCTAAATAAGTACCATTTTCAAGATAAATATAAACATTTTTCATTATTCCATACCCCTTTTTAATAATTCTTCTCTATAAATTTTTTCGTGTAATATATCAAACTCATCTGTTCCAGGGATATATCTTTTTTTATAAGAACGTATTTTATCCATCACAGCATCTTCAATCTCTGAAGATTCAGAGATAAATGAAGTGATAGCTGTATATATAATATTTTTAATACGATTTTCTGTTACATCATAGTTTATTAAATCTTCTTCATAAAGTTCATCTAAAATTTTATGAGATAAATCGGAGTATCTCTCCTCATAGTTAAGGATAATTCCATATTCTGGAGCTAGTTTTTTCTTAATCATAAAAAACAGTTGTCTTTCATCGACAAGATTAAACTCTATCTGCTCCTCATTGTCATCACAAATATCATGAACTTTCTCTTCTAAAGCTAGTTCCTGTTTAATATTTTTGATGAGAACTTTTTCAGCCTCTTGAGCTACTTTATCAAGACCATAGTTCATAGTAACAACACCACTTTTATTTAAATCAATAGCAACTTTGCTAGATATATGAGGAATAGATTTTAGTGATATTTTCATAGTAAGACCTTGCATTTTAAAAATTTGCCAATTCTACTGTAAATTAGGTAAAAGTTTAATTATTTACTTAAAAGTAGAGTAAGCTCTGATGCTTTTTTTGCATCCATCTTAGAGAGTATTTGACCAATAGTTTTTGGTTTTAAAGATTGTAAAAGAGTTGCAGCCTCTTTAGTTTGCATATTAGATAATATTTGTGAAGCGATACCAGCTTTCATTTTAGAAAATGTTTGAGCAATTTTAGTAATTTTAATATCTTCTATCTTTTTTAAAATCTTTTTATTTTCCTCTAACATCTTTTTCACTCTACTCTCTTTTGTACTAATCTTAAGAAGTTTATCCTCTACAACCTCTTTCTCTTGAGATAAATTAAGTTCTCGCTTTTTTAAAAGATTATCTGTCGCAGTTTTTAATGCACTCAAGGATTGTTTCTGTTCGTCTATACGCTCTAACTCAAGTAAAAGTTCCCCTTTTCTCTCTTTAAATATCTCTGTACAATCAAAAAGTCTATCACTTGTTTGTAAAGAAAATAGAGAGGAAAAAGTTAAGATAGAGAGAAGTAATATTTTCATTTTATAAGCCTTTTAGCTAGTTTTTTTATAGGTCATAAGAGCTATTTCATCCAACTCTTTAGCCTCTTCAATTTTTTTCTGTTTTATCATCTGTTTCATCTCTTCAAGTTCTAAATACTTAAATTTTTCAAATTCAATCATATCAAGTTTAAGTTTTTCTTGTGCTGATTTAAGTTGAGAAGATGCAAAATCCACCCACTCTTTATGTTGCAAAATTTGAGTTCGTTGAGAGTTTATAAGTGTTCTTGAGGCAAGCATTTGAGCCATAGTTCCATTTTGAGGAAGTTCCATAGCTCCTAAAGAGGAGTATGAAGATTCGAGTGCTTGAGTTGCATTTTGAAAATCTTTATTTGCATTTTGAACAACCCGTTCACTTTTATCTACTGCACTTTTTTTAATAGTTACAAGTGAGCTAAAACGAGTGTTCATAATAGAAAGATTTTATAAAATGATTGTATCATCTCTCTCAGGAGAAGTGGAAATAATAGCTACTTTAGTTTTTGAAATCTTTTCAATAATTTTAACATACTCTTGTGCAGTTGCTGGTAAATCTTCAAATTTACGAATACCAACAGAGTTATTCCAACCTTTAAAAGTTTTATAAATTGGTGTTACATTTTCTAAATTTGATGGAAGATAATCTATCTCTTTGCCATCTACTTCATAAGCAACACAAACTTTTACTTCATCAAAACCATCTAAAACATCAAGTTTCATAAGTGCTAGTTCATCACAACCATTTAAGCGAGAAGCGTATCTAGTAGCGATAGCATCGAACCAACCACAACGTCTTGCACGTCCAGTTGTTGTACCAAACTCATGACCTTGTTCCCCTAAACGCTGACCATCATCGCCTAAATCTTCAGTAGGAAATGGACCATTACCAACACGAGTAGCATAAGCTTTAACGATACCGATAACTTTACCAATATCTTTAGGGTTTATCCCTAAACCTGTACACGCACCAGCTGAAACAGTTGCAGATGATGTTACATAAGGGTATGTTCCGTGGTCGATGTCAAGCATTGTTCCTTGAGCGCCCTCTAAAAGAATTCTTTTATCATCATCAAGAGCTTTCCATACAAGTTGTGTTGTATCTGTGATGAATGAAGCTAATTTCTCTTTATAACTTTCAAGTTCAACTAAAAGTTCCTCTTGTTTAGGTGTAGCAATCTCATAAATATCAAAAATAGCTCTATTTTGTTCAAAATACTCTATAATATCTGCTGTCAGTTTTGGAGGATTTAAAAGTTCACCTACTCTAAAACCTGTACGGTTAATCTTATCTGCATAAGCAGGTCCAATTCCTTTACCAGTTGTACCGATAGCTTTATCACCTTTTAGACGCTCTTTTGCTTGGTCAATAAGTGCGTGATAGTAAAGGTTTAAATGTGCTTTATCTGAGATATATAAACGACCTTCAAGATTATCAAACTGTTTCATTTCATCTATAATAGACTCAGGTGAAAGAACTACACCATTTCCAACAACATTGATAGCATTAGGGTTTAATACACCTGATGGTACAAGATGTAAAGCAAACTTTACCCCATCAACCCAGATAGTATGACCAGCATTATGACCACCTTGGCTTCTACAAACCATATCGTACTGAGAAGCTAGTCTATCTACTATTTTCCCTTTACCCTCATCACCCCATTGAATACCTACAATTAAATCTGCTTTCATATAAATTCCTCTTTTTATTCTAATAGTTATTTAGTTAATTCTTCACACACGGCATCTGTATATATTGCAAAACCAACTGATGTTAGTTCTGCATTTTTGTATCTTCCACCACGAGCATATACCTCATTTTCTACAATACAACGGAAGAAAAGTTCATCATAATAGAGCATTTTTGCATAATAAAGAGGTGCTAAAACACTATTTTCACATGACATCTCTGAACATAAATCTTTCATTTTTTGAAGTTCTATCTGTATCTCTTTAGGTGCGATAGCCATCACTTCATCTATCTGCTCTATATATTGAAGGTACACAAGTTTTGTAAGCCATTCAACTTTTAAACCTATAAACTTATCTATATTTATATGTTTAAAATCATCTATTGTTAATTCATCAAACATCTCTACTAAAATTTCAGGAATTTTAATATTTGAGATTTGTGTTAAAGGTTTTAGTTCAAGTTTTTTAAATATATCAGTAGCTAAAGAGAGAACCGATGAAAGTTTTTTCTCACCCATAAACTCCACACCTACTTGATACTGCTCTTGTGTTGGGAAACGTACAACAGGCTGAATATAAAACCATTTTTTCTGTGTAGTATTTTTTCCTAAACGTTTTTCTATAATACGAACAACATCAATAGTTGAATCTGCACGGAGAGAAAGAGTGTTATTTTTCGCATCATTTACACGAATAAGCTCACTTTCATCTGCAATACTTAGATGTTGATGATATGAAAATATAGGTGTTACTATCTCTTCAAAACCGTTATTATCTAAAATTTCACTTGCTATATTTTCTATATGACGTTTAATTTTTGCAGATTTACCAAAATAAAGTTTAGAGCCATTTGGAATTTCGTGTTCTAATATCATTATTTAGCCATTCCAAAAGTTATCTCATTAAAAATTCTATTTGCCGTTCCATCATAACTTCTACTACCAATCTTATCTAAAGAGAGTTCCACTGCATTTACAACCCAAGCCATCTCATAGTTAGAGATTAAACCCATCTGATTTATACGGAAAATTTTTCCTTTAAGATGGTCTTGTCCACCAGCTACATTTACATCAAAATCGGTTTTTAAAACTTTTCTAATTTCTGATGCTTTTTCATCATCTATCGTTGTCATAGATTTTGCTGGAGTGTTAGGGTATATATGGAGGCCGATAGCTTCTAGTGCTGATTTGACAGCTTTAGCACGAGTAGCTGTTCGTTCATAAAGCTTTTCAATTCCACCATCTTTTTCAATAGTTTCTAAAACTTCTAAAAGACCTATTATTAAAGTTGTTGCAGCTGTATAAGCCGTAGTATTTTGTTTCTGTTTCTTAATTTCTGAAGCAAGATTAAGATAGTACCCTTTTCCATTTCCTACTTTTTCAATAGCAGAGTTAGAAAGACCTAAAATAGCAATTCCCGGAGGAAGCATTAAAGCTTTTTGACTACCAGCAATTAAACAATCAATATTTGAAATATCAATAGCTTCAACACCAACAGCAGTAATACCATCAGCGATAATCATAATATTTGGATTTATCTCTTTTACAGCTTTTGCCAATGCTTCAACAGGATGACGAAGCCCACCAGCTGATTCACTAATCTGAACAGCAATAGCATCAATCTCTGGATTTTGCTTAACAGCGTCTACAATAGATTCAACTGTTACAGGAGTGTTCCATTCATTTTTTATCTCAATATTTTTAAGACCATGAGCAACAGCTATCTTACCAAAACGTTCACCAAACTTTCCAGAGTTTATACTTAGAAGAGTGTTATGGCAAAGGTTAATAACGGCAGATTCCATTGCACCTGTTCCACTTGAAGCGATTATAATCACTTCATCAGTTTTAAAAAGATTAAAAAGATGTTTTCTAGTTTTTTCGAAGATTAATTCAAATTCGGGTGTACGGTGATGCATCGTTTCATCGCTCATCGCATTTCTAACATTTTGAGGTACTGGAGTTGGACCAGGAGTAAAAAGTAACATTTATTTAATTCCTACGAGGTAATTTTAAAACCTCGTATTATACCTAAAATAAAATTAAATTTATGTTTTAGGCATTCTTGCAGTGATAGTATCCATCGTTTTAAAGATAGCGTCTTCAGCAAAAGGTTTAACCATATAGCCGTTAGCACCCTTTTTAATCATTTTAAGAACACTATCTTTACCACCTTCTGTTGTTGCCATAACTATACGAGTTTTATTCCACTCTTTATTGGCTCTAACAGCATCAACAACCTCTTCACCATTCATATTAGGCATATTCCAATCAAGAAGCATAATATCTATCTTCTCTTTTTTCATCTGTGCCATAGCTACAAGACCATCTTCAGCTTCAAAAAGATTAAGTGTTGGCCAATCTGGCTCTTTAAAGTAACGTTTCATAGTGTTTGTTAAAACACGTCTTACGATTTTACTATCATCTACAATTAAGATATTCATAATGTTCTCTTTTATATGTTAAAATTTCGTTTTAAAATTTTAACATAATTTTTTAAATGCTTAGATTAAATTTTCTTTAAAATATTACAAAAGGAGTTCTATGACGATATTTGACTCAATTATATTAGGGATGATAGAGGGATTTACTGAGTTTCTTCCCATCTCTTCCACAGGTCATTTGATAGTTGCAAGTGAGTTTTTAGGTATAAACCAAACAGGTGTAACAAAAGCCTATGAAATGATTATTCAGTTCTCTGCAATTTTAGCAGTAATGTTCAATTATAAGGAAAAATTCACTCTTCAAAAAATTGAATTATGGAAGAAGGTTTTTATAGCTTTTTTACCCATAGGAGTAGTAGGTTTTCTTCTCTCTTCACAGATAAAAGAGCTTTTTAGTATAGAGATTGTTGCTGTAATGTTTATAATAGGTGGTATTGTATTTTTAATAGTAGAAAAGTTTTTTATAAAAGATGAGAATAATCTTATAGATGATGTTGAAAAGATAAGTTTGAAACAATCTTTAATTATAGGATTTGCACAAGTTTTTGCACTTATTCCAGGGACAAGTAGGGCAGGTTCTACTATTATTGGTGCATTAATGCTCGGTATCAGCAGAAAAGCCAGTGCAGAGTTTAGTTTTTTACTCGCCTTTCCTGTTATGAGTGCTGTAACTGGTTATGATTTACTTAAACATTATAAAGAGTTTAGTGATACAAACCTTTTAACATTAGGTATAGGTTTTATTGTTTCATTTATAGTTGCTTACTTAACTATAAAACTTTTTATGGCATTTTTAGATAGATTTACTTTTGTTGCTTTTGGGATTTATAGAATTTTATTTGGTATGATTTTATTAGTTGTTTTCAGTTAAATGGCTATTATAGCTTTTTAATTTAGTAAATCCATACTATTTTGAATACTTTCATCTATAAATTTAAAAAGTTCATTTTTATCATTAATAGCTTTTAAGTATTCAGTTCTATGTTCATTTTCAATAAGAGGTGGAACAATATTATTTTGTATAGCTTGAAAAGCCATTATTAGTCTTCCTACTCTTCCATTGCCATCGGCAAATGGATGTACTCTTTCAAACAGTATATGAAACTCTGCAATATCTTCTAAACTCATATTGTTACTATTAAATCTATAAAGTAAATTTTCTAAATTATTTGATATTTGATTTGGTGCAGATAATTTTATATCTACACCTTTTATATATCTTTCATCGAGTCTATATGCTCCAATAGGTTTGGAAATAAACTGAGGAACTACTTTTAAAGCATCTTCAAACATAATGGCATGAATATCTTTTATAAAACTACTATCAATAATATTTTCTTTATTTGTAGCCTCACGAACTATTACATCATAAGCTTTTGCAAAACCTAAGATAACAAGTTGTTCGTGTAATGGTTTATCTCCAGCAGTATTTCCATGCTCAAGTAACTCTTTTGTTTCACCAAAAGAGAGAGTTGTTCCTTCCATCGCGTTTGAGTGATGAGTGATAGAGATACGAAGTTGTCTAAAAAGTTCTTCTCTTTGTTTTAATGATAAGCTATTTAATTTTTGCATAAAAACTCTCCAAAATAACCCCTGCTAACTTCAATGCCTTAGCACGATGGGATAAACCTTTTTTTACATCCTCATCAAGTTCCCCTAAAGTTTTATCATATCCCTCTGGAATAAACATCGGGTCATAACCAAATCCTTTATCGCCTTTGGCTTCTGTATGTGCTGTTCCATACATCCAACCGTGTACAACTTGTTGAGTATTTTTTGTGACTATCGCTATGGCAGCTGTATAGTGTGCTGGAGAACTCTCTACACCTTGCTCTTTTATATCTTCTATTAGTTTATAAAGGTTGTCTTTATCGGTTGCATTAGCTCCAGCATATCTTGCACTATAAATCCCTGGTTTTGCATCTAAAATATCTACACTTATCCCACTATCATCAGCTATAACTATAACATCTTCATCATCAAGAGCATTAAAAACAGCATTGGCTTTTATCAGTGCATTTTCTTTGAAAGTAGCACCATCTTCTACTATTTCAAACTCCTCTATAAGTTCACTATATGCTACTACCTCATATCTACTCCAAAGAGCTTTTATCTCTCTCACTTTACCTTTATTTGATGTAGCTAAAACTAATCTCATTTTGTATCCCTTGTACTAAGTGTTATTATTTTTGATATATAATCTTGAAATTATACTATATATAAAGGCTTTATATGTTCAAAAAAGTTTTTCCTCTTTCGGCAATTTTGTCACTGAGATTTTTAGGACTCTTTTTAGTTCTTCCTATGATTTCTATTTTCGCACTTGACTTAGAGGGTTCTACTCCTCTTTTAGTTGGTGTTGTTGTTGGTGGTTATGCCCTTACTCAAGCTATTTTTCAAGTACCATTTGGAACAATGAGTGATAAAATTGGTCGTAAACCTACTATTTTAATCGGTCTTCTTATCTTTTTGGTTGGTTCTCTTATTTGTGCTTTTTCAACAGATATTTATACACTTATGTTAGGTCGTTTTCTACAAGGTGCTGGAGCTATCGGTTCTGTTATTACTGCTATGATTTCAGATTTGGTTGAAGAAAAAATCCGTGGTAAAGCTATGGCTATAATGGGTGGCTCAATCGCTATGAGTTTTGCACTTGCTATGGGTCTTGGTCCAGTTATTGGTGCTGCTTATGGGATAGATACTCTTTTTCTTATTACAGCTGTTTTAGCTGTTTTATCTATTATAGTTCTTTTTACAAAAGTACCTACACCTCCTCGTATAAAACATATTTATCACGAAACAGCAAAAACATCAGATATTTTAAAAGATTCAAACCTTTTAAATATGATTATTATCAATGCGATGCAAAAAGGTCTTATGACTATGGCATTTGTACTTATCCCTATTATCTTAACAAGTGATACATTTCATTGGGCAAGAGCAGACCTTTATATGGCTTATCTTCCAGCGATGATTTTAGGACTTATCGCTATGGGGCCAGCTGCTGTTTTTGGTGAAAAGCATAACAAACCTAAAGAGATATTTTTAGCTTCTATTGTACTTTTTATAGGCTCTTTTTTGATAATGGGACTTACGAACTCTAGTGTGGTATTTGTTGTAGGTGTAGCGATGTTCTTTATCGCTTTCAATATGATGGAACCTCTTGTTCAATCTATGATAACAAAATTTGCTAAAGTACACCAAAAAGGTACTGCACTAGGTATATCTAACTCTATCGCTTATTTCTCTACATTTTTAGGTGGAACATTTGCTGGGTTGATGCTAGATGTAAGTGACAGAGGAACTATCGGTATCACAGTTGGTGTGGTAGGTTTTTTATGGTTATTGTGGACTTTAAGACTTCAAAATCCTACTAAATATGCACATCTTTATATAACACAATCAGAAGTAAACTTAGATAAATTAAAATCTTTAGAGAGTGAACATATCGCTGAATGGTATATAAATGAAACTGAAGATAAAATTGTGATTAAGTTTGCAAAAGATGCAATAGAAGAGGAGGCATTAAAAGCCCAAATCTCTCACTAGTTTTATTCCATCTTCTAAAAGATAACAGATATACCCCTCAACATTATCGTTGTGGGTTATCTTTTTTATCGCATCTACATAATATTTTACTTGCTTTTTATGGTGTTTCGCATAACTCATAGAACTTTTATAATCTATAACACTCCAAACTCCAGATTTTTGTTCTACTAAAAGGTCTATATAGCGAAGATTGTCTTTGTATTTGATAGCTTTTTCTTTATAACAAGTTCCCTCTACTAAAGTTAAAAATTTGGAATGATTTAAAAGATTTATAACTCTTTTTTCTATCTCCTCTATATCTAAGGGTTCAAGAGAGTAGCCATATTTGTTTATCATCATATCTTTTGCATCGCTTACACTGGAGAGAGTAAAATCTCCTAACATCTCTAACATATAGTGCATCGCTAACCCAAAATTGATAGATTGAAAATCTTCATCATCTTTTTCCTCTAGGGCTAAAATCTCACTTTGTGTTCCATAATAGAAAGGTTTATACTCTAAATCTTTAGATATTATTTTTGATGTTGTATCTTTTGTTGTTTGACATACCAATTTTCCAAAAGAGCTAGTTTGTAACTCTAAAATATCAAATACAGAATCTTTCGATTTTCTTACTATAAATAGATTTTCTCTTGCTCGTGTAAAGGCAACATAAAGAGCATTTAAACTATCTTCTAAAACAAGTTCCTTCTCTTTTGAGAGAGCCTTTGCATAGTTTTCATCTAAGCTA
>Ga0256826_1002420_pt1 | contig 11384 bp, 12 predicted proteins | sample CV79metaG_FD_185975 | JGI IMG/M metagenome (GOLD analysis project Ga0256826, IMG submission 185975) | Hydrothermal vent microbial communities from East Pacific Rise, Pacific Ocean - CV79 | ecosystem: Environmental > Aquatic > Marine > Hydrothermal vents | place: Pacific Ocean: East Pacific Rise... | reverse complement strand
AAGTGTTTTAAAAATGCTAGGATTTTCAAGTGCTAGAGAGTGGATGCGAACGAAAGAAGATATCTATAAAGAACTAGAACTCAAAGATGAAACAGATGAAGATAAACTACTCCAAGCTATGGTAGAAAACCCGAAGCTTATTGAGAGACCTGTACTTATTAAAGGAGATAGAGCCATTATTGGTCGTCCAACTTCTATCATCGCTGATTTTTTAAAGAGCTAACCTCTCAATACTCACTCCATTATCTTTAATAAACTTTGAGATAACAGCCGAGTGAGTATGCTCGTATGGTTTTGCATACACTATACGCTTAATTCCACTTGCTATAACATTTTTAGAGCATTCACTACAAGGCTCAAGTGTTACATAAATTGTTGCACCCTCTATACTTATACCCTCACGAGCAGCCCAAATAATAGCATTCATCTCTGCATGAATTTCATAAGTTTTACTCCATTCATGGTGCTCTGGAGTATATTCACCATTCCAATGATCGCAACAGTTCGTAAATCCAGCAGGCGTTCCATTGTAACCAGTACTTAAGATACGTCCATCCTTTACTATAACTGCACCAACCTGTTTAGAGACACACTTAGAAGCCTTGGCTAACTCAAACGCTATATTTATAAAGTTTTTATCATTTAACATTTAATTTACTTCTCTTATTACATTAATCTCTGCATTATGACGAAGCCTAGCAAAGTAGTCGCCTAAAACCTGTTCTCGCTTCTCTGCCATAATAGAGTTTACAATCTGGCGTTTCACACTCTCTAAACCACCCTCTTTAGCTGATTCTATACTCTTCATGTAAAAACTCATAAAACCACCTTTTCCATTTGGAATTACATTTGTAAATGAGTTTAAAGATGTTTTTTCAAGTAGTCCCGCAAGTTCAGGAGAAATTTTTCCATACGGTAAAACCTGCTCATTTGTTAAAATACTAGGAGAGTAAAACATAGGATTATCTACTTTAGTTTGTAATGCATTTCTATCCTTAGAGTCATAAATGATAACAGTAAATGATGCTGGATGCTTATAGTTACTTTTATGTAACTCATAATACTCTTCTATTTCTATCTCACTTGGTTCACTTAGAGATGTATATGCTATAGCTTGATAAAGTTTTTGAGAGAGTAGTTTTTGTTTTATTTTTGCCTTAAACTCTGTAGATGTAAGACCATTTGACTCACGAACTGCATCATAAAAGTCACTAATGTTCATATTGTTTCTTGATGCCATTTTCTTTATATCGTCATAAACCTCTGAACTATTGACTTTAATTTTTCTCTCATCTATCTCCACCTCTTCTAATTTTTGGCGAATTAAAATATCAGAAGCTTTTTTACTATCTATTTTTGAGAGTTTCATCTCTGTTTGTATATCTAAAAGAGTGATTGCCTTGTCTTTGACAACAATAGCTACACCATCGTATATTTCGGCATTTAAGAGGGAAGCAAAGAAAAAAGTTAATATTATTTTATACATTATAAATTCCATTTTATGAGTTAAAATCGTATTTTATCCTCTTTTTACCAATAGATGTATAAAGCCTCTTTTAAATTTCACACGCTATAATTAACATTTTTAATTATAAGGTGTTTAAAGTGAGATTATTTACTTATTTATTTATCGCGCAGCTATTTGTTGCATCTACAGTTTTTGCTAATTGTGAGCTTGTTGAAAATGAAACTTTTACTGCTTATGAGCAGTTTAAAGAGGCAGAGTCTCTTCATAGTGACCAAAAATATAGTGATGCTTATGAGATGCTACTTAAAAGTTTTCAAACATATACTCCTAGAACAAAAGAGATTTCTCTTCAATATACTTGTGTAAACTATATACCTGGTCCCTATGCACCAACTATTCAAAGATCAACAAAGAGTGAGATGTTTGATTTTGATAGAACAGCTTTAGGTATGGAGATAAAACATCAATTAAGTCCTGCACCTTATGTTTTTATTGAGTTTCAAAAGAATAAGACATTTGTTTCTGCTATAAACAGTATCAAAACATCAAGAAATGAGATAGCAAAAAGATTACCACTTGAGAACTTTTCAGTTAGCATAAATGGGCAGAGTTTTCAATTTGGAAACTTAGAAGTTGGTAAATTAAAAACTATCAAGAAAAACAAATCTTTTACACCAAATGCCACTATTAAAACTAGTGAAGAATTTGGTTTTCAACTTTACAAATAAGGGAATACAATGTTAAAAAAAATAGCAACTACACTTCTGCTTACATTTGCAGGGTTACATGCACAAGCAGCACCAGAGGAGATGAAATACTTCATCAACATAAACAAAAACTTTAAAGGTGTTTTACACTTTACAAATAGTGCAAAAACTACTAATATTGAGTACTTCAACATTACATCTAGGGATAAGATTCCTTTTTATGCACCATCAAAAGAGTTTAGTTTTACAATGTTAAATAAACAACCAACACTTCAAAGTTTAAATGTTGGTAGTAATGATAAACATATAGTATATGATGTAGCAGGCTTATCTGAAGATGCATTAGAAGAAGCAGATATTAACGAAGATGACATAGCTTCAAGTGCAATTATTTACAATGCAGACAACCTTCCTAGTGAAGTTTTAGAAAAAAGACTTATTCATACTATAGAGAGTCTTATGCTCTCAATTTATGAGACAAAAAAGATACCTAAGGGGGCTTTTTATCTGTATGAACCTCATAAAAAAATGCTTATAAAAGTTGCCTTTAAAAAAGAGGGAAAAGAGAGTTTAAAAGTAGGCTCTAAAACTTGTTCTACACAGACTCATGTTTTAGAAATTGTAGGACGAAACAAAAGACTTATCAGAGTTTATACAAATGGGGCACCTCTTAAAATCGAGTCATATACTAAAAAATGGTCTTTTGTATTAGCAGGACTTGGAAAAACTAAAAAGGTACATATCTCAAATAAAGAGATAGCTTTTAGAGTTTTCAAAGACGAAGTACTTGATCAATATGCAGACTATAATGTAAAAGTTCTTTCTCAAGATGTAGAAAATGATGTTTTTGACAAAATATATACTACAAAATTTCATGTTTCAAAAAAACTTACACAAGAGAAACTCAAAAAGTATCTTTTAAAATATACGAAATACAATACAAATATGCACTTTGAAAGTAGTAAAAAAGATGCTTATGTGTTTAAGGTAAGCAATAGCGATGTTCTTGATCGTCTAGAAAAAGATTATGACACAAAGAGTGATAAGTATTACTGGAAAGAGAGTAAAAAATCTATAAAAATCAGTAAACTTTTAAAATTGAGTACTAAGAAAAAAGAGGATATTGATTACGAAGATGAGTTAGAAAAGTATTTAGAAACAAAATACAAAGATTTTAAAGTTTCCGATTTTGAAAGGAAAAAAAATAGTACTAAGGCGACATATACACTCAAAGCCTTATACAAAATCGACAATGACTTACTTTACAAATATGCTATAAAAGCTATGCAAAAAGAGTACCCTGACAATAAATTTGCAGATACATTAGAGTTTGTAAAATCTAAAAAAGAGTGGAAAATTTATATCTCTAAAAGAGATGTTCAAAATTATGCTTGTGCAAAAACTATACCTGGAATTAAAAGTTCATTTAAAGATGGGAAATGTCAAGTAACTGCACAAACACGACATACATCAGATGATACAAAAGGAATTTTAGCAAACTTTATAGCTAAAAATTACAAAGACTTAGGTATTCTCTCTTCAGAGATAAACTACGGAAACGATAGTGTAAGTTTTGATTATCTTGATGATTTAACAAAGGTTCAAAATGGCTGTAAATAGAATTATTCAACTTACTTTAATTTTTACAATTTTTGCACTTGAAGCAAATGCAAAACTGATAGGAAGTATTGGTTTTGTTTCCCCAAACTATCCTGATTTTGGACGTTATCGTCCATCACAAGATGTAGAAGAGTTCTTTGAAGAGTTTATAGAGACTGCACACTTGTCATACTCTGATGCTGGGGTAGCTGTAGTAAATAGACTCAATATGAAACGTGGTGAAGTTATCTATAATGATGTTGAATATGAAAATGTTCTTATGATTCCAGCAGAAGAGAATAGAGAATCAATTGAAAAATTTTACAAAAAGAATAGTATCAGGTTTTTAAAAAGAATCGCAAAAGCTAATCATATTGATATTCTTCTGTATTCAAGTTTTAATAAAACTAAACTCAAAAGAATTTTAAAGAAAAAAGCATCTTCAAGTACATTGGTGTATCGAATTTTTGCTTATGATGTTCAGAGTGGTTCAAAAAAATCAGAATATATCAAAATAGAGATAACTGATCTCTTTGACTCTCCTGATTACGACCCTGAGCAACTTCAATCACTCTTTGTTGAAAATTATATTAAAATTTTTCAAGAGCTCTTAGGTCATATGAAAATTATTGGAAGTTCTTATACAGAAAAGAGTGCTTCTTCTAAAAATGAAACAGTTCCAACAACAGATGAAACAAGCGAAGAAGAGAACAATGACAATGGAGATTGGTAATGAGATTTTTAACACTACTTATTTTACTTACTGTAGTTAGTTTTGCTAATGAGTATAAAAGAATAGCTCTTATACCTTCAAATATAAACTACACAAAAGAGTCGGCAGAAGAGTTTTCCGAAATTCTTTATGACTCTGTTGCTAATGCTGTTGCTGAGTACAATTTTTCTCAAAAAGTTCCTCAAGATATGTATCAGCTCAGAGGTCCTCTTTTGCCTCAAAAAAGATATCAGCCTAAGATTAAAAATGCTCATAAGACTATTAAGAGTGGACCTTTCAAATTTATGCAAAAACATAAACTAGATAAACTTTTGGTGATGGACTTTAATACAAATCGTGTTGTTCAAACGATGAGTAGATGTAAAAAACTTTGTAATGTAAAAATATCTTTTACTGCATACACAATAGGGAAAAAACCATTTTCTAAAACATTTACATATAAATATAATGGTGATTCTTGTCTTCTATCAGATGCTAGTACTGATTCACTTAACAAATCAATCGCTCATTATCTAAGTAAATAATGCACTTCAATAGTTTTGTTTTAAGAATCATCTTCGCTAAAAAGCAGTTGACAATCTTTATTATCATGTTTGTATCTGCTTTTTTAGTAATGCTATTTTTTCTTTTTTTCAAAACCTTTACAACCTACTATATAGATGAATTAAAACTTATCTATCCATCTTTATATCTTGTTAAAGACAAAAAAATAGATACATATAAAACAGACTCTTTAGATGTATATGCAGAAATTTTTGAACTTAATATAGATAACTTTTCTGTCTCATTTGATGCAAAAGAGAACTTTACACTTGGTTCTTTAGGTATTCGTAGCTTCAATAAAGAGCATACACCAAAAATGCTCAAAGCCTCAAATAATGGGGACACAATTTATCTATCCCAGAAGATTTACAAACTTTTAAAGAGTAACAAAAACTTTAAAGACATACTCTTTATAAAATCAGATGTCGATTCTAAAATATACAAGTTTCATGTTCAAGGATTTAAACTACATGATAATTCTAAGTGGATATTATTTGAAAATAGTGTAGCTAGAAAACTCTATAGAGAGGACTTTTTCAATAAGGCCTCTTTCTATTCTACTCAAGAGATTTATGACGAGAAGAGTCTTAAACTACAACTTTCAAAACTTTTTTCAAATATTATTTACTCTTGGGATGAACATATATCTCTTGTAAGTCGAGCACTTAAAGAGAGTATGCTGTATCTATTCTCTTGGATGACAATGGCTATTGCTATTCTTAGTATTACTTCTATTATCTTTTTTACAAGAGAACTTGCAGATGATTTAACTCACCTAACAAGACATGCTTTCTTTTATGCCATAAGTCTTAAATTTGTTTATTTTTCTTATCTACTTATCACAAATCTTATCTTGAGTACAATCATACTTTTATCCTATCTTTTAGCATTTTTAGTGAATGATTTTCTGACTCTTTCATTATGGAATGTTCCATCATATAGTGATAATCTGTTTTTACTCTATTTAATCGCCATAACTTTCGGAATAACTGCTCTTGCAATCTATGCAGGTCTTAACAAACTTTACTACTCAAAATCATATGGACTCTCACGTGTTTAACTCTCTTAGATCTCACCTTTTTCTCAGAATATTGAAAAATGAAACCTCTTATTTACTTAGTAGTTTAGTAATGTTTACCTCCCTTTTCTTTATTCTTTTTATCCTTTTTATGAGTAAAGAAATTTTTATTCACTACTCTGATTCAAACTCTATGCTCCTTCCAAAAAGTATAATAGTAGTAGATGAAGATATAAACTCTGTAAACCAGATTTTACAAAAAAACAATATTTCTAAAAAGACTCTTCTCCTTGGTGAGATTAAAAACTATGAAGATTTAGCTATATTCAGTAATATTAATGGAGCAAAATCTCTTCCAAAAGCTTTTACACTTTTAAGTTTTGAGATTCAACAAAATGCAAAAATACTTCTTGAATGTAAACAAAAACAAGAAGAGGTCTCTATCTTAGACATAACACTTAAACGTCATAAAGATTGGGTCTTTAAAGTACAAAGACTCTCTCACTGTGAGCTAAAAGAGAGGGTAACACTCATTACAAAAGATGCAAGAATACCTTTAGTACTCAAAAAAAATAAATCTTATGCCAAACTCATATATAAGGCTAACATAGACACAGATAAGATTTTTTACCCTTTTCTTATCTCATTAGAAGAGAAATTATTTATGAACTACTTTGCTTATTCAAAATACTTTGTATCACAAAATAGCAAGCTAAGTAAGGAGACTCAAGAGCATGCAAAAATGCTAAACTCTCTTTTTAAAATTATTTTTGCTAAGAGTAGACAAAGAGCACTACTCAATCATGAAGCCTATACATTTCTTACAGAGTACAAAAAAATCCCTTTTAGCATTACACCTTTAAATCATGACTACACAAAATCACTTATAGTTTTAGATGAACTAGCCCTCAATATAAATAATGACAAAGTACCTTTTTATGAGAATCTCATAGTCACGAATCTATCCTCACTACAAAAAATAGACTATGATAAAACTCTTATTTTTTGTCAAGACACTATAGTTAATCCTAAACTATTTACAAACTCTATAAAAATTTTAAGAGATGATTTTGATACAGTCAAACAGAGCGCATCAGTCAAAATAAATACCAGTATATACATAATACTCTCTATCCTTTTCATTCTTATGCTAGCCCTTCTTAACTCCTTTATATCCAGAAACTATAAGTTATATAAAGAGACTTTTAGTATTCTCATATTTCATGGATTTCACTTTAAAATAGCTACTTTTATACTAAGTATTTTGCTTTTAACAACACTTATAGTATCCTACCTTATAAGTACTATTCTACTCAATCAAGTTAACAATATATTTGATCTCTATTATGTTGATTTGATTCGATTAAATTTTGAATATAACTATATATTAGGATTTTTTATTCTAAGTATAGTTGCGAGTTATCTCTACGAGACAAAAGCACAAAATGACATTATAAATAAAGCTAAGGGAAGATAAATGGACCACAACAGTACACTAGAACTCAAAGATGTCAATCAATTTTTTAATGATGAATACCTTTTTGATGAAAATGTGAATCTCTGTATTGAACAAAATAGTGCTACTCTTCTTTATGGAGGAAGTGGCTCAGGTAAGACATCACTTTTAAATGTTTTAATTGCTCTTGTTACATCAACAAAAGGTGGTGTTTATTGGAATAACGATAAGATAACTTCACTTAAAGAAGCAAATAAACTTCGAGCAAATTATATGAGTGTTCTATTTTCGAATTTTTCTTTTATTAGTGAACTATCTATCAAAGAAAATATTTTACTTGCTGCAACACTTTGTAAAGTAGAAAATGCAAAAGAGAAGTTAGAAGAAATCACGCAAACTATACTTAATTTTAAAGAAGAAGATGAAAACATTGACTTAGGGACACTTATAGAAAAAGAGTCTGTCAATGCACTTTCAAATGGGCAAAAAGAGATTATTGTTCTCGCATCGACTCTTCTACTTCAAACAAAGTTCTTTATAGGTGATGAGATGCTTCGTTCTTTTCCAGACAAAACAAAGGTTATTCTATTTAAACGTTTGATTGAGTACTTTAAAGAGCAAAAGATAGGTTTCTTTTATGTCACACATTGGCCAGAAGCAGCAGAGATTATGAGAGAGAGTGGATTTGATCATAAAATCTATCATATCAAGAACAGAAAATTACAACTAACATAGGAGAGATACAATGCGACTACTACTTTTAAGTATACTAATGATAACTAGCGTTTACGCTAAAAACTTTGGAATTGTCATCATAGACAATAATAAACTAAACCTTGATGATTCACTCACAAACGAGATAGAGACTCTATTTGCCAAACAGGATATAAACTATATCGGGAAAAACAAGGTAAGTGTTTCTATTGATAAAGATAAAACGATTAAAAAACTTTATACTCGCTCAGGGGTAGGGAAACTTATTGAGTATGCACAGACAAAATCTTATGATTCAATAGCTTTAGTCGAATATAAAAAAGGTTCTAAATTTTTATCCGTTTTAGTAATCGTCGCAGATAAAGAGGTTCAAGATAGAAAATCTAAACTTACTGCTTTTCACCCAAGACTAGGAAGAGAACTTGCAAAAAGTATTCTTGGAAATGTCTTAACACTCAACTATGAACTAGGAGTTTTAAATGTTAAAAATATTTACTAAAAGTTTAATAATAGCTTCCATTCTTCTACTCAGCATTGGCTGTGGTAGTTCAAATAAAGAGCTTGCCGGACTCAGTGATACTGAGTATAAAATCGTTAAAGAGAGATTAGACTTTGAGAAAGCTCAAAAAGCTGATATGAACTTTGAAATAGACAAAAATACAGATAAGAGCCTCACTCTCCTTTTGGATGCACATGTTAAAATCATGTATAAAATAAACCTCAAAGGGGCAAAGAAGACTAAGATAAAAAATGTTCTTCATATAGAGCTCACTTCAAATAAAAGAGTTCATTTAGACAAACTTCTTTTAGAAAAAAAAGATTTTTACTTCGATAGTGTAAATAATGCTGTTTATGTAGCTGTAGATGTACCTTATATCTATCTTCTCGATAAAAAATTTAAACTCAACATTAGTATGACTATGGTTACTAATAAACGCCAGTATGCGAGAAGAGATGTGACTATGCTTTATGAAACTGCTCCTATGAAAGATAATGATGAAAACTATATGAGTTTTAAATATGAAAAAAACTTTGAGTCTGACAATGTAGATGCATACATACTTTCAATGATAGAACAAGAGTTACAACAAGCTAATTTGTCTGCTTTTGATAGTGAATATAAAAAAAGACATAGTAAATTTTTTAATGGAAATAACTAATGCTAAGATTTCTCCTCTTCTCACTGCTTTTATCTCTGAGTCTCTCTGCTCTTGATGTAACTATAAATAGTGACAAACTAGATAAGATTTCTAAAACACTATCCTCAGAGAGTAATATAAATAAACTTATAAGAGAACAGAGAGTACCCTACTCTCAATTTTCAAGTAAAACTACTGGTAATTTTGATAATAGCTCCAACCGAAGTGTTACACATAAAGAGTATGCTAGACTTAAAATGCTCCTTGTTTCTTTGCCTAAAGACACACAAAAAACTAAGCTAAAAGAGAATTTGCGTACAGCTTTTTTCAAACAATTTTCTTCTAAAAAAGAGGAGTTTAGTTTTGTCTATAAAATATCTTATCCAAATGGTCAAAAACTAAGTGGTGATGATGTTTTTGAAGCATTACAGAAAAAAATATCCTTATATATATTAAGTGAATATGGGATATCAAATATCCAAGATAATGCTATTTTAACAGACTCAGGTATGCACAGTTCTACTAAAAACTACACCCTAGGAACTACAGAATCAAACTTTTTAAATAACTTTGACAACTCATACCATTATGAACAAGATAAGACAACACGAAGTGGAGTTATAAGTTTTGTCTTTTACCCTTTTGTAATGCTCAAGCAAAATCACAATATTAGTGAAGGTAACTTTGTTCAAGGGGACAAAAACATTGTTACTGAATTTGCAGAGATTAAAAGTAAAGATGGTTTCTCAAACATCAAATTTAAGCTTGACAAAGATGATAAACAAAAAATTAGAGAATTTATCACAAATTATACTAAGAGCTATTCAGTAGATGTTTCAAGTAGTGTAAACCAGATATCAAACAAAATTTTAAAATACAATCGACTTGCAATGGCACTCTTCGATGCTTATCCATCATGTCAAGATTTAGCTTGTCTTGATAAAACTATTAGTGAGAAACTCAACTCTTTTTCTACAATTAAAAAGAGTAAAACATATGTTTACAATGTAGACCTCTCTAATGATGATGATTTAGAGTATGTTGTCCTACCTGCATTTAGAAAATTAGAAAAGTATCTTCGCCGTGACACACAAATGAGCTCTCTAGAAGATACAGAAACGATTGATGGCGATAATTTTTCTAAAAAAACTATGGAATCAAAATTTGTAGCTGTAGTTAAAAATGTAACTACTACTCCCTACATCAAAGACTCTAACAAATTAGGACTACACTTTAAAGTAACAGTCTCTTTTGAAGCATCAGATCTCTGTTCTCAGTACCTAGTTGGTATGAGTAAAGATAAGCTTTATGGTCTAAAATTTGTACAGCTAAAATCAGATACTGGTAGAATTGAAGTAGCCCAAACAGAGCTAACAAATAAAATCTTTTATAAGATATATCCAAGTGCACCGAGAGATAAACAGTGTCAAAAGAGTAGAGGCACACACAAGCCTGTAAATTGCCTCTCTTATGATACCCTCGATAAGTTTTTAGAAAAACTAAATAAAAAATCGAAAAAATATCGCTATAGATTTTTAACTTGTAAAGAGGCTCTTTTCTTCTCAACATGTGGGGGAAAACAGAAGTTTTGCTGGGGTAATAGAGTAGAGTATAAAAAGTATGAATTTATTAGAGATGGAAAGTATGACCTAACAATAAAAGATGTAGCACAAAGAAAGTCTAATGCCCTTAATCTTTACGATTTATGTGGTAATACATCAGAGTACTGTACTGATAAACGTGGATGGTATAGAACTTTTGGAAGTAATGTAGGTAAACTTGAACCACGCATATTTAAAAATAGTTACTCAGATATAAGTGGTATTAGACTTGTAAGAGAGAAAATATGAGATATCTCCTCCCTCTCTTATCTCTTTTGACTCTCGCCTCTGCAAATGAACCACAATGGATGCTAGACCCCTCAATGAAAGGGAAGTATATAGGTGCTATAGGTTGTGCTAAAGATATAAATAATAGTTCTCAACAAAAAAAGATAGCACTACTTCG
>Ga0256826_1002419_pt1 | contig 11387 bp, 10 predicted proteins | sample CV79metaG_FD_185975 | JGI IMG/M metagenome (GOLD analysis project Ga0256826, IMG submission 185975) | Hydrothermal vent microbial communities from East Pacific Rise, Pacific Ocean - CV79 | ecosystem: Environmental > Aquatic > Marine > Hydrothermal vents | place: Pacific Ocean: East Pacific Rise... | reverse complement strand
GGAAGATTATAAGAATAAGATAACTCAGGCTGATGCCGCACTTCAGAAGAAAGATTATGCAGGAGCGAAGACTTTATATCAATCCGCTTTATCAGTAAAACCAAATGAAGTTTATCCACAGGATAAGATAAAAGAGATAGATACTTTATTGGCAGATCAGGCCAAGTCTGAGGCAAAACAAAAGCAATACGAAACTTTGATAAAGACAGCAGATTCACAGTTAGCATCAAAAGATTATAGCTCTGCTCAAACATCTTATAAGTCAGCTTTAAAGCTAAAACCCTCAGAAACTTATCCGCAAGATAAGCTAAAAGAAATATCATCTTTGTTAGCAGATATAGCTAAACAAAAAGCAGATGCTAAAGCCAAAGAGGATAAGTATAAGACAAAAATTGCAGAAGGTGATCGTTTGTTAGCAAAACGGGAATATCAGATTGCTAAAAATGCATATGAAGAGGCCTCGAAGGTAAAGCCTACAGAAAATTATCCTAAAACAAAAATTAAGGAAATAGATGCTTTGTTGGTGGAGATGTCGAAGGATATGGCTTATACGGCTGAACTTAAAAAGGGAAGTGATTATATTGCTCAGAAGAAATATGAGGAGGCTAAAAAAGCTTATCAAAAGGCTTTAGAGATGAAACCTAATGAAAGTTTTCCTAAAGATAAATTAAAAGCAATAGATGCTTTGGAAGCTAAAGAGGCAAGAGATAAAATGCTTACAAAATATAAAGCTGTAATGGCTGATGCAGCAAAGCAATTTGAAGCTAAAAATTATAAGGGTGCAAAGGCATTATATCAAAAGGCTTCGACCATCAATAAGACCGCTCAATACCCTAAGGATAAGATAAAAGAGATTGATAAATTGATTTTACTTGCTGCAAATAAAGGAAAGGTGGATGCTAACAAAAAGAATAAGTATTCGGCTTTGATACAACAGGCCGATAATGCATTTTCAAAATCAGATTATACATCGGCAAAAAGTTATTATAGTAAGGCTTTACAAATTTTCTCTCAACAACAGTATCCAAAAGATAAAATAAAAGAAATAAATAAATTATTGGCCGAGACTAAAGAGGTTGAGATTCCTGAAGAGATAGATTTTTCTAATAAAGAAGAAAAAAGTAAGTTTATTTCTTCGATGGCTCAAAAATATGGAGAAGGTATTCACGAAGAGAATTACGAAAGTAAATCAGGAAAAAAAGTACGACGAATTATTGTTGTAAAGAGTGGACTTGCGGATGAGTATCGAGAAGTTAAACAACCTTGGGGAGCTACTTATTTCTTCAAAAATGGAAAAACTGTTTCTCGATCAATATTTTTTAAGGAAACACAAAAATAAAGCGATAATGCCTAATCGTAGTTTATATTTCATTTCGCTGTTGTTTGGGCTTTTATTTGTTTTTAATCTGTCGATGGGAGAGAGTTTTATATCTCCGCAAGAACTATTTCAGAATTTATTCTCAGATTCAAAAATAAATTTAATTATCATAAATTTCCGATTACCAAAGGCATTAACCGCTATTTTAGTAGGAGTTGCTCTTTCTGTATCGGGTTTATTAATGCAAACTTTATTTCGAAATCCAATAGCAGGGCCCTATGTATTAGGAATTAGTTCTGGAGCTTCTTTAGGAGTTTCTATTGTTATTATGGGTGCAGGATTAACAGGAATTGCTTTTATTAGTAATATTTCTATTCTTGTGGGAGCTTTGATAGGTAGTATTGGAATGATGTTACTTTTATTATCTATTTTAAGATTTGTAAAAGACATAATGACGCTTTTAATTGTAGGAGTGATGTTTGGAACATTTACAGCCTCATTAAGTGCAATTCTTCAGTATTTTAGTCCAAGTTTTCAGGTCAAATCATTTGTGCTTTGGACTTTAGGTAATTTATCGACTGTAAGTTATTCGCAATTGTGGATTATGTTCATTTTGATAATTTTATCTTTGATTCTTGTTTTATATTCTTTAAAAGGCTTAAATATTTTATTATTGGGTAGCGATAATCTTTCTAATTTTGGGATTAATAAAAGGCAACTTCAAATTTCAATTTTGATTTCTACAGCGATTTTAACGGGTGTTGTTACGGCTTTTTGTGGACCTATAGGTTTTGTCGGAATTATTGTGCCACATTTTTCGAGAATGTTAATAAAGACATCGGATCATATTAAGTTATTACCCATAACAGCCTTGTTAGGAGCTTCACTTATGTTGCTAAGCGATATTCTAACACAAATTCCGCCAAATGGAATGGTATTGCCTATAAACTCGGTAACAGCATTTGTAGGTATTCCCTTTATTCTATGGGTATTGTTAAAACCTAATAACAAAATAGGAATCTAATGGAGAAACAAGTTGCAATAGCTGTAAAAGATTTGTGTATTGGATATCAGGAAAAGAAACAATTTAAAGATCTGACTAAGGCTTTTTCTTTTCAGGTAAAAGAAGGCGAACTTGTGGCTATTGTTGGGGCCAATGGAATAGGGAAAAGTACATTATTAAAAACCTTATCGAATGAAAATCCTTATCGAGGTTCTGTGAAAATCTTTTCTAAGGAAATAGATACTATCACATCGCCTAATTTGGCCAAATATTTATCTTCGGTAGGCACAAACTATCAGATTCAATCTTACACGAGAGTAGAAGATGTTATTGCTAAAGGACGTTCTGTACATACCAATTGGATAGGACGTTATGGTAAAAAAGATTTAGAAATTATTAAAGAATCGGCAAAGAAAGTAGGAGTAGAGAATCTGCTTCAGCGTTTTTATAATACTTTAAGCGATGGTGAAAAGCAGCGAACACTTATTGCAATGTCCTTAGCTCAGCAATCAAACATTATTTTATTGGATGAGCCTACGGCTTTTATCGATTATCCAAATAAGTATTTTATAACGGCTTTATTAAAAGAGATTACGATAAAGGAAAATAAAACAGTTTTGTTTTCCAGTCACGATTTGGAAGTTGTATTGACTTATGCCGATAAGATTCTATTATTTTCTGAAACAGAAGTTGAATTTCTTAATAAAAAAGATTTTTTGGAAGAAGAACAAATTTTAAAATTATTTAATCATCATCAGTTAACAAAAGAGTTTCAAAATACGCTGGTTAAACAGCTTTTGGAATTTTATCGTTAAAGATATAAAACATAATGGAATGAAAATTAGAACAAATTGTATTGTCGAAATTGCTTATAAAATGAATTTTGTTGGTGACGAAGATACTATTGAGTCTTTTAGCGAACGTAATCCCTTAGAATTTTTGGTGGGAATGGGAGAGATGTTACCTCAATTTGAGGCTCAATTAATAGGGAAGGGAGCAGGAGATAGCTTAGATTTTGTATTAAAAAAAGAAGATGCATTTGGCGATTTTAACGATGATTTGGTTAAGTCTGTGCCTTTATCCACTTTTTATGATGAACAAGGACAACTAAATACGGATATTGTAAAAGAAGGAGCTATTATTACTTTAGATACTGATGATAATGAAAACCAAGATGCTTATGTAATAGAAGTGACAGATGAAGAGGTTTTATTAGATATGAATCATCCATTTGCGGGTGAAGATTTACATTACGAATTGATGATTCTCTCGGTACGATTAAGTGAATAAACAAAAATGTCATTACGAGGAGTGAGGTACGAACGACAAAGTAATCTCATATTATTAGCTTGGGATTGCTTCTTCGCTATGCTCATTGCAATGACGGAGATTTCTGCTCTTGGTAGGAATGTATTGAGTTTTATGGGGGATTAGATTATGCCCTTATAATATTACGGTTAGTTCTCTTGGTGTTCTCTAATCTCTTTAACCTCCATTTGTAAACTTGTTTTACCTTGAAAATGATTTTCGGATAAGTTGAAACAGAGGTCGAAGGGTTTATGGCGAATAATATCGTAATAATTGGCTTTTCCAAAGGCAATCCCGTTTATATTAGCCCCCTCATTTTCTTGGCGAACAGATAATTTAAGGTGAGAACTGTCTTTGCCAACAATTTTAGAATAACCAGAATCGTAGAGTTTCTCGACCGCAAAAATAGGTTTCATATTGTCGGGTCCAAAAGGTCCCATTTGTTTAATGATATTGTAAAATTTCTGATTAATGTCAGATAAATTTATTTTAAGATCAATTTCTATCTTTGGGATAAGCATATCTGGGGTAATTCTTTTCTTAACAACCTCTTCAAATTTTTTCAAAAAAGCATCAAAGTTTTCTTTTTTCAGAGTAAGACCTGCTGCGTACATATGACCTCCATAGCCTTCTAACAAATGAGAACAAGCATCTATTGCATTGTAGATGTTAAAATCCTTTACCGATCGAGCCGAACCTGTTAATAATCCGTTATTGGTTTCTGTTAGAATAATAGTTGGACGATAAAACTGCTCGACCAAACGAGAAGCAACAATTCCGATAACTCCTTTATGCCAATTTTTATCGAATAATACAGTTGTTTTTTTATGTAATAACTTCTCGTTGTTTGTGATAAACTCGATGGCTTGTTTTGTTATTTTACTATCTAAATCGCGACGTTCTGTATTAAGACTATTTATTTCGGTGACTTCTTTTTGGGCTTTTGTATAATTGTTTTCGATAAGCAAATCAACAGAATAACGAGCTGTTTTAAGTCTACCTGCAGCATTAATTCTGGGACCGATTTTGAAAACAATATCATTTATTTCGATTGTTTTATCTTTTAAATCGGCGAGGTCGATTAAACTCTGCAAACCAACTCTTGGGTTGCGATTTAGCAAATCTAAACCATAGAATGCTAAGATTCTATTTTCTCCAACAATAGGAACAATATCTGAGGCGATACTTACAGCGACTAAATCTAATAGAGGGTAAATTTCTTCTGGGGGAATATCATTCTTCTGAGCAAATGCTTGAGCCAGTTTAAAGCCAACACCACAACCCGATAAATTGGTGTCGGGATAATGACAGTCTTTTTGTTTAGGATCGAGAATTGCTACTGCTTTTGGAAGTTCTGAGCTGGGTAAATGGTGATCGCAAATAATAAAATCGATGCCTATTTCATTAGCATAATCAATTTTATCGTTAGCTTTAATTCCACAGTCTAAGGCGATAACTAATGGACAGTTATTTTCTTTGGCATAGTCAACTCCTTTAAAAGAAATACCATAACCTTCAGTATCTCTATCGGGGACGTAATAATCAATTTTTTGAGTAAATCTTTTTAGGAAGGTGTACATTAGAGCGACAGAAGTAGTGCCATCAACATCGTAATCACCATAAATTAAGATTTTCTGGTTTTCTAAAATGGCACGACTCAATCTTTCAACAGCCAAATCCATATCTTTCATCAGAAAAGGATTGTGTAAGTTTTTTAGCTGAGGACGAAAGAAGTTTTTAGCTTCATCAAAAGTATAAATGTTTCGTTGAATTAATAAACGAGCGTTAGCTTGGCTAATATTAAGAGCTTCAGAGAGTGCTTCAACTTTTTGACTGTCTCCTCTATTTTTATAGAACCATTGATGTTCCATCCGAATTCTTTTAAAAAGATTAAATATATTTTAGCTCGAAAACCTTTGATAATTGTTTTTTGAGTTCTTGTTTAACTTCGTCAAAATTAACCTTTTTACCCAATTCTTTTTCCATCGATGTAACACCTTTATCAACAAAGCCACAAGGATGAATATGATTAAAATATTCTAAATTGGTATTGATATTTAAAGCGAAGCCATGCATTGTCACCCATCGGCTGACTCGGACACCCATTGCACAAATTTTTCGGGTTTTATTTTTTTTGTCAATATCTAACCAAACACCTGTTGCACCATCTAATCGGTGACCTTCAATTCCCCAAATGGCAATGGTATTAATAATGGCTTGTTCAAGTTTGTCGATATATATTTTGACTTGAAAATTGAATTGTTCTAAATCGAAAATAGGGTAGCCCACTAATTGTCCTGGTCCGTGGTAAGTAATATCTCCACCTCTGTTACTTTTGAAAAAGCTGGCATTAATTTTTTTTAAAAAAGTATCGTTAATAAGTAGGTTGTTTTCCACACCAGATTTGCCTAAAGTATAGACGTGTGGATGTTCGCAAAACAACAAATGATGATTGGGTAATGTTTTCCCTTCTTTTTTATTTTTTTGGATTTGTTGCATCAGGCTTTCTTGATAATCCCAAGCCTTTTTATATTCAATGCTATTCAAATCTTTAAATATAACGGTCTTACTCATTTCGGTGTGGTATAGAGGTTTATTTGATTTCAAAATTGAGTAATTCTTCTTTTTCGATGGAGGCTACTAATCGGTCTCCAATTTTAACTTTTCCAACACCTGCAGGAGTTCCTGTAAAAATAAGATCTCCAATTTTTAGACTAACAAATTGCGAGACATAAGCAATTATTTTGTCGACAGAGAAAAGCATATCTTTGGTGTGTCCTGTTTGGACATTTTTTTGATTAATATCAAGGCTAAAATGAATATCCTGAATATCTTTATAATTGGATAAGTCTACAAAATGGCTGATTGGAGCTGAATTGTCGAATGCTTTTGCAATTTCCCAAGGAAGGCCTTTCTTTTTCTGAATTTCTTGTAAATCACGAGCTGTAAAATCGATGCCAATACCAATCTGATTGTAATATTTATGAGCAAATTGTTCTTCTATATATTTCCCGATTTTATTGATTCTAACAACAATTTCAACTTCGTAATGAATGTTATTACTAAACTCTGGATAATAAAATGGTCGGTTTTTTTGAAGTAAAGCCGTTTCTGGTTTCATAAAAAAAACGGGCTGCTCAGGAATGGCGTTGTTGAGTTCTTTGGCGTGATTAATATAATTTCGGCCAATAGCAATTATTTTCATGGTCTTTAATTTATGGCTATGTTGTTTTGTAGGTTATTTATTGAAATGTCTTAGTTTAATTTCTGTAAATATTTTTTTTGTATATAAAGGAAAGCTGGCATTCATAATCCAACCGTAATAACCAGGATCTTTCTCGAAAACAGATTCTACAGTTTCTCCTTTATATTTTCCAAAATTAATAACTTCTTCATTTTTTTTGTTCAGGATAATTCGTCCTAAGAAATCGGCATATTTATGATGGGTAGAAAACTGGTTTAAAAAATCCATATCGTTTTCTAAATCTTCGTATTTGTCGAGCTGGGCTTTTAAAACTTCATAAGTAGCTTTTGTATCGGCTAATGCAGAGTGTGCATTTTCTAAAGAGGCATTACAGTAGAATTTATAAGCGGCAACGAGTGTGCGTTGTTCCATTTTATGGAAGATGGTTTGTACATCAATCATACGGCGTTTTCGCATATCGATATCAACTTCGGCTCTTAAAAATTCTTCGGCTAAAAGGGGAATATCGAATCGATTCGAATTGAATCCAGCAAAATCGCAACCTTCGATAAATTTGGCAATTTCTTTAGCGACAGATTTAAATGTAGGAGCATCTTTTATATCTTCGTCGTAGATTTTGTGAATTTTTGAAGATTCCTTAGGAATAGGTATTGTAGGATTAATTCGAAGGGTTTTTTCTTCCTCTTTACCATTAGGGTGTACCTTTATAATTGCTATTTCAACAATTCGGTCTTTAGTTACATCTATTCCTGTAGTTTCAAGGTCAAAAAAGATGATTGGATTTTTTAAATTTAGATTCATTTATTTTATTTTTTGTTGTATTGTAATATTCTTAATAATTAAACTTTTTCGAGGCTCAGCATCAGGGATTCGTATAGCCCTTTCGTAATCTTTAAAATCGGGTCCTGTAATTTTTATTTTGTATTTGCCAGGAGGAAAAGCAAAAGTATATTTTCCTTTTTTAGAATAGGTCGATTTGGTGAACAATTTATTGTTTGTTAAGTCAATAGCTTCAATTTCGATAGGTTCTGTTATGAGCTCTAAGTTTGAGCCATTTCGTTTTTTTATAGTTCCTGTATAAATGACGTGTGGAGGAGGAATATCGTTGAAGATAATTTGATATATATCTGCTTCTCCATAACCATCATTTCTTATTTGAGAGGTATATCCATATCTCATACTTTTGGAATAAGTAATTAAGAAGTTGTCGTAAAAATTATTAACAGGATAGCCAATGTTTTTAATATTAAACCATTTATTATCTTTTTTATCAGCAGAAAATATATCGTATCCTCCCATAGATTCAGGTCTGTCCGAAGAAAATAGTAAATGATTTCCTGCTGAATTTATAATGGGATAACTTTCGTTAAATTCGGTGTTGATACTGGGTCCTAAATTAAAAGGTTTACCCCAAGAACCATCGGGTAATTTTACAGATATGTATATATCTAAACCACCATATCCTTCAGGTCGGTTGCTACAAAAATATAGTGTGTCATTATTTTTAGTTAAAAAGGCAGATGGCTCGTCATATTCGGAGTTAACTGTGGATTCTAATTCACTGAGCTCTTGAAATTTCTTTTTATCTCGGTTTGTTATAAAAATATCTCCTTCATCTTTCATCCAATTAACATTTATAATAATCTTCTTTTCATCAGCAGAAATACCAACAATGACTTCTTGTTCATCAGTGTTGATATCTTTATTAATAGATTTCATTTTTGTCCATTCAAATTCTTCTGAAGAAAATTTTGTGAAATAGATATTATTAATTTGTTCTAATAAAAAAGAATCATATTTTTTATTGGAAGAATAATATAACATTTGTCCATTTTGTGTGATAAATGGATTGATTTCTGAACGTTTGGTGTTTACATTGGGTCCAAGATTAACAAAAGATACATTGAGAGGTTTTGTTAGAAGGAGTTCGGCTGATTGTATATGTTTTAGAAGAAGTTCTGCTTCTTTCTTTTTTTCTGCAGCATGTTCATCATCTTCATTGTTCGAGAAATTATAATTTTTAAGGAAGAAATTAAGAATTTGTTTTGCTTTTTTAAATTCTTTGTGATAAACATAAGCCTTACCCATTTCAAGATTAGCATCCTTATAGCTAATATCATTTCCTATAACAATTTCTAAATATTTTTTTGCTTCTCGTCGGTCGGTATTCGAGCGTAGAATACTTTTTCCGTACATATAATTGAGTTCGGTATTGTTTTTATCTTTTTTCCATAATTTCTTTAAAAATTTTAAAGCGGTTTCGTACTGATAATTATCATAAGCTTCCATAATATCTTTGATGGATTGGCTTTTGGAATTGAAAGGTATTATTGTTAGAAGAATAATAGCTACTGTTACGAATGCTTTAATTTTTTTATCCATATCGTTTTACATTGTTTTTTTAAGGTAAATTATAATATTATTGCTTCAAGTATTTTGAATAATAATAGATGTGGATGTTAGGGAGGTAATTTTTAATAAAGATACTTCAAATAAAACAAAATAAATTTATAAGTAAAGATATTTTATGAACATAAAATAAGCAGTCTTTATTTTTAAGTTAAATAAGGCAACAAAGCTAAGTATATATACGTAACACTTTACAGTTATAATTTAAAGAATATACTTAGATGGTAAAAATTATAGAATGTCCAAGAGATGCTATGCAGGGAATAATTAATTTTATTCCTACACAAAAAAAGATAGATTATATTAATGCTTTATTAAAAGTAGGTTACCATACTATTGATTTTGGAAGTTTTGTTTCTCCAAGAGCTATTCCCCAGTTAAAAGATACAGCCGAAGTTTTAGATGGATTAGATTTATCTCGAACCAATACGAAATTATTGGCTATTGTTGCTAATACAATCGGAGGGAACATTGCTGCTGGATTTGATAAAATTACTTATTTGGGATTTCCTTTTTCTATTTCTCCCACTTTCTTAAAAAATAATATTAATTCTACGATTGCACGTTCTTTAGTGACAACCAATAAGTTATTAAATATCTGTAGAGAAAATAAAAAAACATTGGTGGTTTATATTTCGATGGCTTTTGGAAACCCTTATGGCGATAAATGGAGTATCGAGATTGTCGAAGAATGGGTAGATATATTAAGTAAATTGGGAGTAGAGATTATAGCATTATCGGATACAACAGGCGATTCTGTTCCAGATAGTGTTTATTCATTATTTTCGAATTTAATACCTCGCTATCCTAACGTTGAATTTGGCTTTCATTTACATACAACTCCAGATTCTTGGTTTGAGAAAGTCGATGCGGCCTACAAAGGTGGTTGTAGGCGTTTCGATACAGTTTTGAATGGTATTGGAGGATGTCCCATGTCGGGGAAAGAGTTGGTTGGTAATTTGAAAACAAGCAATTTGTTTAAGTATTTAGAGTATCAAAATTACAAATCGGATATCGATAAGGAAGCTTTTTCTGAAGCTTTTGTAAAAGCTATGTCAGTTTTTCCTACCTTTGAATTCAAAAAGGAAATTAAGTCGTTTAATAAAAAAAAGAATGATTAAAATAACAGAATGCCCAAGAGATGCTATGCAAGGTGTTTCTAAGTTTATACCCACTCAATCAAAAATTAAATATTTACAATCTCTATTAGATGTCGGATTTGATGTTTTAGATTTTGGAAGTTTTGTTTCTCCAAGAGCTATTCCTCAGTTAAAAGACACTGCAGAAGTTGTTGATGCTTTAGATTTAAGTAAAACAAAAACTAAATTGTTGGCTATCGTTGCCAGTAAAAGAGGTGGAGAAATCGCCGCTGATTTTGAAAAAATTACCTATTTGGGCTTCCCGTTCTCTTTTTCACCTACATTTTTAAAAAAGAATATTAATGCCGATTTAGATAAAGTTGTTCGTATAACAGACGATTTTCAGAATATTTGTATTCGAAAGAATAAAATTCTATTACAATATATTTCGATGGCTTTTGGAAATCCCTATGGCGATGATTGGTCCAAAGATATGTTATTCCAATGGATAGATAATTTTTACAATATGGGAATAAGAAGAATGACGCTTTCGGATATTACGGCGGAGGCTACGCCCGAAATTATTACCGATATTTATACTTATATTATTTCAAAGTATCCAGAGGTTGACTTTGGGCTTCATTTACATACATCTCCTACAAAATGGTATCCATTAGTCGATGCCGCTTATCAAGCTGGTTGTAGAAATTTTGATACAGTGTTGAATGGAATGGGAGGTTGCCCGATGTCAGGAAAGGAACTGTTACAAAATTTAAATACTTACGATTTATTAAGTTATTTGACAGAAAAAAAGGTGGTGAAAAGTTTCCCAATGGATTTATTGAATCGGTCTTTGAATATAGCAAATGAAATATTTATCTAAAAACCTGAATGAAATGACATTATCAAAACAACAAATCGAATATTTAAGTCAAAAGGGCTTATCCTTGTCGCAGGTAGAAAAACAAATTGAGCGTATAACTAAAGGAACAAAATATTTAAATTTAGCTTATCCTGCTCAGTTAGAAAAGGGAATTATCCGTTTAACAGCAGACGAAATAAATA
>Ga0256826_1002418_pt1 | contig 11388 bp, 11 predicted proteins | sample CV79metaG_FD_185975 | JGI IMG/M metagenome (GOLD analysis project Ga0256826, IMG submission 185975) | Hydrothermal vent microbial communities from East Pacific Rise, Pacific Ocean - CV79 | ecosystem: Environmental > Aquatic > Marine > Hydrothermal vents | place: Pacific Ocean: East Pacific Rise... | reverse complement strand
AAGCATCTACCAATATAGGATTAAATGCTGTTCCTCGTCCATCAAGTATAATTGACTCTACTTTGTCATAATCGTAACCCTCTTTATATGAGCGTTTTGAGACTAATGCATCATATACGTCACCTATAGACATTAACTGTGCCTCTAATGGTATTTTATCCCCTTTTAATCCTAAAGGATATCCTTTTCCATCCCATCTCTCATGATGATAATATGCGATATTATATGCCATCTCCAAAAAGATATTTTTGTCATAAAATTTCATAGCTTTTTCAATAACTGCTTTGGCCAAAATAGGATGCTCTTTCATAACTTTATACTCCTCTGCCGTATACTTCCCCTCTTTTTTGAGAATAGCATCAGGAATTCCTATTTTTCCTATATCATGAAGAGGAGCTGCCTCATATAGATATAAAATATAGTTTTGGTTTAAAATATTTTGATATTGATTGGTTCGATATAGATGCTCTGCTAACGCTTTGACATAGTTTTTTGTACGCTGAATATGCTCTCCTGTCTCACCATCTCTTAGTGCTACAACTAAAGATATACTCTCCACGGTTGCTGAGTGGGACTCTCTTAACTCATAATAAAATCTCTTTTTTTCTCGTATATTAATCATTATAAATATAAAAATAATTAGAGATAGATATACTAAAAATGGTAGTAAAAAATAACCAATAGATACATATACACCATGTATATAGAAGATTATAAGATATGAGAATAGAACTACTAATAGAGTAATTATAACTCCTATAACCTCTTTATATTGACGTTTTGCTGTAAAATATATTAGTAAACAGCTAAATAAAAAAGATAGTAATATATTTATTTTTTGGTAAATTTTGGGTTGAACAAGAAGAACTTCATCTAAAAGATTCTCTATAAATGTAGCTTGGATTTCCATATTAGATATTTTTATATCTTCAGATATAGGATATATATTGTTTGAACCAATAATAGATAATCCTATCAATACTATTTTCCCTTTAAAAATATTACTATCAACTTTTCCTTGTAAAACATCAATCGCAGATACTGTTTTGGGCAAACTACGATGAAAATTTAGTAGTACTTCCATATCATCACTCATCTTAATGGAGTGATTTAATAGTTGTAATCTATTATTCTCATCTATTGCTATATCTTTATCTAAACTCAAAAGAGTGGCTAAAGCAAAAGATGGAATAACTACACCATTATGATTCATAAAAAAAGAGACCCTTCGTAAAAAAGCATCCTCATCAGATTTTAAATTTATAAATCCAAAATTTTTAACACTCTTTTGTAGCATCTTATGATTACATAAAATTGAGGGTTTATCTTCTAGTTTATTGTTTAAATATTGAAATCTTAGATTTACAAAAAGTGTCTTTTCGCAACTTGACATATTCTCTTTGTTGTGAAGATAGACAGATAGTGTTGCATTTGATTGACGAACAGCATCAATAAGTAGTTTGTCATAATCTCTATTATTTGTAGATAATCCATCCCAAGGCATACTCATACTCTCTGTATTTGAGTAGTACCTTTTTATTGTTGCAGGAGAGGTTCTATCTAGCTCGGGAAATACTATATTAATAGCAACTGTAGCTGGATTCATAGTATATATTTTATAAATTAATTGAGCATCAATATTTCTTGACCAAGGCCATTGACCAATAGCTTGTAGACTCTTCTCATCAATATTAACAATTATTGTATTATGTGAACTATTATCATCTTGAGTAGAGTTGTCAAATAAAACTCTACTGATATCATAAAATTTATAATCTATGGTTTTTATAATCTCACTATTATAAAAAGAGTAGTGTATTAGAAGTGAAAAAACAATAGCACCAATATATTTAAAATATCTTACTTTTTTATTTAATAAAAACTTCCACATTCCTGTTTATAGGCTCTTTCGTATTATCTGGTGTTTGGACTAATAGCTTCTCTTCTCCATAACCTTTTATAGTTAATATAGAGATATTTATACCTTCTTTTACTATCAACTCTTGAACTATCTTTGCTCTTTCTAAAGAAATTTTTATATTCTTTGTCGCATCTCCTGTTGTATCTGTATGCCCTATGATATCTACAACACAAGGCATTCTCTTTTTTATTGTCTTGATAACTAACATCATTTTCTCTTTAGATTGACTACTTAAAGCTGTATTAGATTCATTTAAATACAAAATAATTTTTTTTGCTTTTGGAGGTTCTGCTTTAAGAACATCTCCAAATCTTCTATTCATCTCCTCATCTGACATCATTCTTACCTCACTAGGCTTCTCCCCTTTTCTCAAAGAGACAGTAGCTCCAACCTTATCTAGCTTGGCTTTATACTTACCTACTTTAATAGAGACAGCATTTTGAATCCTCCCATTATCAGCTAATACAACCATACTTGTACTCTTGTCATCTATCAAAGTATAAAAGAGCATAAGAATAATAATGGTAGATGTAACATCAATAAAACAGAAAAACCACCTCAAACAGTTAAACCTCAACCATAAATTTTGTGCCACGTATTCCTATAATTCCCTCAGGAATATGAAATTTAACTGATTCAGGAGCTAGTTTACCAACATCTCCTGAGGAGAAAGAGGCTTTACCTTTTATTAAACTTATATCTACATCAAACTCTTTTTTTACAGGATTAACAATAAATTTTTTAATAGAAAAAATGCTTTTAGCACCCAAAGAGATTCTACTACCATCATTAAACATAATACCAATAGAGCTATTTTTTTTACTCATAATTAAATCTGATTCATATAGTTTAGAGCCAATTTTTAAAGTAACAATTTTTTTATCTCTTTTTACAACTACTTCTCCCTTTATAGATTTCACACGTGCTACATCCTTAGCTATAAGTGCATAGGTTAATAGAAGTATTATCACTATTTTTTGCAATCTTTATCCTTTATTTGAAATTATAAGATAATAACACATCTAAAAATCATGCTCTTTAGTAGACTATTGTATTAAAAAGAGGAATTATCTAATGTTACATAGAGTATCATAAAAAACTAAAAGTAGTTTTTTTTATTACATTTTATAAAAAAAAAGAGGGTTTGTAATAATTTACAACAGAGTATAGGTTAGAGTAGATAATACTCTAACACTATATCTTTGTTAGGCAACAAGTGCTGCTTTTGAAGCTTCTGCTACTTTTGTGAATGCCTCAGGTGCATTCATAGCCATATCAGCCAAAATTTTTCTATCAAGTTCAATATTTGCAACTTTTAAACCATGCATAAATGTTGAATAGTTCATATCATTTAATCTTGCTGCTGCATTAATTCTAACAATCCAAAGTCTTCTGAAATCTCTTTTCTTCTGTCTTCTGTCTCTATAAGCATATACTAATGAACGCTCTAATTGCTCTTTAGCTTTTCTAAAATGTTTTCTTCTTCCACTGTAGAAACCTCTAGCTTGTTTTAAAAGTCTCTTATGACGACGGCTTCTAACCGTACCTGTTCTTACTCTCATAGTTATCCTTTACCATGTGTGTCAATTTTTCATGACTAATAGGTGTCAAGTATATCACTTGAACTTGTCCTAAATTATTAGGAGTTATTGCTTTTTAAATATAGTTGTTTTTAATTAAACAATCATCTCTTTGATTTTAGCTACATCAGCTTTATCAATATATTTTGGGCTTCTCATTGAACGGTGATGACCACCATCAATCTTTGTCAAAATGTGACTTCTAAATGCAGTCCCTCTTTTGATTTTACCAGATTTTTTAACTTTAAAACGCTTTACAGCACCTTTAACGCTTTTCATTTTTGGCATATTCTATCCTTTCATAATAGTATTTAACTCATAGAGAATGAGGTCGCGTATTATATCGAAATTATTTTAATATCTCTTTACTCTACATACTCAATTGTCTCTTCTGCTTGAGAAACAGATAGATTCTCTCCACCCATAACTTTCATAATAAGCTGTTTACCCTTTTTTTTGAGCTTTCCTTCACCCACATATACAGGAATAGCAAAAGAACGCATTCTAATAGCTTCACCCTCTCCAACTTTACCTAAAAGTCTGATGTAATAGAGTCCATCTTTTTTAGCTGAAACATGAAACTTTGTTGTGTACTCTTTTTTATTAGGGGCAAGTTCAAAAGATATTACGCTTGGAAGCTCTTCTGTACTCTCTAAACCCTTATCTAAACTTACAGATATCTCTATGTTTCCTGACTGTAAACTTGTACTAAAGGCAACATCTATATCTGCAACCTCTCCTACCTCTACACGTGCCTCTTTATGCGTCATATCTATAGGTGCACCAGGTTTTCTATATTTTCCTTTTGTGGTAATTATTTTAACTTCTGATTTTGATACCTCATCAGCCAATGCCATATTTCCTGTTAACCCTGCAATTACTAATGTCGTTAATAGTATTGATTTTTTCATCTGTTTTTCCTTTTTTCTTAGTTTCTAATAATATCAATGTTAAAACATGCTTCTGATAAATCATTATAATCAGAGACATCCAAGATATAATCTCCTGCTTGGAGCTTATATCTTCCCTCTTCATATCGGTAATTTACCTCTTCTGCTTTTCCAATTAGCTTAAATGGTGAAGTCATGTATAGACCAAAATCTGGGTCTGCTTTTCTACCATTAGTTTGTGAGAGACGAACAATGTATTTTCCTGTACTCTCTAATGAGAAGAGTAGATATTTATGTGTATCTACTTTGTTTGAGATACCATATTGTGTTGAGGTACAGACATTAGAACCTGTTTTTGGGTTCATTTGAAGATATAGTTGATTTTGTCCTGTTCCATAGGCATCATCTATTTCACTAATATCCTCACTTCTTAGGATATCATTTATCTTCTCTTTTTCACTTCTATTTTCTCTTTGTAATCCATCAATAAATGAGAAGATAGAGGTAAATGCAGGTGTAGTTCTTTGTGCGCCAACAAGTACATCATATATAGGAGTAAATCCTAAAGAGAGACTATCTTCTCCATCATCATGACTATCATATAAATCATAAAGAATTCTTTGAATAGAGGCTTCAGACCACCAACCTGGATTATATGGTTTACCATTTTCTATATCCATAGACCAACCTAGCGATTGACTTTGTCCAGAGGTATCATAGTAGATAGGGTCATCTGTAGCAATAGCAGACCAAGCATTACCCCAACCCTCTCCAAAGGCTACACGCATATCTAATATATCACCTTCACTATGTGCACCACCAATACTGTCTGCTCTGGAGAATTTAGACTCAAAATAGTGACCCCACTCATGAATAATAATATGATTATCAAACTCATCAGTATCTCCATCTTCATCTCCTAAGATATAGAGACTACTCTCTCCATCATAGTGAGAGGTTACAATCTGTCCATCTCTTAATTCCTGTTCTGTTCCATTTCCTGCTGATACATTATTTGGAGACCAATTAACTTTTAATTTAGGAAAATCTATCTTATTATCAGATGCTATAACTTTTTTCATAGCAGTATATATGGAGTCTAAAATAGCAAAAGGTGCTGAAACTCTAGGAGCACTATAGTACCCTCTATTTGGATTCCATCCCAAAGAGGCATTAAGATTTCTGGTAGAGTTTTTTACTCCTATCGATTTGAGACGACCCTCCATTACATATTGGGAGTCACCATTTGTATTGTCTACAACATCAACGTTCCAAGTAGTATTACCAACACTCTTTTTCATCTGAGCATATACACGAATTTTTATTTTAGCATTTGCTGGAAGATTATTGAGCTGATACTCTCCATTATCATCTGTTGTAGTCTTGGTAATAATCTCATTAAGAGTACCGACAGCTTTTACCACTACCTGTCTAGCAGGTTCATGAGTAACCAGTCTATGGTTTAAACCTACTCTATTTGAGTTAACACCTATTTTATCAAATGTTACTTTTCCTGTTATGGTTAAACTTCCATTATTTTTAATGGGAGAGCTTAATCCTTTATCCTCCTCCTCTACAACAGTAGAAACTTCTCCACAAGAGGAGAGTAGAAGTGACAAGGATGCCATAAATATTATCATTAATCTATTTTTCAAAGAAGTCCTTATTATCTATAATGTACGATTTTTACATATAATTGTATACAAATTGTTCTCTAGTACCCTTAATAGTAATGACGTACAGGTGCTTTACGTTTTTTTCCACCACTTTTCATTTGTATTTTTTCACCTTTTCCTATTTTAGAGTATGATACTGAACCACTATCTAAAGATAATGCGTAACAGCTATTATCAAATGAGACATCAAATACATCTAAAAGATACTCTCCTTCATCAAGATGCATTGATAGATTATCATAAGGAGAACCCTCTTCACTAGATATACCAATATTCTCATGTGGATATTTTGTTTTGTATATCATAATATCTGGGTCTTGATTGGCAGATAATCTTCCATTTGGTTTTACATTAAAGCTATAAGAGCCAGATTTATTAATCTTAACCTTTACATATGTACGATTTCCAAGTTTATTATATACACCATAGTTATTCTGATTACAGATATCAATTTTACCTCCAACTACTAAATCTCTATAGACAGGAACGGCATATCTACTACCTGCTGTATTTAATCTATTTGTACCATAAGAATCAGATATTGTGTTTATATTCTCATATCCCACTGTAGAATCTATATTGTAAGCTTCAGCAGAGTTGGCTTTTTTTAATCCATTTATAAAAGAGAAAATACTTGTAAACGCTTTAGTATTTCTCTCTTGGTTAATCATCGCTTTATAGATAGGTTTAAACCCTAAACTAGTAGAGTCGTGAGCTTCATTTGTACTATCATATAAATCATAAAGAATCCTCTGTATTGAACCCTCAGAGTACCAACCAGGATTTTTTTGAGCACCAGACTCTAAATTCATATACCAACCATTTGCTTGTCTAGTACCAGATGTATCAAAGTAGTAAGGGTTATCAGTTACAATACCAGAGAGTGCATTTCCCCATCCCTCTCCAAATGCTAAACGGATATCAAGAACTTCACCTGGGGAGTGAGGACCTCCAATACTATCTGAACGTGAAAAGACATCCTCAAAATAGTGACCCCACTCATGAATGATAATATGGTCATCATACTCATCTGTATCTGAATTTTCATCACCTAAAATCCAAAGACCTCTCTCTCCATCATAGTGAGAGGTAATAATCTGACCACTATCCAAATCACCACCTGCGGCGATATTATTTGTAGACCAGTTTACAGTTAATTGAGGAAATACAGCATCACTATCGGCCTTTCGTACCTTATCCATAGCACTGTTAACACTATCTAAAATTGCAAAAGGAGCTGCTACTCTTGGATGTGCATAACTATTACCATCCCAACCAGAAGAGGCATTAAGATTTCTTATATTATGCTTCTCTCCACTATTATGGTATCCACCCTCCATAACATACATCGCTTTAGAGTTTGTATTATCTACAACAGATACATCCCACGAACCTTTTTTATATAGACGTGCATGAACACGAATTTTGACATCCTCATTCTTATCTACAAAGAGAGAGTATCTTCCCCTGTTATCACTTTGTGTAGTTGCAACAACCTTTCCAGATTTATCAACTGCTTTTACCATCACACCTTTTACTGGTGATTTTATTGTTCTATCATAGTCTAAACTTGCAATTCCATAACCAAATGTTGCAGGAACACGGTCAAATGTAAGCAATCCTGAAATTGCTACTTTATCTTTTGGTAGTTTAGGCTGTTGAGAACAGCCTATCATAAGCAAAAGAAATGATACTAGATATATAATCTTTTTAAACATCTCATCAACCCTTTTAAATCTATTTTACTTTGAGTCTAGCATATCCATAAAAAAAAATCTATACTTAAATTTTGTTCTTTTCTATTCAAAAAATTATTATCTATAGCTATAGATATAGATTAAACTCTATAATCACGGACTCTATAAGCAATTTTTATATAACTAAAAAATTAACTTATTAATTTAAACTAAAAAAAACATATTAAAAAATAATTTTTATATTTTAAAAATTAAACATAAAACATTAATTTTTATTATTTCGAGTTTCTATTTAAACGCTCTATTTCAAGTCTCTATATGGATAATAAAGCTACAATATTTATCTAATTATATAATTAAGGTAAGATGATGATATATAGACCAATTGCTATTGATAAAGAGATAGTTTTTAGTAAAAAGAAATTTATCGTAAGTAAAACAGATATTAAGGGGAATATCACCTTTATCAATAAGAACTTTTGTGAAATATCAGGGTATAGTGAAGAGGAGCTTATTGGCAGACCCCATAATATATTAAGACATTCTGATATGCCTAGAGCTATATTCTACTTAATATGGAATAGTCTCCTAAGAGGAGAACCTGTATCTGGTGTTGTTAAGAACTTAGCAAAAAGTGGTGAGTACTATTGGGTTATTGCTGATTTTGATGTTAAAAAAGATGTAGATGGAAATATTCAATCTTTTACTGCGTTTAGACGAGCTGCTCCAAATCAAGTTATTGATACTATAGAAGAGCTATATGCAACTATGGTTAAAATAGAGAATAGAAGAGGTATGGAGGGGTCATTGTCATACTTTGAAGCATTTTTGGAAGAGAAAGAGATGAGCTATGATGAGTTTTTAGGTGAGTTAATTAAACCAAAAGGTATAGTAGGAAAGCTACTTGAGTCATTTAAGAGTATATTTGGATAAAAAATTCCTAAAAGATAAGAGACTCTCTTATCTTTATAGACCTGCTTCTGTTATAGCCTCTGCTTGAGCATGAGCATTGAGTGGGTCGAGTACTAGTTTTAGTGTTCCATCATTCATAATTCTATCTAATGAGTAGAGTGTTAAATCAATTCGATGGTCTGTAAGTCGATTTTGAGGATAGTTATAGGTTCTAATCTTTTCAGAACGACTACCAGTTCCTACTTGTAGCTTTCTTTGAGCAGAGGTCTCATCTAGTTGTGCTTGAAGCTGTGCCTCATATACTCTAGCTTTTAAAACTTTCATCGCTTTATCTCTGTTTTTATGTTGAGACTTCTCATCTTGAATCGCTGCTACTATACCTGTAGGGATATGTGTTAAACGAACAGCAGAGTCAGTAGTATTTACAGATTGACCACCACATCCACTAGAGCGATATACATCCATTTTAATGTCATTTGGCTTTAACTCTACCTCAACATCATCAACTTCTGGAATAACAGCAACAGTAATAGCAGAGGTGTGTACACGTCCCTGTGTCTCTGTATCTGGAACACGTTGAACTCTGTGAATCCCTGCTTCAAATTTAAGTTGAGAGTATACACCCTCACCATTAATTTGAGCTATTATCTCTTTGTATCCACCAGCCGTTCCATCAGAAGATGATATTATCTCAACTTTCCAGCCAACATTCTCTGCATGGCGTAGATACATCTTGAATACATCAGCAACAAAAAGAGCTGCCTCATCACCACCTGCACCTGCTCGAAGTTCCAAGATAATATTTTTATCATCATTTGGGTCAGATGGAATCATAAGAATCTTAATCTCCTCCTCTAGTTGAGGTAAAAGAGGCTCTAACTCGATTAACTCCTCTTTTGCCAACTCACCAAGTTCTGCATCACCCAAAAGCTCTTTGTTTTCAGCAATTGCATCAGCTGTCTCTATATATAGATTTGCCTTTTCAACCAAATCACTTAGCTTTGATTGCTCTCGTCCTAAGTCTGTCATACGTTTTATATCACTTGCAATATCAGGAGCAGATAAGAGTGTATTAAGTTCATTGTATCGGTCTATAAATGGTTGTAGTTTTTCTTTAAACATGGGAAAACCTAGTAGTGGATTTTATTAAAAATTAAAAGAGGTATAGGGATGAACGAATCTGTTCACCCTAAAAAAAGTAAGATATAAAACCTAAGCAGCTTCGATGCTATTTACAAGTTTATTAAGTCTGCTCACTTTTCTAGCAGCAGTAGATTTCTTGATGAACCCTTTACTTACTAGTTTATGAATCTGTCTGTTTGCAACTTTAAATGCATCCATAGCTGCTACTTTATCATTTGCATCTGTTGCAACTACTACTGCTTTTACAATGTTTTTATATCTTGTTCTGTAGTATCTATTTCTCTCAGTTCTCTTAACTGTTTGTCTAATTCTCTTAATCGTTGACTGATGATGTGCCATTTTATGTGTCCTTTGTTTTATCTCGTTTGATACTTTGAGAATTTACCCAAAGTCTATTAATTTGCGAATTTTAGCAGAAAAAATCTTTCTTTTACTTGATTTTTTCTATATTTTATTTTAAAAACTAGAGTGATGCCATCACTCTCTTTTTGATATCATCAAAAGAGAAATCTTTGATACCTAAAAGAGTATCTATAGAACGAGGAGTATCTATAAGTGTATGGATATCCAATGAAGATAGAGAGTCAAAGGCGTAGTTCATCTTCTCTTTAATTACACGTCGTCCCCAAAGAAAACGGTTTTTATAAAATTTCTTTTTGTTGAAACTTGTAATAACAACCTTTTTATTTCCCGAACTAGCATGAATAAACTTACCATCTTCGAGATATATCCCTACATGGTTAACTCTACCTGTACGGTGTCTTTCTGTATCAAAAAAGACCATATCTCCACGTTGAAGCTCATTAAAGGCAACCTTTGCCCCTACTTTTGCTTGACTTCTTGATACACGAGGTAGATTTATCCCTGCTTTTCTAAAAACTTTCATAGTAAATCCAGAACAGTCAAATGTTTTAGGCCCTGTAGCACCCCAAACATATCTTTTTCCAAGCTCTTTTTTTGCAGTATTTTCTATCTCTTTTTTTGCCATAACTTTAACTCTCTCCTCAACTTTATTAACAGATGAGGAGACATAACGACTCTTAAGATATACTCTATCTCTAAATGCCATTTTTTTATTAGCTTTTTCACTATGTACTGTATATAGCTGATTACCAAACTGCATATCAATCAACCCTTTTATAGCTTCATCTTTTCGGATAAGAGCTACAAGAGTAGTATCTTTTTTGTCATATTGACTCTTTATTGTAATCGCTCTAAGATTACTATTCATAACGTCAAAAACATCATAAGATTTAACTGATATTACACCAAGCAGTACCAATAACTCAATGAGTAGAAAGGAAACAAGTAGTTTTTTTATAGTATTCATTTTCACAACTTTTAATAAAATTGTAGAAGTTTAGTGAAAAATATGTTATATGGAGTTTAATTATGATTTTTTTTGGCTTTTTTATACTATTTTTATTGTTTTTTAATTTTATCTTAAGTATAAAATTACTATAATTTCGCTCTTTTCAAATATTTAATAAAGCTCGATTAACTCAGTGGTAGAGTATCACCTCGACAAGGTGGGAGTCACAAGTTCAAATCTTGTATCGAGCACCATTT